>Ga0268284_1001548_pt1 | contig 11604 bp, 5 predicted proteins | sample saktaG_14_FD_190137 | JGI IMG/M metagenome (GOLD analysis project Ga0268284, IMG submission 190137) | Saline water microbial communities from Sakinaw Lake, British Columbia, Canada - sak_2013_06_06_40m | ecosystem: Environmental > Aquatic > Non-marine Saline and Alkaline > Saline ... | reverse complement strand
CTAGTGTCTCGTGTCATTAATCCTTTGCTATATGACAGGATTTTGGTATACTATGCGGCATGAGAGAAAAAACACCCTTCAAGTACACCGCCGAGCAGCAGGATTGGATCAATCGGATGCTGCGTAAACGCAACCTTCCGAAGCAGGTTTCAGACCGCGTAAGGATCGTCAAGCTTCTTATGGACGGGAAGAGCGGATATGCCGTCGCCGCGGAGCTCAGCATGAGCATCCCCACGGTCTACACCTGGAGGGACAGATTCCAGAAGGATGGAATCGACGGTTTGAAGGACTTGCCGCGGAGTGGGCAACCCCGCAAGATTTCGGACGAGACCGTGACAAAGGTCCTCTCCATGACCATGCACAATCTTCCAGAGGACGCGACTCGCTGGTCCGTTCGACTGATGAGCGAGTATGCGGGCGTGACTCCCTATCAAGTGCGGACGATATGGAAATCGGCGAAAATCCGTCCGCACCTTGTGTCGACGTTCAATTTCAGCAAGGATGAAAAGTTTGCGGAAAAAGTCATCGATATCGTCGGTCTTTACATGAACAAGCCAGAAAACGCGATAGTGCTTTCAGTCGACGAAAAGACTCAAATACAGGCGTTGGATCATACCCAGCCGCTTCTGCAGCTGCGGCCTGGCCAGACCGAACGGCACACGCACGACTACGTCAGGCATGGCACAACGAGCCTCTACGCAGCGTTCAACATAACGAGCGGAAAGGTGATCGGCAGGACGGCTCCGCGACATCGCGCGAAGGAGTTTCTCTCGTTCATGAACCTCGTGGATCGTCGCATGAAGGCGCTCAAGGCACACGACGAAATTCACATCATCCTGGACAACAGTTCCACACACAAGACGAAAGAGGTTCAAGCGTGGCAGAAGAGCCATCCTGAATATCACTTCCACTTTACGCCGACCAGTTCATCATGGTTGAACGCCGTGGAGAGTTGGTTCTCACGGGTGGAGCGTTTCGGTCTGACGGGGAAAGCGTTCAGAAGCTTGCAGCATCTAAAGATTTCGCTGAAGGAATTTATCGTCACCTTCAACAAGCATTCGGCGAAGCCTTTCAGGTGGACGAAAGATGCGGATTCGATTCTGGCATCTGTCGCCCGAGCGAGCAAGGCTCTGAAGGCACAAGAAGATCGCGTTGTTATAGAAAGGGACTAAATGAACGAGACACTAGGGATGCTTGCGAAGTTGCACTAGTTCTTGACGAAACAAATGTCGATGCAAAAAAGTTTCTTGAGAGTCTATAAAGTGAGATACCCTATGTGTTTCACTGTTTAAAGTTTTGCTGCTAAGGAGAATTATTATCATGAAAGCCTGGCGTCAAATTGCGCGTCCGCACAAAGATGTCCTTCAAGGGACATTCAAGCAGTCCGAATTTGCGGCTGACCTTTCTCAGGTCGTCGCAGGAACCGCAACCCCTGAATATCAGGATGCAAAGAACTTTTTTGCACGAACATATATTACTGAGGGCATGAAGATATTGCTGATATCAGTCATCAAGCGCATTGCCGGACTGGGAGGTGATCCGGTCATCCAGTTGCAGACCAACTTCGGCGGCGGCAAGACGCATACCCTGCTGGCAGTCTATCATCTCGCGTCTAGTCAAGTGCCGGCAACTGAATTGGCAGGCATACCCCCTTTACTGGACGGGGCAAAGGTTCTCGAGTTGCCACAGGCAAAAATCGCTGTCATCGACGGGACGGATCTCTCGCCGAATGAACCACGAAAGACACGTGAGGGGCTCCTGTTAAGGACGCTTTGGGGAAACCTCGCCTATCAGCTCTTGGGTGCTGAGGGATATTCTCTGGTTGAACAGAGTGACATCAACGGAACCGCACCGGGCAAGGAAGTCATCATTGCGCTGCTCAAAAAGACCGGACCGACTGTCGTCCTCATGGATGAGACCGTGGCCTTTGTCCGTCAGTTAGATGATTCACATGCGCATCAAGCGGGTTCCTTCGGCGCAAATATCTCCTTTATTCAAGTCCTTACTGAAAGCGTCAAGTCCGTTCCGAATGCGATACTTCTGGCCTCCCTCCCAGAATCTAACACAGAGGTAGCCGGTTCATTTGGCGAAAAGGCGCTACTCACCCTTGAAAAATACTTTGGCAGACTCGAGACCGTCTGGAAGCCAGTCGCTGCGGATGAATCATTTGAAATTGTGCGTCGGCGTCTCTTCGACACCACGGGCAACGAAGCGGACAAAGAGGAGACGTGCAAGGCCTTCGACGAATTTTATCGTATGAACCGTGACCGTTTTCCAACCGAACTGCAACAAGGTGACTATCTCGGTCGCCTCCGCCAGTCCTATCCGATACATCCGGAAATTTTTGACCGACTCTATGAGGACTGGTCCACGCTTGATAAATTCCAGCGAACACGCGGCGTTTTACAGTACATGGCGATTATCATCCATAATCTTTGGAACAGCGGCAACCAAGATGCGCTCATCCTGCCTGGCTCCATTCCGCTGGAGGACCCCGTTGTTCGTGGCAAGAGTGTCCATTACCTGCCCTCGGGATGGGATACCATCATTGAGAACGAGATAGCAGGGCCGCGGTCGACAGCCTACCAAATTGATAGCCACGATACGCTCTTTGGGAGCGTCACGGCAGCCCAGCGTTCCGCGCGTACGATCTTTCTAGGAAGTGCACCCTCTACTGATGCGCAAGCGGTACGGGGCATCAGCAAGGAACGTATCTTGTTGGGCAGCATCCAGCCCGGACAGAGCATTGGTGCCTTTGAGGATGTTCTCCGGCGTCTCAGCGACCAGTTGCACTATCTGTACACGGACAGCAATCGTTTTTGGTTCAATCTCACGCCCAATCTAAGACGTGAGATGGAAAATCGCAAGGCTCGCATCAGCGGGAGCGAAATTGAGATGATTGTCCGTGAACAGCTTCGCACTGTTTGCGGATCCAACGCCATGTTCTCGGGTGTCCATATCTTTTCTGATTCGGCTGACATACCCGACGAGATTGGCGCAGGACTCAGACTGGTGATACTGCCACCGGAATCTGGAACATCATTCTTAAAAGGCGCTGAAGAACCTCTTTTCAATTCCGCTCGCGCCATTCTAAGTTCTCGAGGTAGTCAGCCACGTCTCCGGCGCAACCGGATCATTTTCCTTGTGGCGCAGTCAAAGATCGTGAGCCGTTTACAGGATCAATGTAAAACGGTACTCGCATGGCAAAGCATCTGCGCCGACATTGATGAAGTCCGGGTCAATTTAGGTATCTTTCAGGTCCGGGACGCACGAAAGAATCTTGAACTGACAAAGAACATCCTTCGGCAGGTCATTGCGGAATGTTTCTCCTGCATGCTCATTCCTCATCAACCCGATGCACGGAAACAGGAAGGTTTTGAAGTTCGGATCCTGAAGCCTGGTATGGGATCACTCGCGCAAGCCGCCGAACGTCTCCTGACTGAAGAGGAGTTTGTCATCACACGTTGGTCACCGGGACTGTTTAAGGCTCAACTTTCGTCGCTCTACTTCAAGGAGGGGATCACGGACGTATCGGCTGAAAAAGTCTGGCACGACTTCTGTTCATACATTTACATGCAACGCTTGTTAAACGAAAGCGTCTTCGAGGAAGTGATTCGGAAGGGACTCGAGAGTGAAGATTTCTTTGGCTTTGCACAAGGCAAGGAAAATGGCGACTATCTAGGATTCTGCTTCGGGTCGACAGGGTTCATCACCTTCCGCATTGACAATCAAATGCTGTTGATTGAAAAGTCCGCTGCCGCCGCTTATAAGGCCAAACTTGCCGTTCCTGCGGACGTGCCTCCAGTAGGCGATTCATCGACAGAGGGAAAGCCATCGCCTAATGCTGATAACGTGCCAACTTCAACGGATGGAGGATCGAAGCTTCCACTACAACCCCGTAAAAAATACACTCATTTTTATGGCATGAAGCAACTGGATATCAACCGGGTAGGACAGGACGCATTGACAGTCACGGAAGAAGTGATCCAGCACCTGACCAACATTACAACGAATGAAGTGACAGTCAAAATCAGCATTGAAGCAAAGTCTGCCGGAGGAACATTTGACGATGCAACAGTCCGTACGATCCTCGAAAACGCCCGTTCCTTGCGCTTTGTCACGGCTGAATTCAATGAGTAATGTTTACTTAGGTTGTCGATTTTCAACTTTAAAACCTGTTTGAAATTCGCATTGCTCGAGAACCGTTTTCAATGCTCATACGGTGTAGCACTAAAGGAAAACTTGTCCACAAATACCTCAATACTGTCATCAATGGCTAATCTCAAGGTACTGTCAAAAGCTTCATTGTACGTATACACAGAAGCTGACTTTAAAGCTTCCCTTTCCTATCTACAACAAATGGGACCTATTTGGGCCGATGGCTCACTCAGATCTGATGCCCCTTTATTCCGCGTGTTGTCAATCGCGGCAAAGGCACCGGCCCACCTCTATGACAAATTCCAGAAAGACGATCCCGTGGCACTTGAGTTTCTCAGTTGCAAAAGGGCCGTCTGGGAACTTGGAGTGTCTATTGGAATCCTAGGTGAGTCTGTTATACGCGCCGATGAATTTGTACGGCTTACCACAGAGAAGTTCTGGACAAGCCACTATCTCCTATACATGGCGGCTTTCTTCAGAATAAACGGCCGAATCGTATCGTTCACCGCTGAAGGGGCAAGGAAATCGCCTGACCTAAAGATCGATGAGTGGTTCGTTGAGTGCAAAGAACGTGATCCTAGTGCAGATCCATCTTCGTACTTCGGAGCACTGTTCAGAAAGTCCCGCGAAAAGTTTTCTGCTAAGAGATATCAACCCGGCGTCGTGATATTCGACATCGATCCAGAACACCTCTTCCCCGCTATAGGAATGTCGTTTGAAGAGCATCAACAGATCCTTTCCAAAGCTGCATATTCAGAACTCTCAAGGATGCCGAATATTGATGCGGCAATCCTGACGATTCGGCGCACCACAATGCGAACGGCAAGAGGGATTTCGTGCCCACTATTATTGATGACGCTTCTGAATCCAAAAAGCCGTGACACCAAGTTGACCGAGGTATGGAGTGGTTTTATCAAGCACTTCGGGTCGTGTAGTCAAATAGAATAGATGCTGAATATTCTGGGGGAACTAAATCGATGTCAGATGAAATTGAAGTTAACGACCCTTTAGATAAAGACAAAACAAGGGACTTGTCCGGCCAGCCATCATACATCGGGTTCGAGTACCAAATACTCGCTACTGTATGGGTTGCTTTGGAATCAATAACTACAGGTAAAGCAGAGGCGATAATTGTCGAGCCTCCAGAATCGCTGGAAGATGTTGAAGTAAATCTTAATGTGCCCAAAGATGAAGCGGATAGTGGTGTACAAATTGGACAAGTTGAGATACAAATGAAATTTCGGAGTTCACCTGTTTGGCAAGCGCGAGACCTAGACGCTTTATTAGCCCCAACGATGAAGAAGGGAATGAGTGGCCCCCAACCGAGAATACGTCCACTAGAATTTTTAAAAACACAAACATCACGCCAGTACCTTCTTCTAACTAATGCACAAATTCAGCCATCACTAAATTCATTTGCAGTTTCTTCTATTGGGCAACAATCGAATGCAACCCGAATACCATACGTCAAAGAAGAGCAGCCAGAGTTGGCTCAGAGGATAGGTGTTTTATATGGAAAAACAGAAGAAATTCTCCAGCTTTCCATTGAGACGATACTTCTCAGAAAATGCCATGTGCCTGGAGATCAGTTGCTATCCTGCATTAATGGTTTAAAAGAAGATGTTCGTGAGCGCCTAAAAGGTAAGCTCGCAGGTAGATTCACGAAAGTGGAAATTTTCAATAGAATTCGTATGTTCGGAGGTAAGTTCGTCCAACCAAGTGAACCAGTGTATCCGAACAACTATGGGAAAATGGTGCGTCGTCTGCAGACCAAATCAGTGTTAATCCTTATAGGTCCCCCCGGAACAGGCAAAACGACACTCGCGGAATCGATTGTTGCAAAACTGGAACAGCAAGATCCCCCCTGCAAACGAATCTTTGTATCAGGCGCATCAGGAATCCCCTTGGTTAGGCAATTACTGAAAGAGCCTGACAATCATGTGTTCTACTTTGAAGATCCTTGGGGGACACACACACCTACACCTGACGCTTCAGCTTTCACATCAGAACTTCCGAAGTTGATGGCGGACGCGCATGCCGGCAAAGTGTTTATTGTAACATCGCGGATTGGTGTTTTTAAACTGTCAGTTGGCTCGGGTATATCGGAGTTTGAACCATTCACTGCCGAACTCACCGAGAAAAACTATGGTAATGAAGAGTATACTGAGATCTATAACCGACAGATAAATGAATGGCCGATTGATTATCAAAAGCCGGCACGTTACTGGCAAGACGAAGCACTAAAACATATTCTAACACCCCTTGCTGTCCACACGTTCTGCAGCGCACTTCGTCAAAAACTTGAGAAAGGGGAAGCAATCACTGGTACAAATATTAAAGAAATGGCAGATACGGGAAATGTCAATAATGTGAGCCGTGTTTTAAATGATATGCTGGTAGCCCAGGGAAATAATGGCATTTCTGCAGCAGTTGCTATTTGGGCTAAGCTTGCTGTCTCCGGACGGAAGGTCAATGCTCAGGATGCACGTGAATTCCGGGTTCATCTAAAAAAAGGTGGATTTCAGACGCCACCAGACATTGAAAGACTTTTTAATCAATTAGCAGACGCTGGCTGGTTGCAGCCGAGGGAAACAGGATACGATGCTCATCCTTGTGTATATGAAGCTCTTGCTCAACTCGAGATCAATTTCCCCGGGCTGTTTCAAGATACTATTGATGCCTTATTCCATGCTTGGGTGCTTGTAGAGAGTATGAATAATGTTCTGCTATGTGTTAAGGAGTCGAAAGGGCATCAAAACATTGTTCCTGATGATTTGGCAGAATCATTCGATGCATATCTCATTAGCGTTGCTAGATCTGCAAAGGATTCAAAGTTTATATACGCTTATAACGATATTGAAAAATTATCAAAAACAGATCATCCTGTTTCCGTTTTAACGCGAGTGTTTGACTGTTGGGAGGAAGAAGAACCTGCAGCACGTGGACGGTACAGTTACAATAGGCGAAAGTGGGCCAAACCTAACTTAGCAGCAAATGTTGTCAAAGACATACGAGACCACGCCGAATGGTTCGCAAAACAGTTTGTGACTGATTATCTGCCACACGAAGCCCATTATTCATTCCATGGTTATTATTATGAACCAGATGACTTGTTGCTTTTCTTAGGACAATTCGGCTGGCCTATCAAGGAATGGTTCAAGATGTCATTTGAAATAATGGTGAAACAACTAGATGACAGCACCGCTTTTATGGCGGAGTGTTTATGCAAACTTGATAATTCTTCTATAGATACTGTTTTCAACAGTTGTCTAAAAGAGTATCAGGATGTACTGGACTGTCCTTCAAACTTCGATCAAGAGCAATATCATAAGGAGGAACAAGGGGAGATAGATGCTTCTCCTTGCGGTTGCTACGAAGATGATGGTGAATATCTGTCACGCGCGCAGTCATTTCTCACTACAGCAATGAGGATTAAACGCGCAAGAGATGGTTATGTCTGGATACAGACTCATATTTTTGCTCAGCATTTACTTGATTCATGGGCTGATATACTAGAAGACATCAATCCAGTAGCTGAAGAATATAACGCCTTTGTGATTACGTGTGAACAATGTGGAGACATTAATGCTGGACTCACCGTCATGCGCAAGCATCCCGATCCTCGTTTTTCAGATTGGATCATAAATCGGCTCCTAGAATGTAATGTCAGTATTTCAGGAAGACTTATCGATGTGCTGAAAAAATACTCGCTTCAGCCAGATTTTTTACGATTACTCAAAGACAAAATAATAGCGTTAAATTTATTATCACGTATCCAGGTAGGGTGGTACATCGTTCAAGAGGATGAAGAGTTTTTTGATGTTCTCAGTGCGGTATTGCCTTATGATGAACGGAGAATTCTTTTTTCCTGTTATGACGTAAGTCTATCTAATAAAAAGCAAAAAGGAATTCAGGCGAAATCTGAAGATCTGCCGAAAATTAAAGAATTAGTTGAAGGGTGTTCAGATATTCCAAGCATATACCTACTTGAGGTGACTAAATATTTGGGTGTCGACATCACAGATAAATTGGATCGTTTTTTGAGGTCAGGTGATCGAGAAGCTCGTGAATGTGCATGGAGACTCTGCGAAGATAGATCTGAAATGCTCACCCATGGGACTGTTGATCCCGAATATAGGTGCAGAGTCGCAGTACTCTCGAATCTTGCTCAATCTGCAACGTTTGACGAGCGCCAACAGCTTATCAATCTTTCTAACGATCCTAGTGCCTACGTACGCGAAGCAATAGCAAGATGTATTGGCATCAATCAGTGGTCTGAAGGAATATCCGCATTACTTGTTCTTATACGAGATCATCGAGAATGTGGGGACCAACAACATGAAAACGATTACTGGATTTACAGCGTCGCTCGAGCAGCATGCAATTCACTAAATATGTTTCAAACACTATCTGGTGAAACACTTGATGCTATCCGAAATTTCTTAATCGACTGTACAACAGCAAGCGTCGACAGTGATGTTCATGGTCGGCTGTTTAGAATACTTTCTAAGTATCCCTCTGAAGAGACGATGCGCTTTTGTTCGTTATATATTAAGGAACTTTGGTTGAAATCCCAGTGGAGAAAATATAATGGTCGTGATTTGCTTGTACAGTGTCTTCACACTATTATCCAGATATTGGTAATAAACCCGGACTTACATAAATATCTGGATTTTTCGAATATAGAAGGCCTGTCTGCACGGAATAATGACGAATCTGAACTCGTAGGATCTGCCTTAGTCCTCCTCGGTCTAACCGCTATATCCGAGACGAGCAAGATCGATAAACTCGCTAAGGCAGATTTGCTCTCTGCCGTTCGAGCACATATACTCTTATCTCTTTCGGAGTCGCTTCAGAAGAACCGGCCGCAAGTAGTGATGCAACACATTCCACCCCGTGATCCATTCATCACGCTGCTTGACTGGGCCACAACAAAAAACCGACAAACACCATACGATGAATTTTCTGCTGCGAATCCATCTGTTTCTGAATGGCTAAAATCATTGAAAAAAACAGAAGGTATGGTAGCTTACGAGCGCTGGGCAATCAAGCATCTTATTGATCCATCGGGCACGCTACCAGAATTCTCATCTGTTGATCTTCCTCATCCTTATGGTTTCAAGGAAAGTTGATTTTGTTTTGATTCTGAAGGGCGAAATCTCATGTCTAGTCACACCCCTTTGGTCATTTCGTGACCTTCTCGTAATGTTGGCGACTTTGTCGATGACGGTTTTGAGCTCTTGTTTCCTCGGTTCGTCCTTGACAGCCAGAACGCTGTCCAGTTTCGTCTGTTTCGCCTCCGGCAAGGGAGCAGGGGTCTTTGCCTGGGTTGCGTCCGGATGCGTTCTAGAGGCGTTTTAGCCGGTTTCCCCCCGGGGTTCTTGATATCAACCTATGATGGATATCTGACGGCTAGGTTATGGTCTGTATTCATCCGCGTCGTCGAGGATCGAGGGCGGGCTCTTCGTAAGCGGGTCAAGCCGGTCGGCCTGATCGGAGGCCCATTTCAGCCATTTGCCGGCATCACTTTTGGGACCGATGCTGGCACCGCGCGAAACATAATCTGCTTTCTTGGCCTTGATATAGTCGCGCAGCTGGTTGCTTTTAGCCCAATCCTCGGAGTCCGATATCATCAAGTCAACGAGAGCCTGCTCCACCTGGATCTGTTTCCAAATTTGAGCTCGTCTCTTATCTTCCTCCACTTTGCGCTTACGCTCTTCCCATTTCTCTTCCTCCCGTATCTTCCTCCATGCCTTTTGCTGTATAGCTTGAGCAGCAACTTCGATCACTGCAACTGCGACTTGTTTCAGCCGCATTTCCATTGGCGTGCTCTTTGTTTCCGAAATCTGCCCCTGTTGATGACAGGTATAGCTTCTATCAAAACCATATTCGGCGTAAGAGATTTCAACTCTGAGTCGCCCGGAGGGTACAAGCTCAATACGCTTTCTTTCTTTCTCTATCCCGTACTCGGCGTAAAGATGCTCATCCCTTTTTTTCTCCAATACGCGGATTGAATCGTACTCTCTGATCGAAACTTGGATTTTCAATCCCATGACCTCGATGACGGTGAAATTCCTGTAAGGTTCTTCAGTAATGCCAACCCGATAGCCAAGACTTTCAAACCCCTTTAGGATCGCATCAAACAGCAATAGGGCTCGTCTGCTGTTTGCTTGATCAACGTCGATAGCAAGGGTGCCCTCAGTTTTTTGAGTCTCCTGCAATTTTTGCTTCTTTGAAGCCGTACGTGGTTTTCGTGTTCGGGAGACAAGTTTGTGGCAGCCCATGAAGTCTTCCCGTACCTTAAAAAGGTTTGACGAGCCTATCCGCATCAATTGCAAGACGGTTTCTTTTCTGAGCGTGGGATCATTAATACGGACAAGATCGGGTTGGACCTCAAACTCGGGATTTTTATCAGGCTCGGGCAGAGGCGTGGGTTCCTCTGGCTTGCCAATATCCTTGTGCCGCCAAAACAGCGAGGAAGGGCGTGGGACTTTATTGCCCAAGCAGAGATAGCGAAGATCTGTCTTTTTGATCCCAAGTTCGTCCGCTGCCATGCCAAGCTGCTTAGACCAAACGAGTTCGTACAAGGCTTTACGTGTGATCGAGAACTGGAGGGGAATTTTCATGATAGACTCCAGATAGAGCGTTAGTACTGTCAGACTCTCATTTTTAAAACTATTATGTTGATACTCTACCCTGTCTAATCCTTTTGGACAACATTTTTCATTGGACAAATTTTTTCAAAACGAGACAACCCCGACCGTCTTGCAGGGGCATTCTGGACGGTATTTGGGCATGGGAGTGCTTAGGATGCCTTTTCTTTCTTGGCGATCTCCTTAACGTCTATGGGTTCCGTTTTCTTGGCTTTCTTGCGCGTGCTGATCTCAAGCTTTGTTGCTTTCAAAAGCTCTTCCAGCCCTTCATCCGTCAGCCCAGTCAAAAGCTTCTTTAGCTCTTCCAGCTTTGCGTCGTTCTTCTCCTCGATCATTTCTTTGCCTGATACATTGGGTAGGGAGGCAATCGCGTTCTTCACGGAGGCGAGATCGACATGATGATAATGGCGCGTCATGGCTGGATTGCTATGCCCCACGAGTGCCTGAACCATGGCCAGAGGGACTCCAGCGTTTGCGGAAAGGGAGACGAAACTGTGGCGCAGGCTATGGAAGCCGACATCCACGCCGCCCCGGGAATAGCCATCCACTGTGCACCCCGTCTCTATTTTGCAATTTTCAAAGACCCTATGGATTCTTTTTGATAAGTCTGCTCCTCGAGTGCCTTTGCGCTGATAGAGCTTTGCGAGTTCAGGCATGACATAGCCGCTGCGCTTCGTGTGAGGCATCTCCATCAGAATACTGAAGAGGACATTGTGCAAGGGGATTTGCACTTGCTTTCCGCCGGAACGCCTCGATGTCTTCGAGGGGACCAGCATCATGATACGTCGTGTCA
>Ga0268284_1001547_pt1 | contig 11605 bp, 11 predicted proteins | sample saktaG_14_FD_190137 | JGI IMG/M metagenome (GOLD analysis project Ga0268284, IMG submission 190137) | Saline water microbial communities from Sakinaw Lake, British Columbia, Canada - sak_2013_06_06_40m | ecosystem: Environmental > Aquatic > Non-marine Saline and Alkaline > Saline ... | reverse complement strand
GCCGGTGGCCGTGCTATGGACCGGCTACTACGGTTTGGAATTCACCAAGGACGGCTACCGCACGGCTCCGTGGTCGCCGCTGAAGAAAAAGCCGATCCCCCTCGGGCTCACCTACATGGGGCGCGAGGCCGAGGTCCGGTAGCGCCGAATGAGCTAAAGAATAAACGAGCACACGGGATCGATGGCCTCCTGCGCGCTGATATCCGCGTAAAGGCAAAAAAAGAGGTTTGTCTGCGATTCCTCGCGGACAAACCTCTTCTTCATGAAACAAGAGAAGCTTATTCAGCCGCTTCTTTTTTCTTAGCCGCTGGCTTCTTTACCGCTGGCTTCTTAGCCGCAGGCTTTCTAACTGCTGGCTTCTTCGCTTCGGGCTTCGCGGCAACTGGCTTCTTCGCTGTTACCTTCTTTGCCTTAGGAGCAGCAGCTTCGGCGGCAACGCCTTCTGCTGTCTTAGGAGCTGCGTTCTTCTTTGCAACCATCTTCTTGACCAGAACGGGCTTCTGAACCAGCTTACGAACTTCTTCTATCAACATCTTGGCAACCGTGGTCACATCCAGACCAAATTTAACCAAACGTGCGCGCTGCGCCTTTGTACGACGACGCTTTTCGCCCTGGCTCTTGATCGGGCGTGTGCGAGGGTGCTTATTTAATGTGCGGCCTGTACCCATAAAACTTCATCCATCCTTTCTTCTATTGCTAAAAAGTGCTTAATAATATGACTGAATTACGGGGAACTTGCAAGCCCTTGTTACAAAAAACACCAAATTATTTTTTGCGCTCGGATGAAAGATTGCTAACTCGAAAAGAGCGTGGTAACATTAAACCTCATTTTTTATTGCAAAAGCACTCTATAACAGTACAGGAGACTTCTATGAATCATTCACTTTGGACCCGTAATGAATTTCCGAAAGTGGGTATCCGTCCCATTATCGACGGCCGTTGCAACGGCGTTCGCGAGTCACTTGAAACGCAAACCATGAATATGGCGAAGTCCGCAGCAAAGCTCATTTCTGACACGCTTCGCTATCCGGATGGCTCGCCTGTCCAATGTATTCTTCCTCCGTTCACCATCGGGGGTTGCACGGAAGCCGCGATGTGCGACTCAATCTTCGAAAAGGAAAACGTCGGCCTTTCGCTCAGCGTGACACCGTGCTGGTGTTATGGGTCTGAAACTATGGACACGCATCCGCTCCGTCCCAAGGCTGTCTGGGGATTCAATGGCACGGAACGTCCAGGCGCGGTCTACCTCGCGGCTGTGCTCGCAGGTCATGCACAAAAGGGGCTTCCTGCGTATGGCATTTATGGCACAGAGGTCCAGGACGCGAAAGACACCTCCATTCCTGCTGATGTGAAGGAAAAACTATTGCGCTTCACACGCTCCGGACTTGCAACTGCCATGATGCGCAACAAATCGTATCTCTCGTGCGGCACCTCTTCCATGGGCATTGCCGGCTCCTTTGTGGATCCAGACTTCTTCCAAGATTATCTCGGTATGCGCACCGAACAAATAGACATGTGCGAATTCGAACGCCGCATTGAGAAGGGCATTTACGACAAGGCCGAATTTGAGAGGGCGCTCGCATGGACGCGTAAAAATTGCAAGGAAGGAAAGGACTGGAATTCAAAGGCTATCCAGAAACCTCGCACTGAAAAGGATGCTGACTGGGAATACGTGGTCAAGATGGCCATCATCATGCGTGACCTCATGGTCGGCAACCCCGCATTGGTAAAACAGTTCCCTGAAGAATCCCTTGGACGAAATGCCATTGTCTCGGGATTCCAAGGCCAGCGTCAATGGACAGATTACCGTCCGAACGGCGACTTCCTGGAAGCGATCCTGACCAGTTCATTTGACTGGAACGGCATCCGTGCGCCCTATATGGTCGCAACGGAAAACGATTCGCTCAACGGCGCGTGCATGCTCTTCATGTATCTGCTCACCAATCGCGCACAACTCTTCGCAGATGTTCGCACCTATTGGAGTCCTGATGCAGTCAAGCGTGTCACCGGCAAGAAGATGACGGGCATCAACGCCAATGGCTTCATCCACCTCATCAACTCCGGCGCAGCCTGTCTCGATGCCTGCGGCAAGCAACGCATCAATGGAAAGCCTGGCATGAAGCCCTTTTGGGACATCTCGGAGAAAGAAGCGGACGCGTGCCTCAAGGCCACAGAATGGTGTCCGGCGGATGTCGGCTATTTCCGTGGCGGCGGTTATTCGTCAAGCTTCCTCTCGGAAGGTGGCATGCCGATGACCATGACACGCATCAGCCGCGTCAAGGGATTCGGTCCTGTGCTACAAATCGCGGAAGGCTGGTCTTCAACCCTTTCCAAGGATGTCAATGACAAGCTTATGGAGCGCACCAACCCAACATGGCCATGCACCTGGTTTGTGCCGCGCCTCACAGGCTCTGGCGCGTTCCGCGATGTCTACAGCGTCATGAACAACTGGAGTGCCAACCACGGCGCCATCAGCTACGGACACATTGGCGCAGACCTTATCACGCTTGCAGCCATGCTGCGTATCCCGGTCGCCATGTCAAACGTTGCGGAAGAAGATATCTTCCGTCCGCACGCCTGGGGACTCTTCGGCGCCAGCGACGTGACAGGCTCTGACTATCGCGCCTGCCAGCACTTCGGGCCGATTTATCGGTAAGCCCGCCGCCAGCCGATCTGGAATGAACGAAGAGGTGATTTTCGACAGGATTTACAGGATTTGCAGGATTGTTGGGCTCTGAGATATTATCCTAATAATCCTGTTCATCCTGTCAAAAGACGAAGTTATAGGCGAGTCGTATATGTACTCCTGTCTCTGGAAAGAAGCCTTGCATCGATTGCGCCTACTTGATAATTCTTGGCCGGAGGAGTCCTGTCGCGCCGAGCATCTCAATGCCTGTCGTGAATGGATTGCGGGCAAGGCGGAGTTGCCCCGTCTTGCAGCGCTTGCTAGACTGCTCACGCCCACCATGACGCGCCAGCAGTTCTGGAGCGTTTTAGTTCCTGTCGAACGCGAAGTCGCACAAATCAAGATCACTGACATCGATATTCTCGACAGCGACTTACCCGAGAGCACCGGTGCGGCTCAGCATAGCCTCGCCCTCCAGATGCCGCTCACGGTCGTGCTCGACTCCATCCGGTCGGCCTTCAACGTCGGTGGCATATTCCGCTCCGCCGAATGCTTTGGCGTGAAGGAGGTGGTGCTGTGCGGCTACACACCCCTGCCTGATCAACCGCAGGTTGCAAAAGCCGCACTCGGAACCGAACAACGCGTTCCATGGCGATATGAGGAAGACATATTGAAAGCCCTTGCAAATCTTAAAGCCGCGGGCATCACCTGTTACGCGCTTGAAACAGTAGCCGAGGCTCCATCAGTCGCCGACACGAAATGGGCATTTCCGGCAGCACTCATCCTGGGCAACGAACGTTTCGGACTCAACCCCGAAGTCATCGCCGCCTGCGATGCCATTGTCCGCATTCCCCTTTTCGGGCGTAAAAACTCCCTCAACGTCGTCAGCGCCTTTTCGATTGCGGCGTATGAAATCCGGAAGTGCGCGACGGTGAACGGTTGATTTTAAAAGCGGCGGCGCCTTGGAGTGCGGTGACAAGACAAGCCGGCAGGCTGGCGCGGCACCGCTTTCCCCGTAGGCCATTAGAAATCATCCGGCACATTTAACGTATTAGTCTTAAAGCTATCGAGTTGCTTCACGAACGCATGGCTTGCTGTCCGCTCCAGCCATGCCCTTGAACACCATGCATAAGCAGCCGCATTCATGACAACACCATGATGGGCCGGATTGTCATGCACATACTTGAGCCGTGCCAAATATGAAGTCTGAAACGTAATGCGTGACTCCCAATAGTTGCACCAGACTCGCCGCCCAGTGACACCATCTAACCGATTCAGATGCTTTGCTGACACTTCGTGCAACTGCGTCACTAACACTTTCATCGATTGGGCGACTGCCTCTTTCTCGGGCGACAGCCCAATCCAGTGGTAATGGTTGCTCATCACAGCCCATGCCTGTACTTGCCAGCCGAACTTCCCTGTGTACTCGAAAAGCATGGCTTGAAAGTCGCTCAGACGCTCTGGCGTAGTCAGGATTGGAATCTTCTGAAGCGTCCCGCACGTCACCATGTATGCGCCACGCCCGTCCAGTTTATGGACGGGCGCATGATGCCATCCTGAGGCAGCGGTTTTGCTGTCATTCATTTGTACTCGCCCCTTTCTATATTACTTTAAAAAAGCGGTGTCGCACGGAATACCGTTTGCCACCGCACTCCAAAGCACTCCATTCTGGAGTGCGGTGACAAGCACGGTTACCGCCGGGCGCGGCACCGCTTTCCGTCCACGCGCAAGCAAAGCGGCGTCGCGCGGGATACCGCTTGCCGCGCGCACTCCAAAGCACTCCATTCCGGAGTGCGGTGACAAGCACGGCGGAAGACGGGCGCGGCACCGCTTTCACAGGCACTCGCCTGTCTCTCAAAACATCTCGCCGGGACGTTGACAGAAGAGGCGAACTTCGGCAATATCAGGCGCATCGCAGGCCAGCATGACCAGTCTGTCCACGCCCAGTGCAATCCCGCCGCAGGGAGGCAAGCCGCGCTCAAGGGCCTCCAAGAACGCTTCATCCATGGGATAGACCGATTTTCCAAGCGCACGTCGCTCAGCGGCGGCAACTTGAAACCGCTTCCGCTGCGCAACAGGATCACAGAGCTCTGTATAGGCATTCGCCAACTCAAGTCCGCCGATATAGACCTCCCAGCGTTCGGCAACCGTCGGGTCCTCTGGCTTGATGCGCGCCAAGGCCGCAGCCTGAGCAGGATAATCCATCAACACGCACGGCGTATGGCGTGGCAGGGAGGGCTCGACCTTTGCGACCAAGTCTTCATCGAAACGATTTGCATCCCAGTTCTGCGTCGGATCCCATCCTGCATACGTCATAAATGCATCTCGCACCTTCATGCGAGGCCATGGCGTTGATAAATCAATCTGCTGTCCTTGATACGTAAACGAAGAGGATAATACGCGGCGAACAAGGTGTTCGGTGTCGTGCAGAATATCCAGATAATCCGCCTGTAGACGATACCATTCAAGCATCGTAAATTCAGGATTATGCCGTCGCCCGCATTCAGCCTCCCGGAAACAGGAGCCCATTTCAAACACGCGTTCACAGCCATCGACTAACAAGCGTTTGATATGCAATTCCGGAGAGGTCCGCAACCATGCCTTGCCCGACACAGGCGCATCAATGTGTGTTTCCAATGCCGGGGCAGGAATACGAATCGGCGTCTCAACTTCAATAAAATCTTCACTGTAAAAGAAATCCCTCACAGTCCGGAGTACGTGACTTCGGATTTTCCAACAGGAAAGCTGGCGTGTATGTGTCATGATCAGTACATCTTCTCGTACTCGCCTTTGCCGATCTTCTTCAGCTTTGTAAAACCGGCATTCTTGGCGCGGTCATCCAGCTTTGTCTTGGATCGTCCGATCGCAGGCGCCACAATACATTTCGTAATCGAATTCCCGCATTTCGGACAGACTGTCAGGCGGGGATCTGAAAGGCGTTGCACGGCTTCAAATCCGTTTTCACAGGTGGCGCACGCATGCGCTTTATCCGTCGCTTCATAATCATAAACGGGCATAAATTGTCTCCAAATGTGTTTTTAGAATATCACAACGTGTGGCGTGAGGCAAACAAGAGATAGATACGAAAGACCAGATAACGTATAAGGATGCCGACTCTCGAAAGAATCGATGGAATCGACTGATTCGATTCATTCGATTTTTTCGATTTAATCGAATCGTTACAAGATTACGCCTGGCACGCCTTGCCAAAACCGAAAGACGCTTTTTCCAGTTTATGAGACTGTACCCATGACAGAAATATGCTATTCTTTAAATGTTATTGTGATCGGTCTACTTAAGGGGGCAACTATGATTCCACAATGGATCATTGAACATAAGCGGGACGGGGGGATGTTAGCGGAAGCCGATATCCGGTCGTTTATCGAAGGATTTACAGCCGGGACTATTCCTGATTATCAAATGTCCGCATTAGCCATGGCCATTTTCTTTAAGGGAATGACGGATGCTGAGACAGCCATCCTGACAGACGCCATGATGCGTTCTGGCGATCTTGTTGACTTCACAGGCTGGCCACGTCCGACCGCGGATAAACACTCCACGGGCGGCATTGGAGATAAATTATCGCTGATCCTTGCTCCACTTGCCGCGTCAGCCGGCCTTGCGATTCCGATGATCTCAGGACGCGGGCTCGGCATTACCGGCGGTACCCTCGACAAGCTGGAATCCATTCCCGGCTATAACACTCATCTTTCCATCGAAGCGTTTAAACGCGTCATCGCAGATGTCGGCTGTTCCATCATTGGACAGACCGCCCGCCTTGCACCTGCGGATAAAAAACTGTATGCGTTGCGGGATGTGACCGGCACGGTCGCCAGCATTCCCCTCATCACAGCAAGCATCATGTCCAAAAAACTCGCCGAAGGCGCCGATACATTGGTCTTTGATGTGAAATGCGGACGAGCCGCCTTTATGAAGTCCCCTGAACAAGCCCGTGCACTCGCAGAAAGCCTGACCCGTGTCGGACGGGCGCTCCATCGGAAAACCGTCGCTGTCATCACAGATATGAATCAGCCCTTAGGACGCACCGCCGGTAACGCCATCGAAGTACTCGAGGCTGTTGAAACGTTACGCGGTAACGGCCCCTCTGACACCCGTTTACTGACGATCGAGCTGACAGCTCAAATGACTGTGCTCAGCGGCATCCATCCTGATCTCGTTATTGCGCGTGGCGAACTGGCCAAGCATCTGGATGACGGACGAGCACTCGAGGTCTTCCGAAAGATGGTCATTGCGCAAGGCGGTGATTCGCGTTTCATCGATGATCCCACTTCATTGCCTCAGCCAAGACACGTCCTTGAAGTCTGCTCCCCCAGAGGCGGCTATGTTGCAGAGGTGGACGCGCTGGCCATCGGACGTATCGTTCTGCAACTGGGCGGCGGACGTACAAAGACGGATGACCTCATTGACCCTGCCGCTGGTGTTGATTCACTTGTGCAACAGGGCGAATCCATCGCAAAAGGCCAACCACTCATGCGCCTGCTTGCCAAAAATCAAGCATTAGCTGAAGCACAGCTCCAGTCAGCGCTCACATCCATTACTTTCTCATCAGAAAAACCAGGCATGAGAAAACTCATCCTCGACCGCCCTTCGTAAATTATAGAACTCATATGGCGACTGCTTTTTTTCCAGGCTTTCTAATCCTGCATTGTTTTGCTATACTATCTACTTTCTTTTGGAATCATTATGAATACTATTTATTTTGACAATAATGCGACGACGCGGGTAGCGCCTGAAGTCCGCGATGCGATGATGCCCTTTTTAGGCGAGTTGTATGGCAATCCATCCAGTATGCACGCCTTTGGCGGACAGGTTGCTAAGTTCGTGCAGGAAGCGCGTGAGCGTATTGCCGCGTTCATCCATGCTGACCCCTCGGAAATCGTCTTCACCAGTTGCGGAACCGAGAGTGACAACATGGCCATCCAAGGTGCTGCGGAAGTGCTGGGAACACCGGCCAAGGTCATTACCTCACGCGTGGAACATCCTGCAGTATTAGGTCCCTGCCGCCGCTTACGTGATAAGGGTCATCATGAAATCGAAATCCCCGTTGACAGCGTGGGACAACTCGAACTCGATGCGCTTCGTGAAGCCCTGAAAGATGGCGGACCCGCACTCGTCAGTATCATGTGGGCGAACAATGAGACAGGGGTGATCTTCCCGATGGATGAAATCGCACAGATCGTCAAATCCGCTGGCGCCATTTTGCATACAGATGCGGTACAAGTCGCCGGCAAGATCCCGATCGACATGCGCAAGACGCCTGTCGATATGCTCTCCCTTTCTGGCCATAAGCTTCATGCCCCTAAGGGAATCGGAGTATTTTACATTCGCCGGGGTACGCGCATTAAAACGTTTATGCTGGGCGGACATCAAGAACACGGACGACGCGGAGGGACTGAAAATGTTCCGTACATCGTCGGACTTGGCAAGGCGGTTGAACTGGCTGATGCGACCATGGTTTCAGAAAACCAGTTGCTGACACGTCTGCGTGACAAACTGGAAAACGGGTTGCTGGCGACCTGCCCTGATTCACGCGTCAATGGCGATCTCAAAAGCCGGTTACCCAACACCTCAAACATCAGTTTCGAGTATATCGAGGGCGAATCGATCCTGATGCACTTGAGCGACCTGGGTATCTGCGCCTCGACTGGCTCCGCCTGCGCAGCAGGCTCGCTGGAGCCCTCGCACGTGATCCGGGCCATGGGTGTACCGTTTACAGCGGTACACGGCTCCATCCGTTTCTCGCTCAGCCGTTATAGTACAGAAGCAGAAGTGGATACCGTGCTTGCCGAGACCCCCAAGATTATACTGAAGCTGAGAGCACTCTCGCCCTTTTGCACATGAGACAGATCACCATCAGCCTCTATCTTGAGCAGGAGATACACTATTTCCGGATGAAGAAACACCTTGTGCAACGTTTGCGCAAGACATTTCCCTCGGTCTTATTCATCTGGTGTCATAGCGAGGCTTCCTTCATAAGGGCGCTACCGAGGACAGACATTGTTCTGGCGAACAACTTTAAGCCAGAATGGTTTGAGCTTGCCAAGCGGTTGCGCTGCATGTTATCCCCCGCAGCAGGTCGCGATGTGATGGGCGTCAGTGTCCCCTCGCATATAGAAGCCCGTTACGGAACCTTCCATGGGGAATTCATCGCAGAAACGGTTCTGGGCCTCATGCTGGCCGTCAACCGTGGCATCCTCTGCGCATACGAGCAACAGCTCGCCCATGAGATATGGCCTTCGAAAATCCTCTGCACCCCCGGTGCGATCCGGCTTTTGCGCGGTTCACATGCCGTCATCATTGGGTTTGGCAATATTGGCGGCTGGATCGCTCGCCAGTTAAAGCCCTTTAATATTCGCATCACGGGGCTTCGCAGAAATCCTCCCGCCGAATGGCCGTCCTTTTTTACCAAGGGCGACACGATTACCTCCATATCCCAACTGAATACGGTCTTGCCGACCGCTGACCACGTCATTCTCGCGTTACCCGTTGATACAGGAACAGACTTCCTCCTCGGTGCAAAGCAATTTGCAAAGATGCCAAAACATGCCATCGTCTACAACATCGGGCGGGGCAACTGTGTCGACGAAGCAGCATTAGCAACGGCCTTGAAGTCGCGCACTATTGCGGGCGCATGCCTCGATGTCTTCAGCCAAGAGCCACTGCCGAAGAATTCGCCGCTGGCGAAGAATCTGCCTGGCCTGATCAGATTGCCCCATGCCTCCGCGTATGCGGATGAATACATGGAACGTTACACGGATGAAATCACTCCCATGATCAAGGCGTTTATCCGATGACCTATACTGTCCATTCCATTGAGGAAACGTGGCGTATCGCCGCTGAAGTTGCGACCCAGCTTACGCCTGGCACGGTCATTGCGCTCACCGGCGACCTTGGCGCAGGCAAGACAACTTTTATGCAAGGAATAGCCTTCGCCTGTGGTGTCAAGCGCCCGATTACCAGTCCCACGTTTACACTCTGCCAGGAATACCAGACACCCAAGTTCAAACTCGTGCACATGGATCTCTACCGGCTGAACGGACCTGACGACCTGCTGACGATCGGTTTCCCGGAACATCTGGAATCCGGCGCCGTGGTGGCGGTTGAATGGCCCGAGCGCGGCGGCGATCTGATTCCGCCAAACGCCCTGCATATCACCCTGACCCTCTCTGATGACGCCGACACACGCACGATTGAGATTACGCAGACTGTTCCTTGAATTGGAATCATCTGTTCGCCGCGTTCTGTCTGCTTGGAGCCGTGTACTTTACGTTCAAGCCCCAATAACACCCTCATATTTCGTAAACAGACTATCCCATTACGCTTGCGAAGTCCCCCTTTCTACGGTAATATAGGGTCACATTTAACGCAGTTTCTACTTCATCAAGGGAAACGACAAAACTGGCAAGAGGACATTTTATGCACCGTGGCTTTTATTTAGTATTATGCCTCATTGTATTGGGCGTTTGCGGATGCGGATCCCGGTCTGGCTTGAGTTCCGCAAAGAGAGGCATGGAGGCTTTCAAGGAAGGGCGCTATGAAAAGGCTGTCGAACACTTGACCTATGCGACCAGCCGCATTACCAATTCGCCTGAACTCTATTATAACCTGGGTGTCGCTCACATGGAACTCGGTAATTGCTCACAAGCGCAAGCCGCATTTTCCGAAGCAATTAAATTAAATCCGGAGTACAGCGACGCGCTCGCCTGCATGGGGCAGCTTGATCTGCAAAAAGACAACCTGTTGCCTGCCGCTGATGCGCTTGAAAAGGCACTGGCCTGTGCGCCGTCCGCTGACGAGAAAGCACGCATTTTGACCACGATGGGTCTTGTGGAAGCACGTCGCAAGCGCTATGACCTCTCACGTTTGTATTATTTGCGTGCGATAAAAGAGAATCGCAAACATGAACCCGCCTATTACAACTTAGCAACCCTTTATCGCGACGACTATAAGTTGTACGAGGAGGCCCTCGACAACTTTGAACTCTTTGCACGCATCGCCCAACCCAACAATCGCTATTACGAAAAGGCGGTGAGCAATATCAAGCGGTTGAAGACTAATCTTGAACGGACACGTGCCAATGAGCCGGATCCCCTCCGCCGGGACTCCCCCAAGGCCGCCAAGCTCCTCCAAGAGGGCGTGACCGCCTATTCCATGAAACAACTTGCCAAGTCCATTAAATGCTACAAGGATGCGCTGGACGCTGATCCTGTCACCTTCAGCGCTGCGTATGGACTCGGCAAGGTCTATCAGCAACAAGGTCTCAGGAATGAAGCGCGTAACGCCTTCAAGCGCGCATCTGAAATCAATCCGAATCATCAGGACTGCTACTGCCAGGCAGCCGATTTGTCCATCCAGTTGAGGCAATACGGCGAAGCCGTGAAAACGCTCGACAAAGCCATTGCCCGCAGCCCATTCAATCCAGCATCCGCAAAGCTGATGGCCCAGTTGCGCTATGCGGAAGGACGTTATCCAGAAGCGCGTCTCTACGGGGAATTTTACTTGTCCCTTGTTTCAACGAGGGAGCCGGGACGAGCAGAATACGAGAAATGGATCAAAATACTTCCCCAAAAATAAAGCGTCAGCTCTCCCTACGTTCGGAGATATTCACGTATGAGTAGCATTTTTAGCATCATTAGAGAGATAGGCGTCGTCGACAGTGTGGCAATTGTCGTCATGATTTTATTTCTTGTGTCTGGTTTTCGGAACGGGGCTTCCGGTGAAGTCGGCTCCATGCTGGCATGGTTGATTACGGCGGCATTCTTTTTCTTTGGCTTTTCCTTCGTCATGAGCGAAGTCATGTCATTTAGTTTCCTGCATAACAACCCAAATGCTGCCCACTCCATCGGGTTCCTCGTCACCTTGTTCGTCTCGATCGCGATCTGGTTTATATTGCGCAAGGTGCTCACGGATTCCATCGGAGTGGCTATTCCGACTCCCTTCGACGAAATACTGGGCACC
>Ga0268284_1001545_pt1 | contig 11609 bp, 5 predicted proteins | sample saktaG_14_FD_190137 | JGI IMG/M metagenome (GOLD analysis project Ga0268284, IMG submission 190137) | Saline water microbial communities from Sakinaw Lake, British Columbia, Canada - sak_2013_06_06_40m | ecosystem: Environmental > Aquatic > Non-marine Saline and Alkaline > Saline ... | reverse complement strand
TCTTCCCATTCCCGATCACCGTGACCAAAGACGGCGCCAGCGCGTTGGCAGACTTCACCCTCACGGTAACCGTCACGGCCCTGGAAATCTGGCGCATGGCCAACTTCGGCACCTATGAAAACACCGGCTCCGCCGCCGACACCGCCGACCCCGATGGCGACGGCCAGCCCAACCTGGCGGAATACGCCGCCGGCACCGATCCTAACAGCGATGTCGACGTGTTCAAGGTACTGACTGCCACGAAGAACGCGACGTCCTTCACCGTCACGGCGTCCGGAAGGACAGCGCGCACTTATGTGCTCGAAAGGAAAACCAACCTCGCTGCCGTCCCATGGACGTCGCTAGGCTCCGTCGGCCCGCTCGCCGCAGATAGTCCCGTCGTTCTATCAGATCCCGCGCCGCCCGCAAACTCGGCATTCTATCGGTTGCGGGTGTCTGGGCCGTGATTCGACGGTAGGGCGGCTCGGCCACGGGCCGCCCACTTATCCGTCCGCATGGGCGGTGCGCAGGCGCGGGCCATGGACTGCGCACAATAGCATCCCGCCCGCGGGGGGGGAGTGCGACAGCCATAGACTGCCGCTACATGGCCGTTTGTCCCTAGCCTTTCAGTTTCCGCTTGCTATATCTCTGCGAAAAGGGGATTGGCATTGAGTGTAAAGCCGGTCTGGCTGCCGGGAGAGGATTCCTCCGGCAATTTCCGGCTTTTTTCTGCAATTTTCCCATCCCCCCTCGTCATCCATTTGCCATGACCCCTCAAACCACCGCGAAAACGCTCCTCGCCACGCTGCTGGTTTTCACGGTTTTGATGGGAGTTTCCCGGTCGCAGGACGCCACGGTCATTGAGATCGAAAACATCGTGCAAACCGCCACTGGCAGCAAAGGCGAGTGGGCCAAGGCCGTGCCACAACAGACGCTCGCCGTGGGGGGGCGCGTCCGCACCCGGCAGCGCAGCCGGGCCACCGTGGGCCTCACGGGGCTCTACACGCTGCGCCTCGATCAATTCACCACCATCGAGATCACCCCCGGCCTGGTGGACGCCCGCAAGCCGAAACTCGATCTGATGGGTGGCGCGGCATTCATCTTCAGCCGCGAGCGGGATGGCGAAATCGATGTCAGGATGCCCGCCGTGAACGCCGCCTTGCGCGGCACCCAACTCTTCGCACAGGTGTTACCAGGCGGGAAGTCCCTGATTCAGGTGCTGGAAGGCCGTGTGGAATTGAAAAATGCCAGCGGGCGTCTTATGTTAGAGAGCGGTGAGGCCGGCGAAGCCAGTCCCGGCCAGGCCCCGCGGCGCACGGCGGTGATCGAAGCCAGGAACATCCTCCAATGGGCGCTCTATTATCCCGCCGTGCTCGATCCCGCGGATCTGGGCATGCGGGAGGCCGAGGCACGAGCCGTGGCGAAATCCCTGGCAGCCTATCGCCGGGGTGATTTGTTAGATGCGGTGAAATTCCTGCCTGATCACGCTCCCGACGGGGTGGTGGGCCGGATCTATTATGCCGGGGTGCTGCTGGCGGTCGGCCGGGTGGACGAAGCTCGGCAACTTCTCGCCGGGGTTCCCAGGAACCACCCCGGCCGGCGCTCACTTGATAGAATGATCGCGGCCGTGTTGCTCAAGCCCGCGGCGGATTGGCAGTTGGACTCTATCAAAACGGTCTCCGAGGCGCTGGCCGAGAGTTATTATCTTCAATCGTTGGCCAAATTGGAATCCGCAAGATTGGCGGCACTCCGCGCCACCGAACTGGCCCCGCGCAACGGCTTTGCCTGGACCCGCCTGGCCGAGTTGGAATTCTCCCAGGGCCATGACAAAGCGGCCCGCGCAGCCATCGAAAAAGGCCTGACCCTCACCCCGGACAATGCCCGCGCTCATGCCCTGCGCGGCTTCATCCTGAGCGCTGCGAACCGCATCGGCGACGCCCGGGCCGCCTTTGAAACCTGCGTCAGGCTGGATGGCGGGTTCGGCAACGGCTGGCTCGGACTCGGCCTCACCAAAATCAAAAAGGGCGATCTGGACGCCGGACGCGCCGATCTCCAGACCGCCGCCACCGTGGAACCGACGACGTCGATTTTTCACAGTTATCTGGGCAAGGCGATGAGCCAGGACGGCCGCAAGGTGGAAGCCGCCAAGGATCTCAAACTCGCGCGAATCCTCGATCCCAACGATCCCACCCCGCTGCTCTACTCGGCCATCGAAAACCAGCAGAACAACCGGACCAACCTCGCGATCGCCGAACTCGAGGAGTCGATCCGCCTCAATGACAACCGCCGCATCTATCGGTCCGGGTTTTTGCTCGACCAGGACCGCGCGGTCAGGAGCGCCAACCTGGCGCGGATCTATCAAAACGCCGGGATGAAGGAAGTGGCGGTGCGCGAGGCGACGCGCGCCGTGGAATGCGATTACTCCAACGCCTCGGCGCATTTGTTTCTGTCCAATGCCTTTGATGCCCTGCGCGATCCGGACCGTATCCTGCTGCGCTACGAGACGCCCTGGTTCAACGAACTGCTGTTATCCAATCTGCTCTCCCCCGTCGGCGGCGGCCCCTTGTCCCAATTCGTCTCGCAACAGGAATACTCGAAACTGTTGGAAGCGGACGGCATCGGCGGCAGCACCACCACCGAATGGCGGAGCACCTCGGAGCTGCGCTCGATCGCCTCGGTTTTCGGCACCCATGGCAACGTGAGTTATGGCATCGATGCCTACTATCGGAACGATGACGGCGACCGCCCGAACTCGGACATGAAACTGAAGGAAATCTACGCGCAACTGAAATGGCAGCCCAACCCGGATGATATCTTCTATTTCCTCGGCAAATGGGCCACCCAGAACAACGGCGATCTGTTTGAAACCTACGACAACAAGCCGCTCTCGCCCGGTTTCGATTTCGAGGAAAACCAGCAACCCGGGCTGCTGCTCGCCGGTTGGAACCACCGCTGGGCACCGGGTTCCAACACGCTGTTCCTCGCCGGCCGGCTGAGCGCGGAACAAACCCTAACGGACCCGAACGCCAACCAACTGCTCATCAACCGCAGCACCAGCGGTATGCACCCCGGGTTCATGCAGTACCGGCAAACCGACCCCGGTAACCCTGATAGCGTGGAGGAGGAATTCACCGATCCCTCGTTGCGCCATTCCGTCGGGGTGGGCCCCGACGGCGTGTCGCTCGTCTATTCGCCGGAACTGCTCCGCGCGATCGCGCCCTACATCGGCTCCGGTGAGGTCATGAATTTGTGGGGTAATGTTCCTTTCGCCTTCCTGACCCGCCGGCAATTCGACATCTATTCCGCGGAAATCCAACACATCCTGCAAACCGAGCGCAACACGCTGCTGCTCGGCGGCCGCTGGCAGCAAGGCACCATCGACACCACCGCCACCCTGAACATCATCCGCCCCAACGCCAACAATTACGGCGGCTTTGCCACACCCGCCGCGGACCAACACGTGGAGTCGGATTACCGGAGGACCGGGCTCTATGCCTACGATTACTGGAAGGTGTTGCCCAATCTCACCCTGATCGGCGGCGTGGCATGGGACGCGATCGATCATCCGGACAATTTCCGCAACCCTCCCGTCAATGATTTGCAACGCAATGATGAGAATCTATCGGGAAAATTCGGCTTCACCTACGAACCGTCCCGCTGGTTCACCCTGCGCGGCGTTGCCGCTGAAGGGATGGGCGGACTCACGTTTGACGAAAGCGTGCGGTTGGAGCCGGTCCAGCTTGCGGGCTTCAACCAAGCTTATCGCACCGTCATCTCGGAGTCCCTGGCGGGTTCGGTCGAAGCGCCTCTCTATCAAATTTGTGGACTCAGCGCCGAAGGCAGCCTGCCCACGCGAACCTGGTGGGGCGTCTCGGTCGGCCTGATCGATCAGCAAGTGACCCGCACCCTCGGCACCTTCACCGGTTACGATTCGGGTGCCTTCACCAATCCCGATGCAGGCCAGTCCAACTCGACGGTCTATTTTCCGAGCGGCACCCGGCAGCATTTGGATTACCGCGAGGAAAGCCTCGGCATCACCCTCAATCAACTCATCGGCGACGAGTTCGCCATCGGCCTGGGTTACCGGGCGACCCGGTCGGAATTGACAACGCGCTTCCCGGAATTGCGACCCCAACCGGGATCGGATCGCACCGACGAGGCGACGCTCCAGGAATTGTCGCTCTACGCGAATTGGAACTCGCCGAGCGGATTTTTCGCCCATGTGGAGGCCAATGGCTTTCACCAGGATCTGGCCGACGATCCGGCACGGACAGCGGCGGGATCGCCGTCTCACGCCGGTGACGAGTTCGTCCAATTCAACGCCTGGGCTGGCTACCGGTTTGACCGCAATCTGTGCGAACTCACCATGGGTGTTCTGAACCTCGGCGGCACGGACTATCAGTTGAGCCCCTTGAACCCGCATGGCGACATCGCCCGTGAGCGGACGTTCTTCGTGCTTTGCCGCCTGAGCTTCTGACGTTGTGAAAACAAACAATCTCACATCGATGGCCGGATCTTTAGCTGCACCTTCACGGAAGAGTGTCCGGCAGGATGCCGAACACAGCCGGCGGGACGCCGGCGCTCCCCAAGATGATTCGAATCCATGACCCCACCTGCTCCAGCCAATCAAAATCCTGCGGGCCTCGTCCGCCGAACCGAGCGGGGCATCCGTTTGGCCGTCGCCCTGATTGGTGCCGTGCTGAGCGTGGCCGCGGGTTATCTGGCGCTGTTCAGGCCGGGTGAATCACTCGTGTTCCTGAGCTATGACATGCCTTTCCTGGTCCATCACCCGGGTACTGCGGACGGGTTGCGAATCGTCTATCTCAACAAACTTGATGGAGAACTGCTAGCACGGCAGTCCCAGGCCGGTCTGTTGGACAAACTGGGAGAAGCCGGAGCCAGGGCGGTGGTGTATGACATCATCTTCGACCAAGCGGCCAAGGATCCGGCCATCGACCAGAAGTTTGCGGATGCCATGCGCCGGTTCCGCGGGGTGAATGAGCAGGGCCAACCCATCCCGGGTCTGCCGCAGCGGCATGTCATGCTGGCTTGCGGGCGCAAGATGATTGATGTCACCGGAGCAGTCGGCAGCCAATTGATTCCGCCCACCGATGTGTTGTTAGACGCGGCGGACGACTTCGGCCTGGTCGCATGGGATGACGATGAATTCACCATCCGGAGACTGGCCACCGGCACGCCCGATGAGCCTTCGCTGATCTGGAAGACGGCACAAGTTGTGGGGGCGGACCTGGACGAATCCAGCCGCCTGGAACCGCGTTGGCTCAACTTTGCGGGTCCCCCCGCCGATTCCAAAGATCGGAACGCCAGCGGGCCCATCCCGCACTGCGGCGCGGACAGCGTGATGCTCGGTGGCAAGAACACGGGCTTTTTTCGTGACAAGATCGTGGTGATTGGCGGCGAACCCGGCATAGTCGGCGAGGCCGTGGGCAAGGATTTGTTTGCCACTCCCTTCAACCGTTTTCAGAGGCAGCGCAAGCTGGCGCTGATGAGTGGCGTGGAAATCCAGGCCAATGGCCTGGCCAATTTGTTACAAGGAAACTGGCTTACCCGCTTGAGTCGCGAATTCGATCTAGTCCTGATGGTCATTGCCGGCATTCTAACCGGAGTCGGCCTCAGCTTGATGCGCCCGGTGCGCGCCATCATCACCGCCGCCGTGTTGATGCATGCCTGCGGGTTGGCGGGCGTCCTTGCCATGTACTACGGAAATGTTTGGTTCCCATGGAGCGTGGTCGCCTTTCTGCAAATTCCTGTCGCACTCGTCTGGGGCATCGCCGCGCGTTCCTATGTCGAACGGTTCTTCCGGCTCAAGCTCACGGCAGAACAAGCGGCCATCCGGGCGGCCTTCGCCAAGTACTTGTCCCCCCAGATGCTCGACCGGCTCACCGCCGAGGGTTTCAACACGAATCTGGGTGGCGAAAAAATCCAGGCGGCCATGATGTTCACGGATCTGGAATCCTTCACCGACATGTGTGAACGGATACGCGACCCGCAGCGCATCGTGGAAACCCTGAACGACTATTTCGAGCGCACCACCGGTAGCATCTTCGAGCATGACGGCGTCATCATCAAGTTCATCGGTGACTCGATCTTCGCCGCCTGGGGTGCGCCGCTGGCCGATCCCGAGGCCCCTCTCAAAGTCGTCCGCGCTGCGTGGAAACTTTTTCAGAGTGACAAGCTGGTGGTGGACGGTGAGAAACTCAAAACCCGCATCGGCCTGCATTTCGGCGAGGTCGTGGCGGGAAACATCGGCAGCACCCGCCGGGTGGACTACACCTTGATCGGTGATTCCGTGAACCTGGCCTCACGCTTGGAAGGTCTAAACAAACTGTTTGATACCCACATTCTCATGAGCGAGGCCATCCACGCCCGCCTCGATGGCGAGTTCCTCACCCGGTGTGTCGGCAAATTCCGCGTCAAGGGCCGCCAAGAGTTCACCGCCGTCCACGAATTGCTAGGCCCCGCCCGCCATCAGCACGCGCCGGAATGGATCGCCCAATACCACCAGGCGCTCGCCGCACTCGAGCAAAACGACATGGCTGCGGCACACGAGCTTTTCGCCGCCGTGAATGCCAAGCGCTTCCCGCGCGGTGACGGACCGGCGCGGTTTTTCCTCGAACGGCTCAAGGCCGCCGACCCCATCCGCGACGGCATCGTCGAAATCAAGGAGAAATAGAGCCCCCGAACTATTGATTTGCCATCCCTCGAATCCGTAATTAATCTGCCGTTTGTCACTTCACTAATCTTAAGGACTAAGGATGAGTCCGCGTTGATCGATCCCCCCACTCACTGCCTCTGATGCAAACTTCACGGATTTTTTCCCATGTTGTCATGACGTTCGCCTGGGGTGTCACCCTGTTTGGAACTGCTGGGGGTGCGGTCGTGTTGAATCAGATCGGGGATGTGAGTGCTTATGACTTCGGGGCTGCGCCAGGCCCCACACTCAGCCAGATGTTTGCCGATTTTCCGGATTACGATTGCACGGTTTTGGAGGATTTCACGGTTTCCTCCGCGGAACTCCGTATCACCCAGGTTGCCGCCTTGTTCCGGGCACAGGCAGGATTCATCAGTTTTCAAAACATCCAGGGCTACTATCTGAATTTCTTCAGCAGCCCCGATCTTGCCGCCACGAGTTTGACCGGCGACGTGGCAAGTGTGGTGATATCCCCCGGGTCCGGCGCAGCGGTCACCCAAATCATCGACAACGCGGGCCCCTATGAATACGGCCTGGTCAGCTTCAGTGTGAACATCCCGCTGCCGTCCGCGGGCAATTACTGGGTGGGAGTGTCGCCAAAATCATCAGTCACAACGGATCAATTCTTCTTGATGAACAGCGGTGCCACGGGCGCGCTCACACCTGGCAATGCAAATGGCAAATGGGCCAACCCGGGACTGGGTTTTGGCGAGGGGGCTCTCCTCGCGAAAAACTTGGACTATGCCTACGCCGTCACCGCCGTGCCCGAACCCGCCACCATCACGCTATGGATCCTCGGCAGTTGCGGTTGGCTGTGCCGGCGGCAACGCGCCCGGCCAGCGTGAACATTTTTATAAATCCGTTAAATTGGCCGGAGTGATCCATGGTTAAAAATTAATCTTAAATTCTTCATTCACGGCAAATTCCCCGCCAGGCCCCCCATCCTCCCCATCCCCCCGTCATGCCGCCCCCGAAAACGTTCTTGATTCCGGTTGCCTTGGTCGCCGCAGGGTTGCTGGCGCTGCTGTGGTGGAAATCAGGTAGCGCAAATCAACCTGAATCTCCGCCCCAAGGTGCTGGACCATCCACGACCTCCCTCCACACTGTTGCGCCCGCCACCAACCCGCTGGTCTCCGCCTTCAACCAATTGCGGGAAAAACCCGGGCGTCCCGCCGCCCTGCAAACCCTCAAGGATCTGCAGACGGCCCTCAATGCCATGCCCCGGGACCAGGCCGTCACCTGGATCCGCTCGTTCCTTGCAAGCGGCCAGGACCTGCCCACCGGTCTCTCCTTCGAAATCGCCGCCGGCGGCACTCTATCGGAATGGCCGACCTTCCGCACTTTCCTGCTCGACGCCCTGCTGGCCATCGATCCAGAGGTGGCGGCCGCGCTCGGCCGCACCATCCTAACAACACCCACCAGCGCCGACGAATGGGCGCTCGCGTTGCGCAACGTCGGCCGGGTCGAGACCACGGCGGAAGCCAATGCCTATCTGCGCGAGCGGACCGAAGCGCTCATCGCCAACCCGGACTGGCAGACCGATCCCTCGATCGGCTATCTCAACGCCTTCGATGTGCTGGTCCATACGAATGCCACCGCCAGCACACCGCTGCTCTCCAGCCTGATCCAACAGAAAGACCGCAGGGACCTCGCCCACGCCGGCTTCCTCACGCTGGACCGCCTCGTCCAACGCAACCCGGCGGACGAACTCACCCGCCTCGCCGCCGACACCGCCCTCCAGGCGAGCCGCCCGGAAATGACCGCCCAGCAATTCGCCCGCGCCGACCTCCGCGACGAAACCCAGCGCGAAATCGTCAAATCCTGGTTGCTAGACCCAGCCCGCACCGCCACCGAACTCCGTTCCTTTGCCGCCGTCTATCCGAACAACAACCGCTTCATCTCCAATAACCTTCTCACCACCGAAACCCCGCAAGCCGGCGCGGACCTGCTAGAACACGACCGCCAGGTGCTCGAAATCATCAATGCCTGGGCGGCCGATCCCGCTTTTCAACCCGTCGCCGAGCAACTCCGCTTGATGACCGCACGCCTCACCGGCTTCGTTGGCACCCCGCAGCCCCCGTCCGCCGTCCCCGGATCCCCATAAATCAAAAATCAACTATCATAAATCATAAATCAAAATAGCTCCGACCTCTGTCCTCCGACCTCTGTCCTCCGACCTCCGTCCTCCGTCCTCCGTCCTCCGTCCTCCGTCCTCTTTCCCCCACGCGTCCTATGACCACGATCCCATCCCAAAGAATCGCATCGATCTGCCAGCGACTCCGGCATGCCGGCGTGGCGAGACTTCTGCCGCTGCTTCTGTGGTCATGGTTGCTGCCAGCCGCGGTGCAAGCACAAGATTACATCTACACGAGCAATGGAACCTCGATCACGATCACCGAATACACCGGTCCGGGCGGCGACGTGACCATCCCCGGCACGATTGACGGCCTGCCGGTCACCGTCATCGGCGATGCTGCATTCTTTTCTTCCACTGGCCTGACCAGCGTGACGATCCCGGACAGCGTGACGAGCATCGGAGACGATGCTTTCTTTTCCTGCACCAGTCTGGCCAGTGTGACGCTCCCCAACAGCGTGACCAGCATCGGCGGCTTTGCGTTTCTTGAGTGCACCAGCTTGACGAGCGTCAGTATTCCTAACAGCGTTACCAGCATTGGGGACGCGGCGTTCTATAGCTGCACCAGCCTGGAGAGCGCGATTTTTCTGGGCAATGCCCCGGTGCTGGGATGGGGGGTGTTTGATTCCACCGCCAGCGGCTTCACGGTGAATTACTACACGCTTAAAACGGGATTCACCTCGCCGACGTGGGAGGGCTACCCGGCGGTCAATCTGGGGCTTTTTCCCGGCCCGGATATCGTGGTGGAGCAGCCGGCAGGCACCAGCCTGGCGGGCCGGGCAACGCGGGACTTCGGCCCGGTCGCGGTGGGAAATGCCGCCAGCAAGGTTTTCACGATCCGCAATACGGGGGGCCAGCAATTGACCGGTCTCGTGGTCAGCAAGAACGGCGCGAACAGCGGCGAGTTCACCGTGGGTCCGTTAGGTTCGACCTCGCTGGCAACGGGGGCCAGCACCACCTTCGAGGTCACCTTCACGCCCGCCGCCTCTGGCCCGCGCTACGCGGCCATCCACATCGCCAGTAACGACCCCGACCAGAATCCGTTCGACATCAACCTGACAAACACCGGCATGGCCGCTGATGTTAACCTCATGGTTGTGGTGAAGGCCCAGCAGTTCGAGCAAACGGGACCGGATCTGGTGGCTCTCAGGAATTGGAACCAGGCAAACGAAGATAAGCCTCTGTTCTTCGAAGTTTTCGCCGAGGCTGCGGCGCTGGATTCCCTGGTTTCCGGGACCGTGCAACTGCCTGGTGGTGCCACGGTGCCATTGGCACGCGCCGGCACGGCGCTCTGGCTTCTGTATCCAGCGGACACCATGCTGGACCTCGACACCGCCAGTCCTGACGGGACTTATACGCTCAATCTCATCACCAGGAATGATGGTGTGAAAAACATCAGTCTCTCCCTAACGGGTGATACTTATCCGAATGTTCCGAAGATCACGAATTTCACCGCCCTCCAGGCGGTCACCAGCACGGTTGCCACCACCGTCCAGTGGTCAGCCATGACGGGTGGCACCACCTCGGATTTCATCATGTGCAGTGTGTTTGACAGCGACACGGGCGATCCCGTCTATGAAACCGCCGGGCCGGGAGCACCCGGTGCACTGAATGGAACCGCCGTGCAAACCACCATTCCGGCAAACACCTTGCTGCCAGGACGCACCTATGATGCGGAAGTCCTGTTTCTCAAAGTCACTTCTTCTAACAACACGTATGCCGAGGCCCTTGCCGGGTATTCTAAAAATGTGAATTTCAGGATCCAAACCACCGCTCTGCCCGGGGTGGCGCTCGGATCCACGTTTGAGTCATCCATCCCACAATCACAGTCCTGGTGGGTGGCCCGGGATTCCGCCATTGCGTTCCGTTTCACCCAACCGATGCTGCCCTTGCAATCGATTGACTGGACCAGCAACGAGCTTCCCCTCAATCCGGCGAATTTCACGTACCAATGGATCGATGGCGGCCGGGTTCTGTTGTGCCGTTACAATTCCACCCTGCCAGCGGATGCGGAAATCGCATGGTTGCTTGACCTGACAGGCTTCAGCGATGCGGCGGGCTTCCCGCTGAGCGGCAGCAGTTATGGCTCATTCCACACTTCTTCAGATCCTGTCCTGAGCCCTCCGGATGTGACCGGGATCTATTTGCGCAAAATGCGCGGGTTCCGCCAAACCGGCGCGTCCGCGGTGAGCACGGGGATGTTTGGATGTGATGCCTCGGCTGAAATGACGGCCTATAACCGCGTGAAACAAGCGTCCCTAACAGTAGTCGCCAACAGTTACAGCGGAGTGCTGGTGGCGGACGCGTGGAGCGAGCAGATGCGTAGCGAGAACACGTATGCCTCGAAAGTGGATCTGGATCGGTTTTTCGCCAACGGGGATTTCAAGTTTGACCTGACAACCCTCGCCGATGGGGTCAAAACCGTCACCTTGAGTCTGGGCGCGACCGATGACTATCCGGCGGCGCCGACAGTGACCAATCTCGCGGCGTTGCAGGCCATCAATTCCGCCACGCCGGTGACCATTACCTGGGATGCCCTGACCAACTGGAGCGCCACCCCAAGCGCGGGCAGCGGCATGATTGAACTGGAAATCACCAACTCCCAGGGAGAGGAAGTGTTGTGGGTTGATAATTCACAGTTCACCAGCAACTCGCAAACCATCATCCTAAAAAGGAAAATGGGCGCAGTCATTGAGCGTAGCGCTTGTGCTGCGGCGTGGGTTTGACTCGGGCTGTGCCTGGCGGTCGGTTTTTCATCCGCTGAGAAGTATTTCCGCTTTGTCC
>Ga0268284_1001544_pt1 | contig 11610 bp, 7 predicted proteins | sample saktaG_14_FD_190137 | JGI IMG/M metagenome (GOLD analysis project Ga0268284, IMG submission 190137) | Saline water microbial communities from Sakinaw Lake, British Columbia, Canada - sak_2013_06_06_40m | ecosystem: Environmental > Aquatic > Non-marine Saline and Alkaline > Saline ... | reverse complement strand
CCGCTTGGTGCGCGCCTGCCTCAACGGCTCGTATGACGAAGCCCTCATCATCCAGAAACAATACTATCCGCTCATGCGCGGCCTGATGTCGCTCGACGTCAACCCGGTGCCCATCAAGACCGCGATCGCACTCCAGGGCCACTGCACGCCGGAGTTCCGCCTGCCACTCGCCCCGCTGGGCGCGGACCAGACCGCCAAACTCACCGCCCTGCTCGAATCCTACAACCTGCTTCCCTAACAAACCAATCCCATGCCCAAACTCTTCATTCCCGGACCGGTTGACGTCTCGAAAGAAACCTTCGCGGCGATGAGCCAGCCGATGATCGGCCACCGCGGCGGCGAATTTGAGGCGCTCTATGCCTCTACCCAGCCCGGCCTGCAGGAGCTCGGCGGCACCACCCGCCCGTTTTTCCTCTCCACCTCGTCCGCCTGGGGCGTGATGGAAGCCTCGTTGCGCAATCTCTGCGCCCAAAAAGTCCTCACCCTTTGCTGCGGCGCGTTCTCGGACAAATGGTATGACGTCGCCAAAAGCATGGGCCTCAACGCCGAGAAAATCCAGGTCGAGTGGGGTGACGCGATTGCCCCGGAAGCCGTCCGCGCGAAATTGGCGGAAGGCGGCTTCGACCTCGTCACGTTGATCCACAACGAAACCTCCACCGGCGTGATGAACGACCTTGCGGGCATCGCCAAGGTCGTCAAATCGTTCCCCGGGGTGCTGTTCGTCGTCGATTCGGTGTCCTCGTTTTCCGCCGTGCCCATCGGGATGGATGAACTCGGCATCGACGTTTTGTTAGCTGGCGTGCAGAAGGCGCTCGCACTGCCGCCAGGTCTCGCCGTCTTCGCCTGCTCGGAAGCCGCCATCGAGCGGGCGAAAAGCCTGCCTAACCGCGGCTATTACTTCGATTTCATCGAGTTCGCCAAAAACGCCGCCAAGAACAACACCCCGTCCACCCCGGCGATTTCGCTGATCTTCGGCCTCCAGCACATTCTCGGCGTCATCGCTGCGGAAGGCATCCGCAAACGCTTCGCGCGCCACGCTGCTAACAACGCCCTGATCCACGCGTGGGGCCAGCGCCACGGCTTCAAGAACTTCGCGCCTGCCGGCAACCAGTCGCTCACCCTCACCTGCTTCCACACGCCCGCCGGCTTCGACCAGGCCGGCTTCATCAAGACCCTCAAGTCCAAGCACGGTTTCGTCATCAACGGCGGTTACGGCAAGATCAAGGGCCTCACCTTCCGCATCTCCAACATGGGCAACGAAACCGCCGCCACCATGAATGAACTCATCACCGCAATGGATGATGTGTTAGGATGACCTCAGAGCCGGTCCCAAAGTTCCGCGAGGCGTTTTTCGGAAACCTTGCCGACACAAGGCACGTCCGGCGCGAAGAGCGAAACGCGGAGCTCCTCGAGCGCCCAACCGTGGGGCCACAACGCGGGATCGTCCGGATCGGCGGTCCAGCGTTGGAACCACGGCAGCCACAAGCGGCGCAGGCGCGCCATCTTTTCCAGATCCTTGATGATGGGCAGCGAACCGACACGCCCGAGCCGCGAACGGATCGCCCGCAAACGCCGCGGGTACTCGCGCAGCCCGGAAAATCCAGCGCGCCAGGCAAACCGGTGGCGCAACAACCACGCAAGTTGTTCCTCAAGATCCGCGGCGATCTCGCCCAGGTTCCGGTCGTTGTGCTTCGCGGCAATCCAAGCCCGGATCTCTGGCAGAATCACCAGCACTTCATCCAGGCTATTGCCGATCACCGCGGCGGCTTCAAACCAACGTCCCCGCGCCCGCTCGCTCAGCGCGCGGAACTCATCCGGCGAACCCGGAAACACCCCGCCGGCCGCGCCCTCGGCGGCTAACAAAATCAGATCCTCCAACGCGGTGCCACCAACCCCAAGCCGCGGCAGCTCCACCTTTGCCATGATGCCTAACGGAAATCTCTTGCGCAGGTGATCGGCCTGGGCGGTGTGCGCCAGCCACAACAAGCGCGCCCCACCTGCCCGCTGGGATTCCGCCGCCCCGGCCGCACTGCCAAAGGCCCGCACACCGACGCTTTTCCCCTCGTCCACCAGCGCTGGAAACGCCGGTCCACCCGGGGTTTCCACCCGCTCCGGAAGTTTTTCGCCGTCCCACGCGCTGATGCCAGAGCGTTCGATGTCGGCGTTGGCTGCAGCCTCGAAGCGCGCCCGCAGCCGGTCGGCGAGTTGCAGTTTCACCACCGCGACATCCTCGCCCATTGCGAGTTCCTCGCCATCGTCGTCACAGACCCAGATTTTTGTCACCAAATGCGGCGGAACCTTGTTAGAATCATAGGCATCCGCCGGCACGCGCGCGCCGGTGCGTTCCCGCACATAATCGGATAGAGCCTCGCCCAGTGGCGTGTCCTTTGGGGCATAACTCCATAACCCGGTGAAGCCGTCCGCCACCGCGCCGATCGGTTGGCAGGCGCGGCGGTAATCCTTTGGCAGCGAGCGCAGCAGAATCTCGGCCCGCTCGCGCAGGTTGCCGTCCACGCCCCAGGCCGGCAGCCACGCGGGAAGTTTCGGCAGTTGATCGACATGCAGGCCCAGTGTCACGCCATCGTCGCGCTCGCCCTGCTTCGCGTGATAGTAAACCTGATACTCGTCGCCCTCGTGAGTCAGGGTATCCGGAAACCGCTCCAAGCCGAGGGCCTGCAAATCCTCATCCAACACATCCGCCAGAGCCAGCATCAAGGAGTCCTCGTGATGAACGAGCCACTTGTGGAAGGTCGCCGCGGTGTGGATATCCTGTGGAATCCGCTCCTCGAAAAACCGCAACACCGCCTCATCGCTCCACAACCCACCCGGACGCCGCAGTTTGTGTTCGATCGCCTCGATCTCGCTCCGCATCTCGGTGAGATGATCGAGAAACCGCCCGCGTTGGCGCAGCCTGTCGGCTAACAACCCTTCCCGCAGGAAAATCCCGCGGGCCGCCTTGGGATCCACCCGGCCGTAATGCACGCGTCTGCCGACGATCACCGGCAGGCCGCCGCAGATCACGGTTTCCTTGCCATACACCGCTCCCTGGCTCTCGTCCCAGTGCGCCTCGCCATAGCGGCTGCGGCACAGGTGCGGTGCCACTTGCTCGACCCATTCGGGATCAATGCGCGCCACCCGCCGCGCCCACAAGCGCGAGGTTTCCACCAATTCCATCGCCACCACCCATTCACAGCGCTGCGCAATTCCGAATAACCCGGAGCCGGGAAACACCGCGAAAAATCCGCCCCCAGCGCTTCGATACGCCTTGTTCTCCCGGTCCCACCAGCCGAATTGCCGCGGCACCCCCGCTAACAGCGAACGGTGGATCGCCGCATAAGGATACGCATGACCCTCTAACTTATCAGCGCCCTTCGCCCGGCCCCCTTTGCTTTCCGCGCCGCGCTCCGCGTTCCGGCCCCTGGTCTCTGGCTTCTGGTCTCTGGTCTCTGGCTTCTGGTCTCTGGCCTCTGGCTTCCGGCCCCTGGCCTCTCCGCCCACCCGCCACTCGCGCTCCAACAGATCCGTGAGTTCATCGGCCACGTTCGCCCACTCCATCACCCGCCGGGCGTTGAGATAGGCCGCGGCCGCGTATTTCCGCAGCGCATTGCGGTTCCAGCGTCCGCGCTCGTCGCGGAACCGCGCCACATCGTGCCACAGCCGCAGGATCCCGATGAAATCGCTCTCGCCATCCTTCCATCGCGCGTGCGCTTCATCCGCCTCGCGGGTTTTTTCCGCCGGCCGCTCGCGCGGGTCGTTGGATTCCAACGCGGCGATGATCGGCAGCATCTCCGCCAGGCAATGTTCCTTGCGCGCCTCGAGCAACATCCGCCCGAGCCGCGGGTCCACCGGCAGCCGCGCCATCTTCCGCCCGTAGTCAGTTAGTTTTTTGTCATGGTCCAGCGCGTCCACCTCGCGCAAGGTGCGGTAACCTTCCGCGACGGATTTCGGTGCCGGCGGGTCGAGAAAGGGAAACTCGTCGATCTCCGGCAACCCGAGCGCCTTCATCCGCAGGATCACGCCGGCGAGCGAACTGCGCCGGATTTCCGGATCGGTGAACGGCGGCCGCTCTATCAGTTCTGTTTCCTCATACAAGCGCACGCAGACTCCGTCGCGCACGCGGCCGCAGCGGCCTTTGCGCTGGCGGGCGCTGGCCTGGCTGACCGGCTCGATTTGCAGGCGTTGCACCCCCTTGCCCGGACTCCAGCGGTTGATCCGCGCCACCCCGGAATCAATCACGCAGGAAATGCGCGGGATGGTTAGAGAGGTTTCCGCCACGTTGGTCGCGAGGATCAGCCGGCGGTGGTTTCCCGGATTGAAAACCCGTTGTTGGTCGCCGAGTCCCAGCCGCGCGAACAGCGGCAACACCTCGGTGCCCGGATAACGCCGGCTTTCCAGCACCTCCGCGCAATCGCGGATTTCGCGCTCGCCGGGCAGAAACACCAGCACGTCTCCACGCGGCTCGACCCCGCCCAACCAATCGACCGCCCGCGCCACGTGTTGCGGCAAATCCTCATCATCCATCGGCGGCAGGAAAAACTCCGCCACCGGAAACATCCGCCCGGGCGCCACAATCACCGGTGCCGGCCCGTCCTTGCCCGCGAAAAACGCGGCGAAGGCTCCGGCATCCAGCGTCGCCGAAGAAATCACGAGTTTCAGGTTCTTGCGCTTCACCAGCAGGCGCTTCAGATAGCCTAACAGGAAATCGATGTTCAGCGACCGCTCGTGGGCCTCGTCCAGAATCAACACCTGATACTGGCGCAAATCCGGATCCCCCTGCGTTTCGGCCAGCAGGATCCCGTCGGTCATGAACTTGATCCGCGTGGCGCGCGACGTTTGATCCTCAAAGCGCACCTGATAGCCCACATAGCCGCCCAGCGGCACCGCGAGTTCCTCGGCCACCCGTTTCGCCACGCTCGCTGCCGCAATCCGCCGTGGCTGGGTGCATCCGATCCGCCCGCCCTCCGGCCCCATCGCCTCGGCCGCCATCTTGGGCAACTGGGTGGTTTTGCCCGAACCCGTGTCGCTGACCACCACCACCACCTGATTCGCCTTGAGCGCGTCAAGGATCTCCTGCCGGTGTTCAACCACCGGCAGGTCCTTGGGATAATTCCAGTGTCCGGAAAATTCCATCATCTCACCCCTTCCATACCGGGCCGATGCTGCCGCCGGGCACGAACTCCGCCGGGAAGGTGGTCATCCTGCGGTCGGGTTTGCCTTTGCGCACGGCGTTTACCCAGCGCACCACGCGGCGCACGATGAGCGCGTTGTCCCATTGCATGTGGGCGATGGGCGGATGGCACCAATCCATGAAGGTATTGCTATCGGAGCAAACCAGCGAGACGTGTTCCGGCAGGTGGATGCGATGCCGGGCGAGATACGTCACTGCGGCAAAAACACGGGGTCCCTCATCGATGATCAGTGCGGTGGGCGGCGTGATCTTAAAGAGATTCTCCAGCAAACGGTTGAATCCCTCCGGGGTTTCCTCCCAATCCGGCAGGTTGTAGTCGCTTGTGGCAACACCGTGCGTGCCCAGTTCTTCCAGAAAGGCGCGTACGCTGAACGCCGGCACCGGTTTGCGGAGCGGTTCGCGGACCAGGAGCACGATGCGGCGATGCCCGAGCGCCAGGAGGTGGCGCGTGGCGGCGCGGTAAAAAGGCTCTGTATCCACCCCGGTGCTGGCCAGCGGTTGGTGGGTGGCGCGGCCATACAGCGCGAGGCAGGGAGTCGGCTGGCTGGAGCACCACTCCAGCAGCGGGCGTGACCCGGACTCCACCACCCACGCATCCGCCCGCGTTCCCGCCAGTTCGCGGGCCACGCGGCGGACCTCGTGTTTGAGCTCCAGCTGGGATTTATTGCAGAAGAACACGCGATGCCCCGCGGCTTCCAGTGAGTGCATGATCTCGGTCAGGACCAGGGACGTTCGCGGATTGTCCGTCAAGCGCGCGTCGTGGCGCAGAATGGCCACGCGCAGCGGCCGCCGGAGTGCCCCGGACGCGCCGGCGGCGGTGATGCCGCGGCTGCGCCCCAGCCCGCGCCCGTCCAGCAGCCCCTCGTCTTCCAGAAGCCCCAGCGCGCTCCGGACCGTGCGCTGCGCGACATTCAGTTCCGCCGCCAGCCGCGGCACGCCCGGCAAGTGCGCGCTCCACCGTCCCTGGTGGATGCCCTCGCGCAGGTGCTCGGCGACCCGGTCGGGCAGGGAAATTCGGGGTATTTCGTGCATGGCGGCAAACCTATATCATAATGACACAAGTTGCAAAATAAATAATTCTTGCGATGACCGCGAAGCCTGTTTGATTGAAAAAGTTGAAGGCCTTACCCACCCGCAAAGGCCACGCAGTCCTTCTCCAAGCACTGAATTTTAAACGAAGAGAAGAAACGCACCTCTTCCTCCAAGCTCTGTCACCTTCGTTTGCCTATGGCCATGCCAGTTTCGACTTCGTCTTGATTTTCCAAGTTCGCTAATGCTCACCGCGTTCAACTTTCAACTCTCAGCTTTTCTCCAGCCTCTTCCATCTAACATCAAAAATTCAAAATTGCCTCCGGCTATGCCAATCAGGGCTGCGCCAGATTATCCAAGTTCGCTACCGCTCACCCCGCGTTCAAAATCCATCTCCCACGCCCCAGCCCCGCAAACCGTTAGAATAAAACCAATCAAACCAAAATCGCCATGAAGACACTGGATCCAGATCACCCGATAAGAACCAGCCTCAAGGTCCTTTTGAAGACCTTGCTGGCTTCCGCCAGCATCATTGCCATCTTGGCGAGCACGTCGGCGCAGGCCGAATTATTGAGCACCGAGTCGTTCGACGGCTACACCCCTGGAACCTTGTTGTCCGCCGAGAGCCCTGCGCCAACAGTGGCCGGTTACACCGGTAACTGGTCGGGTGGCTTGAGCCAGCAGACGTTTGCCGGATCACTGGCCTATGGCGGGGCGGGCTATGCCGCCGGGACGGGCAACCACATCGGAGTTCCGGCCAGCGATCCCGGCACTTGGTGGGACGGTGGAGAGACGGTCCGCACGATGGACAGTTCCTTGACTGTGACCAGCGCCACCACGGGCACGCGTTATCTGAGCTGGCTGTTCCAGAGTGGCACGGAGGCCCAATATCAGATGCTGCTTCTCACCGATGCCGCAGGTAACCGGAAATTCGGGGCTGGTCTGTCGTTCAACGACGAGGGGGGGTATGATGTCATACCGAACGGAGGCCTGACCTATGACTACGAGGTGAATACTGCCGCATACAACACCGGAGTGACGGCGAATACCACGGTGAATCTGTTCGTGGTGAAATTTGATTTGAGCGCGGCGGCCGGCGCTGACAATGTCACGGTGTGGCTCAATCCGACCCTCGGAGGGCCGGGCGACCCGACCGGCGGCTTTGAAGTCACCGGAACAGACCTGACCTTCGACACCCTTGACATTGCCGACTACGGAGCCAACTCCGCCAAATGGGACGAAATCCGCTGGGGCACCTCGTTCAATGATGTCACCACTGCGCCGATCCCGGAGCCGGGTGCGGCCCTTCTCGGCGGCCTCGGCATGCTCGCCCTGCTGCGCCGGCGGAGAAACCGGTAGGGCGTGGCGGCCTCGCCGCGCCCTAACTGCCCCCGAGGGTGGGGCGTCATTGACGGTCCAAGTTCAGCGCATCATCACCGCCTCACGGCGGACAAGTCGGCGGCCCGGGGCCGGGCCGCCCTACCAGATAACATATAACAAATAACCGATAACATCATCTCTTGTACCCTTTTCCGGAGTTTATTGGGTTTCTCTCCGGACTCCGCGGGGCCGCTGGTGCGCACCGGCGGCCCCGCACTCTGATGAGGGATCAAGAAGATACGAATCCACCATGAATCCCATCTTCCTTTGCGCCTCTGCGGCTTTGTGCGGGTCACAAGAATTTTCTCGCGCAAAGACGCAAAGACGCAAAGTTTTTCAGAATCAAGAAATCCTGTTTGTGGGTAAAACGGTATATTGGCAATTACCCATTCGCGTCAACTTAAGGAGGGAGGACGTCTCGTCCTCCATTGGATACGGGACGAGACGTCCCTGCTCCTTATGGCATCAGCGGAGCCTTTGCGGAGCCTTGTGAAAATTCCGTTTAGCACAGAGCTAACAAGCAATATCCATCATCCGCACCTTAAATTGAAGCGAATGGGCAATTACCCTATCCCTGATTACAGCAAAGCCGTTTTCAAGCAGTCATCCAAATGAACATAGGCATTCGTCCTTCCGCCTTCCGCCCCTCGCCTTGCCACGCCCACGCCAAACCATCCACCAATCCCGCTACCGAATGTGATGAAAATCCCGTTCCATCCCGGTGTCGCTGGCTTCATCCGTCGGCCCGAGTCCGGCTTTGCCTTGGTCATCACGCTTTCATTGATGATTTTGCTGACGGTCATCGCGGTGGGTTTGCTGACGCTTTCGAGCATCTCGCTGCGCGCCTCGGCGCAGGGTCAGGCGATGGCGGAAGCTCGGGCCAACGCGCGCCTGGCGCTGATGCTGGCGATTGGCGACTTGCAGAAGTCGTTAGGCCCGGACCGGGCGGTCACCGCCACGTCGGAGGTTCTCACGGCCAGTCCCGCCAAACCCCACGTCAATCTCTACCGCGATCCCGACCAAAACACCACCCTCGCCCAAAAACGCGCGCTGCTCGCCGGCCACCGGTCGGACCCCTCGCTCATGAAAGCACCCGACGGCAATCTTCTAACATTCCTGCCCAGCGACCTGACCGCTGCCGAATTCGGCAAGGCCAAGGACAAAACCGGAAAAATCATCGACCTCGAACAGGTCGAGTTGCTCGATGCCGCCAAGGGCAGGATCAAGCAGTTCCGCCATGACCTGACGCCCTATTCGCTGGGTCTTCTAACCGACGTGCGTCGAGGCGGTCTCAAGCAGGATTTGTCCTCCATGTTCGAAATGGGCTCCGCCACCGCCAACACCCTGCCCGCCGAATTCAACAATAAGAAACTGTATCTAACGGCCCACGGCATCAGCGGCGCTTCCGATCCGAACTGGAGCGCGTTGGCCGGTTACTACAACTCGTTCCGCAACCTCATCACCCCCGAGACCAACCCGACATTTGCCGTGACATCGGGCGTGGCCGTCACCAATCCGGTGCCCGCGACCTACAATCCGGCGCCGGTCATCGCCAAGGTCGATACCATCTTCAGCCTGGTGTCTCGTCCATTCGACGACTTCACTTGGGTCCCCCGCGACACTTATGACTACATGGTGTCTCTGATTTTCACGCCGGTGGTCACCCTGCACAATCCCTACAACGTCAACCTTTCATTCCATCCGGCGCGCTGCAGACGATCGCCGACTTCCGCCGTTCCAACGCTCTCACCACCTCCTACCTGCCGCATTTCGTGCAACCTGTTGGCAACTCCCTGCTTCATCCGCTGATGTCCGCCGACAAGGTGGTCGAAGTCAATTCCAGCATGGCGGCAACGGCCTTACTCGACCATTCGGTGTTGGCGAATCATGCGCTTTACGACCGGTTTTATTTTTCAACTTTCGCCACCCGCGGCACGCCGCCGCCGGACACGGTGTTCGAGCAGTTCATGAATGGCACCGCGCCGCTGGCATCGCAATCCTTCCAACCCTATCTGCCCAGCGGTCAATCCGTGGCCACCGCCAAGGCGGAACTTTTCGCCGCCGCCAAACCGAAAGATACCGCCTACAAGAACGCCGCCGGATTCCAAATGATCCGGGGGCCATTCAATGTCAACTCGACCAGCGTGCAGGCGTGGAAGGCGGTGCTGGCATCGATGAACAAGAGCGAAATCACCACCCTCTGGGCACGCACCGCAGGACTCGAGACCAAGACGGCGAGCGGTGTGCCAATCACCGCAATGTCGCTGATGAACGGCGGCGCCAACCGCACCGCCGCGGTGGATGCAAGCAAGATCGATAGCGAAAAGTCCAACGACTGGAACGGTTATCGTGAACTCACCGAAACCGAGCTCGAAAATCTGGCGGTCAAAATTGTCGCCGAAGTGCGCGAGCGGGGCCCGTTCCTGTCGATGTCGGAGTTTGTCAATCGTCAGGTCGGTCCGCTCGGCCCGCGCACCTTGGCCGGTGCGTTGGAAGCAGCCATCAACGAGGCTGAGATCAATGAAAAGAAGAACGCCGTATCTCCCGACTCCTTTCTTGACCAGGTTCCAATCACCGCAACGGATCTCAGCGATACGAAGCTATACAACTACAAAACCCCGGAAGCCACCACGGGCAACCCGGCCGCCGGTGCCCCCGGCTGGGTCAACCAAGGCGATCTGCTGCGCATCCTGGAACCGGCCGCCACCGTGCGCTCCGACACCTTTGTCATCCGCGTCTGCGGCGAGGCGTGGGATCCCGCCGGCAAGGTGACCGCCCGCGCCTACGCCGAGGCCGTGGTGCAACGCATGCCGGAATATGTTGACCCGGTGGACCGCCCGGCGCTCAATGCCTACACCGACCCCACGGCCGCCAAGGCCAACAAGACTTTCGGTCGCCGCATCAACGTGGTATCGTTCCGCTGGCTTTCGGGCAACGAAATCTCATTCACATGATCTATCATTTCTCTCTCATATCAAATCCGACATCCATGATCCTTAAACATTGCCTCTGTGTTCTAACTGTCTTATGGCTGCCCGCAACGGTCCAGGCCAAACCTGCGAAGGCGAAGGTTCCGCTCCAGATCCGCGCGGTCTTGTTCGATCCGGCACACCCCGCCGGCGAGTTGTTTTATCCCGACAAGATGGGTGACGTGGTCAAATTGAATTTCCGGCCGCAGGATCTCACCCCTGCCTTGCTCACACTGCCGGTCGATGGTTCACTGGTGCTCTACGATAAAGCCAACGTCGATCCGAAAGACCCCGAAGCGAGTCTGGCAGCATCCGTCAAGCTGCCACCTGATATCAAACAGGCGATCATCGTGGTGGTGCGGGAACCCGCCGGCTCAACTCCCGCCTATCGGATGGTGCTCATCGATGATTCCGCGAAGGGCTTTCCCAAGGGCGAGTCGCGGGTGCTCTCGCTGGTCGCCATGGAGACGACTCTCGAAGCGGGCGAACACAAACTCACCATCCCGCCGGGGGGCATCACCCGCGTGCCTCCCGTCAAGAAGATCGATGAATTCAACATGACGCAGACGAATTTCAATTACCAGCAGAGTGGATCATGGGTCGCTTTCAGCCAGCGTCAATTGCAGTTCCTCGACGCCTACCGGCGGATTTTCATCATTCACCCGACGCCCGTTACCCTCCAACCGGCGGTTACCACCATCGCGGATACCGCGCCCACCGCGCTGCCGCGGTGAGGTGCCGTGCCATGAAATATCATCAATCATCAATCATGAAACACACCACCATCAAACATCCCACGCTCGCCGGCCTCGCCGTGCTCATTACATCACTCGCCGTCCAGGGCGCGGAACCCAAGACCGGATCTAACATACAGGCGGCGGAGAAAAGCGGCGCCGCCGGCCAGTGGCGTTCGGAGCCGCCGGCCGATTGCCCGTTCAAACCCTCGGCGGTGCTCACCGGCGTGGCATTCACCGGGCGGCATGCCGAATACACCGGAGCCGACACCTGGTATCCGTCGTGGGCGTCGGATGGCAACCTGTATTC
>Ga0268284_1001542_pt1 | contig 11616 bp, 9 predicted proteins | sample saktaG_14_FD_190137 | JGI IMG/M metagenome (GOLD analysis project Ga0268284, IMG submission 190137) | Saline water microbial communities from Sakinaw Lake, British Columbia, Canada - sak_2013_06_06_40m | ecosystem: Environmental > Aquatic > Non-marine Saline and Alkaline > Saline ... | reverse complement strand
GGATTGAAACTGATATTGATGGAGAGATCGAGGGTTAGGGCCACGGTGATAGCAACTGCCATCAGGCTTCCAATCCCGAAAAAATCGTTGATCTTATCCAGGTTTGGGAGGGCGAGAATCATAAGGGCTGCAAGGATTCCGCCGATGATGATAAATGGTCGTCGCCGCCCGCCCCAGAACCATATCTTATCGCTGATCAACCCGATGATGGGTTGCCCGATGATCCCCGCAATAGGTCCTGCCGCCCAAACGATCCCGATCTCATGGATATCCAGTCCGTACCGTGTATATAAGATCCAGCTCAATACGGCTATCTGGATGGATAGTGCAAATCCCATGGCGGTTGAAGGCAGGCCAAGGATGATATAAAATAGGTTGCTGAGTTTTTTCTGAATCACAAGCATATAAATAATTTACATGATTTTTTACTGGTGAAGGAATTTTAATTTTTAATCTCAAGTATGTAGACCATTTTTCCAGGGATAACCAAGTCATTCATGGCAGGGATAAATTTCCCGCTGATGACTTCATTACCTGTGGCTTTAGGACCAAGATAATCACAGAATCTTTTAGTATCCAAGCTGATCTCTGTTTCCTGGTTATTCATCACCACCATTACTGTATCCGTTTCGTTATACCTAAAATAGACGTAAACGCCATCCTGAGGAATGTAATGACGAAGTTGTCCGGAATGAATTACCGGATTATTTTTTCGCCATCTCAGAATGGTTTGCAGGTGGGTATACATATCCTGCTGCTCCGGAGTTCTGCCTTTTTCGGTAAATGCATCCTGAAGGTCACCAGGCCAGCCTCCGGGGACATCCTGTCTGAGGGCACCATGCCCCTCATCTTCTCCAGTGGTCATCAGCATTTCGGTACCGTAAAAAATCTGAGGAATGCCCCTTGTGGTCAGGATAAAGGCCATAGCCATCTTCAGATTGCGAACATCATCCTGCTGCGTTTTCAGATACCTGTTCACATCGTGATTGTCAGCAAACGTGACTATATTCATTGGATTCGGATAAGCTCCATCCTGCGACAGCACTTCGTACAGGTGAAGGATCCCTGTATTCCAGCCTTCGGGTTGGGTGAAGGCATCACGGAGCGCATCATACATGGGAAAATCAAACACGCTGGGGAGGTATGAATTGTATCCGTCTTTATTTGGGGCGTCCTGTTGCCAGTAAGCTACGGTTGAGGGATAGGCCATCCAGCATTCACCCACAATATTGAAATGGGGATATTCATCCTTCATTCGTTTTCCCCATTCCGACATCATATCCTTGAAGGGATAAGGTTGGGTGTCCTGCCTGATGCCGTCAAGATGAGCGAATTCAGTCCACCAGATACTGTTTTGGATAAGATAGTTTTTCAGATAGGAGTTGTGCTGGTTCAGGTCGGGCATCGTCTGATCAAACCATCCCTTTACAAACCTGATGCTGTCAATCCTGGAAGCGTAGGGATCGGATACCGTCCCAGCCCGATAGGATGTACGGGTGAATTCGGGCCATTTATTGATCCAGTCGGAAGAGGGGAGGTCATCCATCCACCAGTGGAAGCTGCCGCAATGGTTGAAGATCATATCCATGATCAGTTTCATACCGCGGATATGAATCGAATCTGCAAGAGCAACATAATCTTCATTGGTGCCAAACCGGGGATCAATTTTGTAATAATCGGTGGTAGAATACCCATGGTAGGAATATATTTCCATGTTATTCTCCAGTAACGGATTGATCCACAAAGCAGTTACTCCAAGGTCTTCCAGGTAACCGAGGTGATCTGCGATGCCTTTTATATCACCTCCATGTCGTCCGTTGGGATTGACCCGGTTTACGGGCTCTTTCATCCCCGGCAAGTCGTCATTCGTCGTATCGCCATTGGCAAACCTGTCGGGCATCAGGAGGTAGATCACATCGGAAGCATCGAAACCCCGGTGATAGTTTCTGCTGAGGTCCCGTTGCCTTAATTCATAGATATACTCATTAACTACTGCCTTCTTCTTCATGAACCGTATCGGAAATTTTCCAGGTTTGGCTTCAGGTGTAATAAGAAGGTTAATGAAGAGGTAATTCGGATTCTCCACCGATTCGATACTGATTACTTTGACTCCCGGATAGGAGATAGCGATCGTAGTTGCAGAGATGTTATTTGCATGGACCAGAAGCTGAAGTTCCGGATGCTGAAAATCAGTCCACCAAAAAGGGGGTTCCACACGTAATTCCTGATTATTCTGTGCAACAAGGTTCAGACTCAGGAACCCTAAGATGAACACGATTAGACTCCTTACCATATTTTCTGATATTTCAATTAAAAAATCATTTCCCTTCGGTATATCTTCCATACAGTACTGTAAGCTTTGCCAGCTTTGCCGCCAGCTCATCAGTAAAGTCTTCTGTTTGGGTCCTCCATCGCCAATTGTTGTTCGTCGTTCCAGGTACATTCATCCGGCCCGATGTATCCAGACCAAGCAGATCCTGCATTGGCACAATTGCAGTATAGGCAACTGAAGACAAGGCCAGCCGGATGAGATCCCAGTGGATATCTTCTCCGTTAGTATTTAAATAATCGAGAATATAAATCCTGTCAGCATCACTGATACTGGCAAACCACCCCTTAACGGTGTCATTATCATGCGTCCCTGTATATACAATACAGTTTTTTGTATAGTTGAATGGAAGATAATCATTTGTCTCAGCTGAATCAAAAGCAAACTCGAGGACTTTCATTCCGGGGAACCCAAATTCATCGCGAAGTTCTTCAACATCAGGGGTAATCACACCAAGATCTTCTGCTATAACCGGGAGATTGCCAAGTCGTTCAACCATTGCTGTGAAGAACTCCTTCCCCGGCCCATTAACCCATTTGCCGTTGATTGCGGTGGTCTCGTCATAGGGCACGGCCCAGTAAGCTGCAAATCCACGAAAATGATCAATCCGGATAATGTCAAACATGTTTAGGTTACTCTGTATCCGGTCAGCCCACCATCGGAAGACCTCTTCTGTTTTGTCTTCCCAACGGAAAAGAGGATTCCCCCAGAGTTGACCCGTTTCACTGAAATAGTCGGGAGGGACACCACCGACACAAATGGAGTTGAGCTCTTCATCATATTCGAAGATTCCGGGATTGGTCCATGCATCGGCGCTGTCGGGGGAGATATAGAGTGGAATATCCCCGATGATCCGGACCGATCTCCGATGGGCATACTCTTTAACAGATGTCCACTGTCTGAAAAAGATATACTGGGTGAATTTATTGTATTCGATCTCATCCCGAACCAACTCCTCATAGTGTTTCAATGCGTCGGGTTGGCGTTGTTTGATAGCCTCCTCCCAGTCGTACCATGGCTTGAACTCAAGGTGGTTTTTGATGGCTACAAACAGGGCATAGTCATTCAGCCATGAGTAGTTCTCTTTCAGGAAGTTCCGGTATTTCAGTTTTGCAGTTGGATCATTCCTTTCACTGAAATTTCGAAATGCTTTATAGAGGAAAGGTTTTCTTGCTTTCTGAACCTTGTCGAAGTCGACGGGGCCATCATCAAAAACGGGAAATTCATTCAGATCTTCCAGGCTAAGTAATCGTTCCTTGACCAGAATCTCCAGATCAATCAGATTCGGGTTACCTGCATGGGCTGAATAACACTGGTAAGGTGAATCGGCATAACCGGTTGGACCCAGTGGAAGGATTTGCCAGTATTTCTGTTTCGATTTTACCAGGAAGTCAATAAAGTCGGTTGCAGCTTTTCCCAGTGTTCCGATCCCGTATTTTCCTGGAAGTGAAGTGGGGTGCAAGAGAATCCCGCTGGCACGTTCTTTTATCATAGTTGTTAGACCTATCCTATTGGTTATTAGTCATATAGTTATTATTTGCCCCTAAATCCCCTGAAGGGGACTTACTCCCCCTTTAGGGGGTTGGGGGGTAACTTCGTCCCTCACCCGCAGCATAAACCCTGCGGCGATCAGAAGGCAGACCCCTCCTGCAATCACGGCAGCTATCCGGTTATTGTCAAGGATGTTCAGCATGACCCATCCAAATACCAGTGAGGCAAAGATCTCCGGAAGAACAATAAAGAAGTTGAAGATCCCCATGTAGACACCTGTCTTTTCCGGGGGTAAAGATCCTGAGAGGATGGCATAAGGCATTGAGAGGATACTGGCCCACGCAATACCAACTCCCGTCATGGAGAGCATAAGAAGCCAGGGGTCGTGAATGACGGCAACCGATATAAGTCCTGCAGCGCCACAGGCCAGACTGATGATATGGGTCCAGGCCATCCCGATCCGTGTAGCGATGAGGGGCAGGAGGAAGGCAAATCCAAAGCAAACGAGTGAATACATGGCAAAACAGAGACCGGCCCACTCGATTCCTTGCTGGTAGAGCTCTGAAGTCTCTGAGGGAGCGCCAAACACATTCCGTGCAACGGCAACAGGAAAATAGAGCCACATGCAAAAAAGTCCGAGCCAGGAAAATATCTGAACCCAGGCCAGTCTTTTCATAGCCGTAGGCATGTGAAGAATATCCTGAAATATTTCGGTAAAAAACTGGCCAATGCTGCGTCTTTCCGTTTTTTTTGCTCTGAACGCTTCCATATCCTCAGGTGGGTACTCTTTGGTACGGATGATTGTCCAGAGGACTGCTCCGAAAAAGGCAGCAGCTCCTACGTAAAAAGAGAGTTTTACGGATAGGGGTATGACTGAGCCTTCACTACTCCCGCCTTGCACGTCGAACAGGTTCGTAAGTATCCAGGGAAGTGCTGATGCAATTATTGCTCCCAGCCCGATAAAGATGCTCTGCATTGCAAATCCCCTTGCCCGCTGTTTTTCAGGTAACATATCGGCAACGAAAGCGCGAAATGGTTCCATCGAAATGTTGATTGAGGCATCCAGGACCCACAGTAATCCGGCGGCCATCCATAACGCCGATGAGTTGGGCATAAAAATGAGGGCTATAGAAGAGAGAAGAGCCCCGATAAGAAAATAAGGGCGCCGGCGACCCAGACGGTTCCAGGTACGGTCGCTCATGGTCCCGATTATGGGTTGCACGATCAATCCGGTTAAGGGTGCAGCTAGCCAGAGTAATGGAATTTGATCAGGTTCAGCTCCCAGGTATTCGTAAATGGCACTCATATTTGCCATCTGAAGCCCCCAACCGAACTGGATCCCAAGGAAACCGAAACTCATGTTCCATATCTGCCAGAAAGAGAGTTGTGGTTTTTGAGCCATTAGTGATCAGCGATTAGGGATTAGCGATCAGCGATTAGGGATTCTGGGCTATAGTTTTACAAACCGTTTGTTTATGGGTAGAAAGCCTTTACTATAAACCCTGAAGAGATATAATCCCGGTGCAAGTCGGGCAATGTCGGCCTGGATTTTATAATCACCAATAATGCCCGAACGATATACCGAAATGCCATTCATGTTATAAATTTCAAATCGATCAATCTGATAAAGAGATTCACACATTATAAAGTGGTCGGCAGGATTTGGAAAAAGGCGTAATGTATTTTGCGCAAATTCAGGTATACCCACCGCGCCAATCTGGCCAGTTGTGTATACCTGCACTGATACTCCAAGGGTATCCTCGCCGTAAGCTGCAACAGGAGTCACTTCAAATACAAGGTATTTTCCCAGATCTGCAATGCTGTCTGTGGTGTAATTGATGGTCCATGCACTGTCAATCGGGACCAATATGGCCCCTATCGAATCGGCCCGGTACCATTTATAAAGTGAGTTCCCTTCAGGGATTCCGCTAAGATTATGATAAAGGTATGATCCGGAAAGAACCTGTTTGACCTCAAGTAACCCCTGGATATAAAGATCTGTGACCCAGGGAGGGGAGGGGATCACAGGGCCTTCATTGTTGTACCAGCAGGTGTAGGTGTTAGGGTTGCCATTTGTGTCAATTGGCAGAAGGGTATATGAGCGCGGATCGAGGCTGTCAAGCTCTGAAGTTGCCCAAGAACCGTTGATCCGGAATTTAAATTCTAACGGTGGTCCTCCGATCAGGGAATCGTCGAACATCTTCGACATGGTATAAAGATTGGTGTTATAGGGGTCATAGAGGAGGTCCCAGGCTCCCCAGTCGTTGAAATTCCCTGCCACATCGAGAAAATCAGTTTCAGGGTCAAAGTTCCCTAGTTGCTGTTGGATATTCATATTGCATTGAAGGGTCAACAATATTTTGGTTGAGTCCTGATTGCTAAAGTATTGTACCACCGTGATGGTGGTGTCGGGAGGTAAAAACATCCGACTCAGTCCTCCGAAATTCTCATAGATAAAAACGCTGTCCCGTTTGATCCTGAAGATGTATTCGTACAAAAGGGAGGGATCCAGGTGGCAGGTGAAATCGTAATCTTTGGATACTCCAACCTGCTGAAGCTGGACTGGTTCCCACTCTGTCATGCTGCCCAGTAGCTGTATGGTATCTGTCCCGACGCTGAAGACAGAATCGGGGGTTCCTGAGAAATCCATGCGAAATGTAGTCGTATTGAGATACTCATCGTCCCACCATGTATTAACCTCTGTAACTCCCGGATTTGCTGTTTCCTCTCGGTCAATTGACTCAAAGATCGTATCGTTGATCCGGAACCGGAAATGATAGGTGCTGCCTGAATCAAGTCCCTGCTGTATCAAGCCACTGAAAACCCTGTCAATGCCTTCATAAAGCAGCAGGTTGGGGATGGTCTCTTCAAAATCCACATAAACAAGATCTGAATCGGGATTGAACAGGCCATCCTGAATGGCTTTGGTCATATTCAGCTTGAAAAGGAAATGGTATGACGTATCGGCAATTTCGCCGGAGACTTTCAACACACTGAGTGGAGTAACCAGAAGCAGGAGTAGCACTAACCTGATCGCAGATTTGTTCATGGTGATAGTTTTTAGTTGATGCAAAAGTAATCGTTTTATCTCAGATTCTTGCAGAGTTCGGGGTTAAACCCGTCTGAATACCTGGGCCGTGCGATTGGTATTGTAAATGGTGAGCCAGTTGATCTTTTTCTTTGCATCATAAGTGGTGATGTGAATCTGCGATTCGTCAATCCGCCCTTGGCCACCGAATTCAAGACCATCTGTGCTCAGTGCAGTAATATAGTCTCCAGGTTCCGGCAGCTGGAAAGAGTAGCCAGGGATAGAGCGGTCGGGGTGGAAGTTAAAGACAAAGATCAGGTCTTGTTTTTGAAACACAATTGTCTTGTTCTCTTCATCCATATTAAGCTGGATGCCATAATCCTGGGAAAGAATGTGATGTGCCTTTACCAGTCTGATCATCGCCCGGTCGAATTCAGCAAGATATCGATATTTCAGGTCAGGGTTTTCTATCAGAGACCATTGCCTTCGGGCGTGATGGTAACTCCAGTTATTACCCTCCCGGGGAAAATCGATCCAATCGGGATGGCCGAACTCATTGCCAATGAAATTCAGGTAAGCTTGTCCGCCAAGTGAGATTGTGATCAGCCTGATCATCTTATGGAGAGCCAGGCCCCTGTCGATGACGATACTCTGGTCGCGTTTCGACATCCGGAAATAGATCTCCGACTGCATCAGGCGGAATGCGATGGTTTGATCGCCAACAAGGGCCTGGTCGTGGGATTCGCAATATGCTATTGTTTTAACGGATGGCAGATGGTCATTCAGCATATTCCAGAGGTCATGGATATTCCACTCTTCATCTGTTTTCTCTTTCAGTATCCGGATCCAGTAATCGGGAATCGACATCCCCAGGCGGTAGTCAAACCCGATTCCTCCTTCCTTTACAGGCCGGCACATTCCAGGCATCCCGCTTACATCTTCAGCAACCGTAATGGCTTTTGGCTTGAACTTATGCACCAGTGTATTCGCCAACTGCAGATAGGTGATTGCATCCCATTCCACCCCTGTTTTGAAGAATCCGTTCAGGTCCCATACCTCCCTGAAGCCATGGTCGAAATAGATCATGCTGGTAACACCGTCAAACCGGAAGCCGTCGAAGTGAAACTCCTTCATCCAGAACTTCACATTTGATAGGAGAAAGCGAAGTACTTCCCGTTTGCCGTAATCAAAGATTTTGGAGTCCCAATGAGGATGGTCTCCGCGTTCGCCAAAATGAAAATATTGATGTCCTGATCCATCGAATCCATTCAATCCTTCCAGGGTATTTTTTGCTGCGTGGGAGTGAACCAGATCCATGATTACAGCAATTCCCTGCTCATGCGCCTTTTTAATCAGGTATTTCAAATCTTCCGGCGTTCCAAAACGGCTGGAGACAGCAAAAAAGTTGGTGACATGATATCCAAACGACCCATAGTAGGGGTGTTCGGCAACAGCCATCAGTTGAATAGTATTGTATCCTGCATTTTTAATATATGGGATCAGGTAGTCGGCAAACTCTACAAAAGTACCTACACCCTCCCGCTCCTGAGACATGCCTGGATGGGCTTCATAGATTAGAAGTTCCTTGAGTTGGCCTATGGAAAATAAATCTTTTTCCCAGGAAAAGGGTTTTGGGGGAAGCCACACCTGTCCGGTATAATCGAGCGTAACAGGATCCTGAACCACCCTTCGGATATAGGCCGGAATCCTTTCCTGCCATCCCGATTCGGAATGAACCAGTACTTTAATCTTGCTTTGATGGGTAAACCTCTCTTTGTACTCATCTTCGGGAAGGAAGATCTCCCAGATGCCGTATTCTTGCCGGTTCATTCGGTGAGAGTAGCGCTGCCAGTTGTTGAAGTCGCCAAACAGGTAAAGATCCTCTGCATGTGGAGCCCACTCCCTGTAATACCACCCTCTATCTTTACGACTGTAGTGAATGCCGAAATAGTTATAGCCTTCGGCAAAACGGAGGAGGGTCCCCTCGTCTGTCTCGATTGACTTCAGTTGTTCGCGGTATCGGCGGTACCTGTCGTTGATCTCTGCTTCAGCCTGTTCAAGCCAGGGATCTTCTCTTACAATCCGAAGTTTGGAGTCTTGCATGTGTGCATTGAGATCAGGGCTAGACGAAGATTATCACAGCTGCAATAATGGCCAGAACAATTGGGACGATCACGTAAACCTTTTTAGCGTCCTGTCTGATTTGATTATTGCAATCAGCCTCCAGTTTTTTTGAGGCTTCATCTCCTGGTTTGTAATGCAAAGCTGCTTTGAACTCTCCGCGGGCTGATCGGAAGAGTTCAATCTTGCAGAAATCATTTCCTCGTTGAAAATGTTCGAGATACATGATCTCGTCGTGTGGCAGGCCTTGGTCGTAAATTGATTTCGTTGCCATATTTTTTTTGTTGTAAGTTGTAAGTTGTCGGTTGTAAGTTGCTGGTTGTCGTATAAAGAAACTACTTTCCTGTTTTCATAATTTCTTATCTTCCGGCACCTTATTTCGCTCTTCAGTCAAATTTATAGGACAAGCCCACTCCGATGATCTCTTTAAACTGCGTTCGTGGTCCGCCAGCATCTGTTGGTGAGGATTTGATACTAATATCGTCATCGTAAATCACACTGGCATTGATGGTTGCTGCCAGCCATTTGTTCACCTTCATTGTAAGCAGGACATTAAAGTTCACGTCAATGTTTCCAAAGTTACTCAAATAATCCGTAAATAGTTCGAGAGAGGAGGTGAGGTTGATGTTCTTTGCCAGATCCTTGTTCAAATCGGCACGCAAGTAGGGTCCAAACTGGCCACGGATCTGCTTCCCGGCTGTTACTCCAAAAGCGCCGGAATTGGAAAGTGCTGTATCGAGAACAAACGTCAATCGGCCCGATGATGGCGAGAGATATAACCTGAACCACTTTGCGGGCACATAGGTGATGCCAATACCGGCAATCAGGTAACCTGGAGCCATGATGGAAGAGATCACAGTACTGTCGTCGGGGTATTTGTAGCCATTGGAGAATTGCGTCCTGAAATTTGCAAGAACAGAGAGATACCATTTCTTATTGCTGTGAATCTCATAGCCATAAGTGGAGGTCAGCTCGATCTTGTCATCGGTTTTGTTATACTGCTGTGAACTAGAACCGAGCCCAATAAACTGGAATCCATAGCCAAGGTCAATGATGTTTGCCCAGGCATGCTTCCCTTTTGAGTAATTGATGTTCAGGTTAACCATGCCGATGAGTCCAAGGGAGTTTGTTCCTCCTGCTGCCCAGTTGGAGTAACCTGCTTGCGCCACATTCAATGTTCCCATTCCACTGATATTCCAGTATTTTATTGAATCAGCCGCAGCTCCGGTTTTGGATTTGTCAACAGCTTTGGTGACCTCAACAAGATCCTGGGAAAAGATCCCAAGCGAGAAAAAAAAGACCAAACAACTGAGTAATAATCTTTTCATAATTTCCTAATTTCCTAATTCCGGATTTCTATTTCTTCAACAAATCCCTGATCTCCATCAGAAGCTCCTGGTCCATCGTGGGAGGGGGAGGCGCTGCAGGCGCTGCCGGTTCCTCTTTTTTCCTATCCAGTTTATTGATCCCTTTGATCATCATGAAGATGGCCAAGGCAATAATGATGAAGTCGACAAATGTTTGAATAAAAGTTCCAATTTTCATCACTACTGCAGCCTTGATTATCTCTCCGGATGCAGGATCCAGAACAGGATCTTTTAGTGTGATGATGATAGATGTAAAATCAATACCACCTACAAGGAGGCCGATTGGAGGCATAATCACATCTGCAACAAGGGAGGCGATAATTTTCCCAAAGGCTGCACCAATAATTATACCAACTGCCATATCAATCACGTTGCCACGCATGGCAAATGTTTTAAATTCTTTAATTAAGCTCATCGAATTTGGTTTTGGATCGATACAAATATATAGAATGATACCCTTATAGTGCAACTGTTATTAAAAGAAGTATGAAATTATTTTGTTCTGAAAAGCCACATGAAAATGCCGGTAAGGACCGACAGGCCTGTCCATTGGAGAAGAAGCCTCATATAGTTTATTACAACATAGGATTCATAACCAAGAGGGGAGTGTGGAGGTCGCATAAATATCCCGTAGCCGATGGATTGGGAGACAGAATAATCAGGTGGATAGGCTACTGCTATCCAAGGAGGGTAAAGAGTTATCGCAATAAACAGTAGAATCCCAACCCAAAGAATTATTTTCTGAATTTTGTTCAAACCTCTCATTACTCACTCCCTTCGATTAATTGGTGATCCAGGTAGGATTCGAACCTACGACCCACAGCTTAGAAGGCTGTTGCTCTATCCCCTGAGCTACTGGACCCTGATTTATGATGCAAAAATAAGGAAATTTCCTTTACAGATACCAGATACCAGATGCCTGATAAAAGGAGACAACTTTTTATCAACAACCCTGCCAGCTTTCTTTGGAAATACTAATTTTGTGGTTTGATCTACGAAACGCGACTACATTGTCTGACGAACACATCCTGAACGGCGAACATCCTGAACTTGAATCGGGAAAACTTAAAGAGGCTATCCATCTGGATGCTATGTATCAGAACTGGTTTCTGGATTATGCTTCCTATGTGATCCTGGAACGGGCGGTGCCTGAAATTCTCGATGGACTTAAGCCGGTGCAGCGGAGGCTTCTTCATGCCATGAAGGAACTAGATGACGGGCGATACAATAAAGTTGCCAATATCATCGGACACACGATGAAATATCACCCACATGGGGAT
>Ga0268284_1001540_pt1 | contig 11624 bp, 10 predicted proteins | sample saktaG_14_FD_190137 | JGI IMG/M metagenome (GOLD analysis project Ga0268284, IMG submission 190137) | Saline water microbial communities from Sakinaw Lake, British Columbia, Canada - sak_2013_06_06_40m | ecosystem: Environmental > Aquatic > Non-marine Saline and Alkaline > Saline ... | reverse complement strand
GCTCACAGGAAAGAACAACTTCTCGATAAAAAACAACCTTGGAAACGTAATCAGGACCGGAATCCCAAGGCAAATCAGGATGCCGGTTGTGCCGGGCATGAACGACAGTGATGAAGAGCTTGAGGCAGTAGCTCTTTTTTTAAAAGATGCGGGCGAGTCTTCGGTACATCTTCTTCCGTATCACCGGATGTGGGAGAGCAAGCTCAAAAAGCTGCATGACACAATCAAGCCCCTTGGAATCGCTTCGCTCGGAGAAGAGGAGCTTGAGAAAAAAGCGGAGATCTTCGGCAGGAAAGGGTTTGAAATAATATTTTAGGCGGAAGGCGTTTAGGCATGAACAATCTTTCACAGAGAATCATATCTTTAAAAGCGGAAATTCAGAACTCGGCAAGAAGCATATGCACCGAACGCGCAAGACTGCTCACCGAGTTTTACAGGGATCACAGCCTGCCTGAAGATCCGGCTGTCATCACAAGGGCAAAGGCTGTTTCATATATCCTGGAGCGGATGCAGATAATCATTTATCCGGGAGAGCTTATAACAGGCGCCATATCTTCAAAAAGAAATTCGGCAATGCTCTACCCGGAATTTTCAAGCCTTGCAATACTGCCTGAGATCAGGATGATCGGCAAAAGGAAGACAAATGCTTTTCATATCTCCGGAAAAGATATCGATCTATTCGAAAAAAGCATATTCCCCTACTGGGTTTCAAGGACGGTCGGTGCGTACGCCATAAACGGGATAATTTCAAAGAGTTTCAGCGGAAGACTGATGCTCGGCCTCGGCACCATTTTTACACAGGCTTTCATGATGCTTCCGGGCTCGTTCAGGGGATTTTTCTTCAGCAGGGTAAAGGTTGAGCCTGAAAAAGTCGTTATAGGTATGAAAAATCTGGAACCCTTCCGGCTCTTTTCTCTCTATGGGGTATATGTCCTCACTGAATTCGCCGGCATTTCTCATATCACCCCGGATTATGGTCTCTTGATTGAAAAAGGAGTCTCCGGAATCATAAAGGAAATAAACCTGAGGCTTGATGGCGAAGCGGATAAAAAGAAAAGGGATTTTTACTCGGCCGCTCTCATCGCTCTTTCGGGAGTTCTCCGGTTCGCGGAAAGGTATGCGACAGAGGCAAAAAGGCTTGCTGATGCAGAAAAAGATCCGAAGAGGAAAAAAGAGCTTTTATCAATTGCTGCAAACTGTGGTGCGGTTCCTTTGAATCCCCCTTTAAATTTTCATCAAGCCCTTCAGTCAATATGGTTTACACATTTAACTCTCTACCAGGAGAATTATGATAATGCCATCTCTTTCGGAAGAATGGACCAGTACCTTTATCCCCTTTACAAAAAAGGAATCGCGTCTAAAGAAATAACCCCTGAAAGCGCGCGCGAACTTTTGCAGTGCTTATTCCTCAAGGTTTGCGAATTTCTCCCGTTTTACCCGGGCAAGTTCAATGAATACTTCAGCGGTCTTCTCACCAGCCAGGGTTTATGCACAGGCGGTGTCAATGAAGAAGGGCGTGACGCGACAAATGAACTCTCCGGTATCATTCTCGAATCAGTAAAAGATCTCGCCACTCCTCTTCCGAACCTTTATGCAAGATTTCACAAAGAAACACCAAAAGACTTCAAAAAAAATGTTTATGATTCTATTTCTTCAGGCTCGCCCCATCCGTCCGTTTACAACGATGACATCATCATAGCATCGCTTGTAAAAGCAGGCTGTTCGTTGGAGGACGCAAGGGATTATGCTCCTCTCGGATGCGTTGAACCGAACCCGCAGGGAAAGACTATGGGATCAACCGATTCGGCTCTTATAAATCTTCCCCTATGCCTTGAACTTGCATTAAACAACGGGAAATCACTTCTGCTTAAAGAAAGAATCGGCCCCGAGACAGGCGATATGGAAAATTTTACAGGCATGGACGATATAGTTAACGCATTCAGGCTTCAGACGGCATATGTGGTCAGGATGATGGTTGACGGAACCAACCTTCTTGGAGAGACCCACAGGGATTATTATCCGTCGCCTCTTCTTTCTTCATTTATTGACGGGCCGATTGAAAAAGGACTCGATATAACTGCGGGAGGCGCCAAGTACAATTTCACCGGCGTTCAGGGAGTGGGCGTTGCCGATGTTGCCGATTCACTTGCTGCAATCGACTGGCTTGTTTATCAGGAAAAGAAAATGAGCCTGTCTGAACTTGTTGCAACAGCGAGAAATAACTTTGATGGCCGGGAGAACATAAGGCGACTGATTCTCAACAAGGCTCCCAGGTACGGACGTGATGATGAACTCGGAAACCGCTACGCAAAACTTGTTGCAGGCATATATTCCGATGAAGTCACAAAACACAAAAATCCGAGAGGCGGAATTTACATCCCCGGTTTCTACAGCGTTACGGCGCATATCGCATTCGGGAAATATGTTTCAGGCCTTCCCTCCGGAAGACTCTCTGGAATGCCGCTGTCAAACGGCATAACCCCGGCTGCCGAGTCATCAGACAGGGGCCCTACGGCCTTTTTGAATTCGGTATCCTCGGTAGATTTTACAAAGGCCGCAAACGGCATAAATCTTCAGATGGGGCTCGATCCTGTAATTATTGACAACAAACAGGGTTTTGAGCTTTTTGACCTTCTTGTGAACGGGTATTTCAAAAAGGGTGGAATGCAGGTTCAGTTCAATGCCCTGACACCTGAGATGCTAAGAAATGCACAGTCAAATCCTGACGATTATAAATGGCTTACGGTAAGAGTGGCCGGCTACTGCGCCTATTTCGCCGATCTTTCAAAAGAAGCCCAGGACGAAATTATCGCCCGTTTGTGCAGACATTAGGAGCCGTTACGAAATATCCATTATATTTTTGACCATTTCGTTACGGCTCCTTATGCCGGTCACGGCATTTCAATGTTACGGTTACTTTTTAAACCCCGGCTTAGCGATTTTAACGTGATGTAATTGAATAACACTGGCTTTTTTGCCATTCATTGACCCGATACACTGTTTTATGTTATTTATTCTCAACCAATTAAATTATAATCGGCAGAAACCGGCAACTCGGGTCACCTGATTTCCCGGAATTGAAGTTAAATACATTTCAACGTTTTTTATAACAATCATAAATTTCAAACAGGAGAGGCAAAATGAGCTTTTTGAAAATGGCTTCTGTGATCTTAAATCAAAAAAACATCAAATTACTGCTTATCACGACGCTGATCTGTATTTGCATTTTGCCGAAAAACGCGCCTGCGTCAGCAATAAAAGATATTGCAGTGCTACCCTTTAAAAACATATCAGGAAATTCAGGCTGCAACATCGAGGATGCCGTAACTGAAATGCTTATAACCGAGCTCGCAAAAAACAAGAATTTTCATATTGTGGAACGGCAGCAACTGACAGATGTGCTAAAAGAAACAAAGTTGCAGATGTCCGGCCTGACCGATCCCAATAACGCAATAAAATTCGGGAAACTGACAGGAGCAAAATATCTGATTTCCGGAAACATAACACTCTGCTCTTCTGAAGAGGCAAAAAGCAGCTTCATTGTCGATTTCGGAAAACAAAAAGCAATTGTTGAGCTCGTGGTCAGGATAATAGATATGGAAACAGGAATAGCCACAGGCGGTGCGGAAGGAAAAGGGAGTTCAGACCGCAGCTCCACATCCTTTGATCCTAGCTCTGTAGGATTGAATATACTTAATCCCATCGGCGGAGGCACAACGAAGGCCGAAAAGGCCGGCATTATGATCGAAGCCGCATCCCAGGCGGTAATCCAGTTGAATGAAAAAATAAAAACCCTTTTCCCTCTCGACGGGTATATTATCAAAAAGGACGGTGAGACCGTAATCATTGATATCGGAAAGAACATGGTTGGTGAAGGTTCACGTTTTGAGGTTTACCGGGTTGGAGAAGAACTTATCCATCCTGTAACAAAGAAAAAAATAGGACAGGAAAAAATAAAGACCGGTGAAATTATAGTCGATAAAATTCATGAAGATTTTTCATACGGGAAAATATCTTCAGGCACAACAGACATAAAGGTTGGAGATATTGTGACATTGAAAAACTGACGCCTTCGCAATAAGTCACTACTTAGACGCTATAATACGAAAGGAGACGTATGTTTAAGGAATTCAAAGCATTCATCATGAGGGGAAATGTTCTTGATCTTGCGATAGCAGTTATTGTAGGCGGCGCTTTCGGCAAGATTGTGACTTCTCTGGTTAATGATATCATAATGCCGCCGATAGGACTGGTGCTCGGCAAGGTTGATTTCAGCAATCTTTTCCTGAACCTCTCCGGAACTCCTTATGCGTCTGTTGCCGAGGCAAAAAAAGCAGGGATACCGACGATCAACTACGGAATATTTTTCAATACGCTGATTGATTTCGTAATTGTTGCTCTTGTAATTTTTTTCGTGATCAGATTCGCAAATAAATTGCAGCGCACGAAACCTGCACCAGCCCCCGCGGTTACAAAGGAATGCCCGCATTGTTTGTCGGTCATTTCAATCAAAGCCACCCGCTGCCCTCACTGTACATCAGAACTGAAAGCAATATAGTCGGTGCGTTTCTTGAGGATGCAAGGGGGAGGAGAAGGATCAGGGATCAGTCTCCTGTTACAACATAAATATATACTTCGCGGGGGCCGTGGGCTCCGTGAACCATCGTGGCCTCGATATCGGCTGTTTTGCTCGGACCGGTTATAAATATCATGCCGTTTTCTATTCCTTCCGGCCTATCCTTAAGATCCTTATCAAGAAGAGTATAAAGCTCTTTAAAGTCGGCTATGACCTGCTCAAGTTTTATGACCGCTACATGAATCGAAGGAAGCAGTGAAACAATACGCTCATTACCTGGCGCTGTTTTAAGGACAAGTGTCCCTGTTTCTGCAACACAGTAGTCGGCGGATGTAATCCCTATGAAAGAACCGGCCGATTCTTTTATATGCCTGTCCCTTTCGGCCTTCCCGGCATCCGGCTGATTCGAAAAGATTATTCCGATATCATGTTTCCGTAGAATCTCCCTTATATTCATTTCTTCGATAAGAGGATGCTTCCACAAGGCAACACTCTTTGCATCCCCCCATTCCGGCTTCTTTTCACAGGCAAGTTTTACAATCTCCTGCGCCGCAGCCGGTAAGGATTTAACGGGAATTACATCAAGATTTACAGGCTTTGCCGCATCAATCAGTTTTCCAAGCAGCTGAAGTCTTGAAGAATGTGAACGGTTGCCGATTCTGTCAAAGATAAGCACAGATTCTTCAATCGACTCTTCGTCGGATTTTAGGCAAAAAAAATCGGGGCGAGCTTTTTTCCCGTCAACACATAGAGCCTTTCTTATATTGTTTATAAATTTTGCCTGCCCGTTATCGTTCATTTAACCCTTCTTTGGTTTTCAGACTTCTTCCATTGCCGTATAAAACTTTCCCGCGCCGGAGGTTTCATGTCACGGCTGTCTGTCCATCCTTTCAGAAAAAACGGAAGGCTTGAAATAATGCCCTCTTTACCGGTAAAAAGTCTCAGGCCTTTTCGAGAAAGACTGAGCATCGCATCATAAGCCCACCGTCTCTGCACAATCTCCGACCATATGCCGTAGAGTATCTTTTCACCGGTATTATCCCTCCTGACATTCCACTTCAAATCCCCGTCAGCAAGTTTTGACCGCAGAAGAAGAAGCATCCGCGGAAGGTCTATGTCGACAGGGCACGCATCTTTGCACGCGCCGCACAGCGTTTCCCCCAGGCACAAGTCTTTTGCTCTGTTTATTCCGACAAGAAGGGGTGTCACAACGGCGCCAACCGGACCTGAATAGGCATACCCGTAAGCATGCCCTCCGATCTTTCCGTAAACCGGGCACATGTTAAGACACGCTCCGCATCTTATACAGCAGAGCATCTCCCGGAATTCTTCATCTGCAAGTATTTTTGTCCGGCCGTTGTCTATTATTACAAGATGGAATTCGTCGGGCCCGTCCGCCTGGCCGGAGATACGCGGCCCGCCAATATAGCTGACATAGCCTGCCATCTTCTGGGCCGCCGCCCCTCTTGACAAGAGCCTGAATAGAATATCGTGATCGGAAAGCCTTGCCGTTATCCTCTCCATGCCCATGAAGGCGACATGCACTTTAGGAAGAGTCGTTGACATGCGGATATTGCCCTCGTTTGAAACAACGGTAATATGGCCTGTTTCGGCGCAGGCGATATTGCAGCCTGAGATTCCCATATCTGCCAACAGAAATTTTTCACGCAGCGCTTTCCTTGCGGCCCTGGTCAGGGTCTCGGGATCAGTCGTATATGGTATGTTCAGCTTTTCTGAAAAAAGAAGACCTATTTCGCTTCTTGTTTTATGAATTGCAGGCGCAATGATATGGGAGGGGTGTTCACCAGCAAGCTGGATAATATATTCCCCGAGGTCTGTTTCAGCAACCTCTATACCGGCAGCAGCAAAGGCATCATTTAAGCCTATCTCTTCCGTAATCATCGACTTGCCCTTGACCGCAAGCCTGACATTATGCTTTTGGGCTGTCTCAAGGCAGTATGTTACGGCAGCATCCGCATCTTCCGCAAAAAAAACATGCCCTCCCCTTGAGCGGATTTTTTCAGAAAGACGCTCTAAAAGAGAATCCAGATTTTCTACGGCTTTCATTCTTATTTCGTGCGCCTTCCGGCGAAGTCCGGGGCCTTCCGGAAGATTCCTGTATGCTTCTTCCGCGCCTCTGCCAAGGCGTATCTGAAGATTCGCAAGGGCTTTCTGCAAAACAGGATCGTTTATTCCCTTTATTGCTTCTTCCCTGTAATTTTCAGTAGTTATCCTGGTCATTTTATATGCTCTGACCTGCAAGAAGCTGTGCTATATGCAGTGTTTTAACCGGTAATCCCCGGCGGCTCAGAAGACCCTGAATGTTCATCAGGCATCCCATATCACATCCGGTTACTATCTCTGCATTCGAATCGATTATGTTTTTAACCTTATCTTCCAGTATCGCGGTTGAAATTTCAGGATATTTGACAGAAAAAGCCCCGCCAAATCCGCAGCACTTGTCTGAATCCTTCATCTCGATAAATTCGGCACCTCTGATTTTTCTTATAAGTTTTCTCGGCTGTTCTTTCACGCCTATTCCGCGCATCAGATGGCATGAGTCATGATAGGTTATCCTTCCGTCGTATCTAGAGCCGAGATCTTCCAATCCGAGAACATCAACCAGATACTCAGTAAGTTCGAATGTCCTCACCCCGATGCCTTTCGCTTTCTCAAGCTGTTTTGCATCATCTCTGAAAAGCTCCGGATAATGATTCCTAACCATATTCACGCATGATCCTGAAGGACAAACAATAGCTTCGGCATCGCCAAACACATTTATAAAATGCTCTGCCGCCCGCTTCGCCTCTTTCCTATACCCCGAGTTGAAGGCGGGCTGGCCGCAGCATGTCTGTTCCGCAGGGCATTTGATGGTGATTCCAAGCTTTTCGAAAATACGCACCACAGCTACCCCGACCTCCGGGAAGATTCCGTCGATAATGCACTGGATAAAAAGAGTGACTTTTTTGTTACTATTCATACAATATATCTTTCACCTGGAGAGCAATACAATCTGCTGAATTATATGAATTCCAATAAAAAGCGGTGATAGGGAATCAAAATATTATTATTTTTCCCTGCTTGAACCCTTGAAATATTACACGAGCAGATACTTCTTCCTGATCTCTGTGTTTTCCCGCAATTCCTGGCATGTTCCATGGAAACGGATTGCTCCGTTGTCGATCACATAGCCGCGGTCACTCAGCTTAAGAGCAACTTTCTGGTTCTGCTCGGCCAGAAGAACCGTAAGGCCGCTTGCTTTGAGTTTCAGTATCTGCTCCTCTAGCATCTTTACGATCATTGGAGCAAGTCCTTCTGTCGGTTCATCAAGAAGAAGAAGATCGGGGTCTGTCATAAGCGCCCTGGCAATTGTGAGCATCTGCTGCTCTCCGCCGCTCAGCAGGCCGCCTTTTCGTGATTTAAGATCTTTCAGGGGAGGGAAAAACTCGTAAACTCTATCCCTGTTCCACCTCGCCCCTTTCTTTGTTCTGTTTTCCGCTATCTCAAGATTTTCGTCCACCGTGAGATCGGTGAAAACCCGCCTGTCGTCCGGAACATAACCCATTCCCTTCCTCGCATGGATATAAGGCTTTGCGCCTGTAACCGTTTCACCCATGAACCGCACAATCCCTTTCGAAGGAGGAGTAAGACCCATTATACTTTTCATTGTCGTGCTTTTTCCTGCTCCGTTTCTTCCAAGCAGGCAGACAATTTCGCCTTTTGCGACCGTCAGAGAAACCCCGAACAGGATATGGCTCATGCCGTAAAAGGTATCTATCTCTTCGACCTCAAGCATCGTATCAGATCCTTTCATCCGCGCCCCCCAGGTAGGCTTCCTGAACATGAGTGTCATTTCGCACAACGTCAGGCTTGCTCTGTATAATCGTTCTCCCGTGCTGCATGACCATTATCCTGTTTGAAATCGAAAAGACAAGCTCCATGTCATGCTCGCAGAAAAGTATAGTGATTCCGCGCTCGCGGGAGAGAAGTTTCATCAGTTCAAGTGTATCCCGGGTCTCTTCCGGCGACATTCCCGCCGTCGGTTCATCCAAGATAAGGAGTTCCGGCCTGTTACCCAGGGCAATGGCCATTTCAAGCACTTTCTGGTCACCGTGCGAAAGAGATCCGCTTATCCTGTTCGCCTTTTCCGAAAATCCGAGACTTTGTAATATCTCTTCCGTTTCAGAAACTGCAATACTTTCAGCCCTTGAAAAGAGGTTAAAAGTCCTTTTATTGTGAGATATTACGGAAACCCTGACATTTTCAAAGACGGTCAGCCTTGAAAAAATATTTACTACCTGAAAGGATCTGCTTATCCCTTTCCTGCAAATCTCATAAGAAGGCATCCCCGATATGTTTTCACCTTTGAACAGAATCCTCCCGCTGTCCGCCCTGAGCTGTCCGGTTATTAGATTGAAGAGCGTGGTCTTCCCTGCGCCGTTTGGACCGATAACGGCGACCACCTCTCCCTTTTCCACCTCAAGCCGCGCATCGCTCACAGCTATGAAGCCGTCAAATGATTTCTGCAGATTCTCGACAAGAAGCATTATTTCCTCTCCTGAACAGCTTTCATGCCGCCTCTTTTAAATTTTTCCAGAAAAAATCCGAGGACACCCTGGGGCAGAAAAAGAATCAGCAGCATCAGTACGATTCCGAGGACTAACGTCCAGTATTCGGTGTATATTCCGACAACCGTCCTGAGAAGAACTATTATGGCAGCTCCAAGCATGGGCCCTAAAAATGTAAACCAGCCTCCGAGCAGGCACATGATTATTATCTCGAGAGAGAGTGTCCAGAACATCAGTTCAGGAAATACGCTCCCCTCTATCACCACAAACAGCGATCCCGCAATTCCGGCAAAAGCTCCCGATATGACCATTCCGGTAAGCTGCACGCGTTTTACGTTAATACCCACAGCTTCGGACCTTACCGGGTTATCACGGACCGCCTGAAATGATCTTCCAAAAGGTGAATTCACGATTCTTTGCATTACTATAAGGCAAATCGCAGTTAATATTAGAGAAAAATAATATGCTCCGTCCGTTGAAGAAATAATATCGGGAACAGGAATACCGTGAATCCCGTCATCCCCGCCGGTGAATGAATACCACCTGAAAACAACAGCCCAGACAAGGGAACCGAGGGATATCTGAAGCATTCCGAAATAAAGCTTGGAAAGCCGGACACAGATAAGTCCGATTGCAAGGCTTAATAACGCCGATACAACAGGTGCCAGAAGAAAGCCTATACACGGGGAAAGGGTGGTTTTAGTTATTACAATAGCAACAGTATATGCCCCGATTCCGTAAAAGACGGCATGATGGAACTGGTACATGCCGCCAAGACCAAGCACGAGGTTGAGGCTCACTGCAAGAAGCCCTGTAGTAAATATCAATCCCAACAGATATACATGAAATCTTGGCAGAAACCGGGGCACAAATAGCAGGAGCACGAAAACCGCAAGCCACGGCACTAAAGCTTTCCAGGCAGATCTGTTATCAGACAAAATCGATTTCCTCTACCATGTTGATTTAAGAAGTCCTTTTGGGCAGAAAAGCAGAGCTATAACAACGACAACATAAGGAAAGACTATGGCAAACTGAGGCCATACAAGAATTCCGATTGAATCGGTCAGGCCGAATATAAGGGCGCCAAGCAATGCCCCCCATATGTTTCCCAGGCCCCCCATGATGACAATAAGAAAAGCCTCTATTATGATCGCATGATCCATACCCTGTCTTATGTTTTGGGTTGGAGCCACAAGGGCTCCTCCGAGCCCAGCAAGGAAGCAGCCTATTACAAAGACAGCGGCAAATATCAGACTGACATTTATTCCGATGGCACCGACCATCTCCCTGTCAACTGCAGCGGCTCTCGCAATTTTCCCAATTCTGGTCTTATTCGTCAGAAACCATAAACCGAAAGCTACAATAGGGCCTATTATTATCAATAAAAGGTTGTACCGCGGAAACGGAAAGCCGAGAATCGTAAAGAAACCCTGGAATGCGGACGGAAGATCAACGCATCTGTAATCTGAACCCCAAATCATCTTGACGAGATCACCGAACACAAGCGTGATTGAAAAAGTGAAGAGAAGGAGCATGAGATGCTCCCTCTCATAAAGATGCTGGAAAAGCCCCCGCTCTACGACAAGGCTTATCAGGGCTACAGCCAGAGGGGACAGGAGAACAGCCATCCAGAATCCTGCCTGCCCCCCGCCGAAGAAAAGATTGACCGAGTACATGATAAAAGCGCCGATCATGTAAAGGGAACCGTGGGCCACATTAGGAATCCTCAATACTCCTAAAATAAGGCTTAAGCCGGATGCCACTATGAAGAGTATCGTGGTCCTGCTGAGGCCCACAAGAGTCTGCTGAAAGAGGGCTGAGATCGTAATGTTTGAAGCAAAATCCATTAATAAATACCTATTTTACTCCTCTGGCCTTCTTGATTTCTTCAATGCTCGGCATTACATCCTTTCCCGGAATCGTAATGATGTCAGTTGCTATAAGATAATCATAACCTTCCACCTTTTTTGTAGTCCCCATGAACATCGGAAACATTACCTGGTGGTCGAAGGCACGCACTGTGAGCTCTCCTATCGGGCTTCCGATACTCATCCCTTCAAGCGCATTTATGAATTTCTCGGTATTGATCTCTCCTGCCTTTTCATATGCCTTTGCAATGAAGTTGGCCGTAATATACCCGTACAGGGCGCCAACTTTCGGGAATCGCCCGTAAACATCCTTGAATTCCTTCACAAAAGCCTTGTTTTCAGGTGTATCAGGAAAGTAATAAAAATAGTTTGACGTTCCCAAAACACCTTCCGGGGCAGTAAGGCCCAGAGGGGCTAAAGTCGACATTTCGGTCGCTGTGTGCATGAAGAAAGGAACACTCTTGTTGAAACCGGTTGCCGCGGAAGCCTTCAGGAATGGAACACAGCCCGCTCCACCTGTGGCGATAATAACCGCGTCGGGTTTAGCCGAAAGCATGGCGGTTATATAGGGTGTGAAATCGGGCTCACCTACCTTCCACCACGACTGGAGAT
>Ga0268284_1001537_pt1 | contig 11632 bp, 5 predicted proteins | sample saktaG_14_FD_190137 | JGI IMG/M metagenome (GOLD analysis project Ga0268284, IMG submission 190137) | Saline water microbial communities from Sakinaw Lake, British Columbia, Canada - sak_2013_06_06_40m | ecosystem: Environmental > Aquatic > Non-marine Saline and Alkaline > Saline ... | reverse complement strand
TTTCTTTTAAAACATCTTCGATAAACTTGGCTAGTTTTATCTTTCCTAAGTCTCCCTTCCCTCTCTTTCTTACCGAAGCAAAACCCTCTTCTACTTCCTTATCTCCAAATATCAGCATATAAGGTATCTTTTCCATCTCCGCATTTCTTATTTTAGCTCCAATTTTATCATTAATCTCATCTAATTCTGCTCGTATATTATTCTTGCTTAGTTCTTCCAATAAGTTTTTGCCATATTCAATATGCCTATCGGCAATAGGCAGTAATTTTACCTGAGTAGGCGCTAACCACAAAGGAAATGCTCCAGCATAATTTTCGATAAGTATCCCGATAAATCTTTCAATACTTCCCAGAACCGTTCGGTGCAGCATCACCGGCCTTTCTTTATTCCCTTGTTGATTAATATAGTAAAGATCAAATTTTTCCGGCATAATAAAATCTAACTGAATAGTGCCGCACTGCCACCTTCTGCCTATGCAATCCTGTAAATGAAAATCTATTTTAGGACCATAAAATGCTCCGTCACCTTCATTCACAATATAATCTATTTTTTTATCTTTTAAAGCTTCTTCCAAACTACTGGTAGCCTTTTCCCATATTTCATCAGAACCCATAGCGTTTTCCGGTTTAGTGCTTAATTCCACACAATAGGAAAAACCAAAGGTTCTATATATCTTATCAGTTAAATTAATTACTCTTTTTATCTCATCTTTAATCTGCTCCGGAGTCATAAAGATATGAGCATCATCCTGGGTAAAACACCTTACCCTGAAGAGTCCGTTAAGTACCCCGGATAGTTCATGTCTGTGTACCAATCCTAATTCTCCCATTCTAAGTGGCAAATCTCTATAACTGTGAAGGGTGGTTTTGTAAATTAATATTCCGCCGGGACAATTCATGGGTTTAATGGCATAATCTTCCTCGTCTATCTTGGTAAAATACATATTTTCCTTATAATGATCCCAGTGCCCAGATTTTACCCATAATGATTTATTTAAAATAATCGGGGTTTTTACTTCCGTATAACCATCCTTATAATGTTCTTTCTTCCAAAAATCCTCTAGGATATTTCTTAATATCATTCCTTTGGGATGAAAGAAAGGGAAACCGACTCCTTCATCATGAAAGCTAAATAAATCTAAATCTTTTCCTAATTTTCGATGGTCTCTCTTTTTCGCTTCTTCAATTAATTCCAAATAATTATCAAGTTCGGATTTTTTATCAAATGAGGTTCCGTAAATACGCTGCAGCATTTTATTTTTTTCACTTCCCCTCCAGTATGCACCGGCAATACTTAAAAGTTTAAAAGCTTCTAATTTCCCGGTGGAAGACAGATGAGGTCCTCTGCACAGGTCAATAAAATCCCCCTGCTGATACAAGGTAATACCATCGTCTTCTATATCTTTAAGCAATTCTATTTTATAATCCTCTTTTTTTTCTTTAAATAATTTATTAGCTTCTTCTTTACTTATCTCTATCCTTTTTATCGGGAGATTTCTATCGATTACTTCTTTCATCTTTTTCTCAATAAGTACTATGTCTTCTGGAGTAAAGGAACGATCTAAATCAAAATCATAATAGAAGCCATCTTTAATAGCAGGACCAATAGCCAATTTTGCCTGGGGAAATAATTCTTTCACCGCCTGAGCCATAATATGAGAACTAGTATGATGATAGATTTCTTTCCCTTGAGGCGAAGCAAAAGTTATAATCTCAATCCGGTCATTATCCTTAAGGACATAATTTAAATCCTTCTCAACTCCATTTATTAAACCAGCAATTGCCTCTTTACCCAATTTTTGACTTATTTTAACAGCAGCATCATACAAAGTAGCGCCTTCATTCAATATTATTTCTGAGCCGTCTAATAAAAAAACTTTAATATCTGACATAATATTTTCCTCCTTTAATTAAACAAAAAAACTCCTTGTCCTAAATTAGAAAAGGACGAGAAGTTTAATTTAATAATCTCGCGGTTCCACCTTTTTTAGTTAAAGTTAATATCTAAAGATTAACTCAAACCCGCTTAAAAATATTTTATCGGATATTACCCGCCTAATCCTATTTATCTTTGAGGAATTTCAAATTAGGGATTAATATAGAAAGGGTATTCGATTAAACTTTTATGTAGATAGTTACACCTTTACTGATATCTACTCTCTTTAAAAAAAGTTAACCTACTGTTTTCTATGCAATCTTATTTTATCTTTTGATTTTAAAATGGTGGGCGGTACTGGATTCGAACCAGTGACTTCTTGCGCGTCGAGCAAGCATTCTACCGCTGAATTAACCGCCCATCTACTGGCACCTCTAATAACTACTCAAATCAAAAATTAAATGGAGGCGGCACTCGGATTCGAACCGAGGATGAAGGATTTGCAGTCCTCTGCCTTACCGCTTGGCTATGCCGCCTGATTTAAATTTTTATAAAGATGGAGCGGAAAACGGGATTCGAACCCGCGACCCTCGCCTTGGCAAGGCGATGCTCTACCACTGAGCTATTTCCGCAATAAACTTGGTGCCGAGACCCAGAATTGAACTGGGGACACGTGGATTTTCAGTCCACTGCTCTACCGACTGAGCTATCTCGGCACATATATTTATAATCGCCTTACATGATTATATGATTAAAAAATGGCGGGGCCGACGAGATTTGAACTCGCGATCTCCTGCGTGACAGGCAGGCGTGTTAAACCATGCTGCACTACGGCCCCATTATAATTTTACCAAAAAATGGTAGGCGGAACAGGGCTTGAACCTGTGACCCCTGGCTTGTAAAACCAGTGCTCTCCCAACTGAGCTATCCGCCCACGTATTTCTTTTTTCTATGCAAGTGATATTATAACATCTCTCTTTTTCTTTGTCCATAATAATATTAGCATAATATTTAGAAATTTTGCAAATTTTAGTTTAACTAAAAAGTAATTTATAAGTATGATGCATCGTGCTTTCACAAATTAATTATTATTATGGGTAGACATAAAATTTAGCCCTACCAGTTTAATAACAATATTTATTCTTCTTTACCATATACTATAAACTAATTTAAAATGGAATATCGTCTTCTGATATTGTATTATCTTCACTCATTGGCTCATCGGAAACATTCTCTTCGCCCTCTTCGGTAGGGCCTTCTTTAGCAAAACCAGAATCTTTCACCGAATCTAAAAACTGTACAGTTCTGGCGTTAATTTCAAAAGAAGTTCTCTTGTTTCCCTCTTTGTCTTGCCAGCTGTTAGATCTTAATTCGCCATTAATAGCTACCCTTTTGCCTTTTTTTAGAAATTGTGAAACATTTTCTGCCTGCTTGCCCCAGGTTGTTACATTTATAAAGAGAACTTCCTCTATATTATTTCCTTCCTGATTTCGATACGTTCTGTTTATGGCAATGCCAAATTTGCATACTCCTGTCCCGCCAGGTGTGTATCTTAACTCTGGGTCCCTGGTTAATCTGCCAATACCAATAAAACTATTTAAGTCACCAAAAGTAGCCATAAAAATATTTCCTCCTTTTATATTTTACATTTTTTGTATACCGTATAGGGGGTCAGATTTATCCAATCCGGATTGTTTTAATAATTTTTCTAACGGGTTCGATGAATTGAACCCCTACCATTGAAAGAGTGCATCACAATAAGTTCCTTCTTTGTTTCTGATTATTAATTTCTCTACCTTTTATCTTTCACTATATACTATATACTTATCCTATTATGCTATCCGCTGTTTGTTATTTTATCACAATGTTTACTAGTTTCCCAGAAACAACAATAACTTTTACCACCTTTTTGCCTGCAATTTTTTCTTGTACCTTTGGTATTAAAAGCACTTCTTTTTTTGTTTTCTCATCATCATAAGATGCGGGAACTGTTAATTTCCCTCTTAGTTTTCCATTTACTTGAATTATAATTAACTTCTCCTCTTCTTCTAATATCTTCTTATCATATTTAGGCCAGGGAAGTGTAAAAATAATTTCTTTGTTGCCCATCTCGTACCATAGTTCTTCTGCAAAATGAGGAACAATGGGACCTAAAAGCCTGACTATTATTTCTAAAGACTCTCTTAAAACAAAGATGTCTCCTTTTTTATCTTGTTTTTCTCCTACCTCCAACTGAAACCTATATACTTCATTAACTAATTCCATAATTGCACTAATAGCAGTATTAAAATGAAATCTTTCTTCGATGTCTTCGGTAACCTTTTTAGTGGTTTGGTGGGTTTTTTGTCTTAAATTGTTAGCTTCAACACTTATATCTTCCCGGGAAATTTTTTCCTTGTTTTTCAATTTTTTGAAACAATTGATATTATTATAAATTAGCCGCCAAACTCGATTCAAGAATCGAGATGCTCCTTCCATCCCTTTATCAGTCCATTCCATATCTACTTCCGGAGGACCTGCAAATAGCATCATTATCCTGGTAGCATCAATACCATATTTTAAAAATATTTTTCCAGGATTAACAATGTTACCTTTTGATTTAGACATCGCTGCTCCATCTTTACAGACCATTCCCTGGGTAAAGAGTCTTTTAAAGGGTTCTTTAAAATTGACAAACCCCATATCGTATAGAGCTTTAATAAAAAACCGAGAATACAATAAATGTAATATAGCGTGCTCTACTCCACCGATATACTGGTCTACTGGCATCCAGTATTTTAATTCTTCAGCATCAAATGGCACTGTATCGTTTTTAGGAGAACAAAATCTAAGGTAGTACCAGGAAGAGCAGACAAAAGTATCCATAGTGTCTGTTTCTCTTTTAGCTTTTTTACCACATTTTGGACAAATTGTATTAACAAATTCTTTGCTACTTGCCAGTGGTGACATACCTTTAGGCCTGAAATCTACATCTTCCGGAAGTACAACTGGTAAGTCATTTTCGAGAACCGGAACCATTCCGCAATCGGAACAATAAATCATAGGTATGGGAGCTCCCCAATAACGCTGCCGCGAAATAAGCCAGTCTCTCAATCTATAATTAACCTCTCTCCTCCCAGAGCCTTTTTTAATTAAATACTCAATGATGATATTTAATGACTTACTACTTGGCAAACCATTAAATTGACCTGAATTAACCATAATGCCTTCTTGGTCGAAAGCAGCCTCCATAGTATCAGATGTAACTTTTTTATCCTTTGGTTGAATAACTATTCTTATAGGTAAATTATATTTTTTGGCAAATTCAAAATCCCTTTGGTCATGAGCCGGAACTGCCATTACTGCACCTGTTCCGTAATCCATTAACACATAATTTGCTAGCCAGATGGGAATCTCTTCATCATTTAGGGGATTTATTACATATTCCCCGGTAAAACATCCCTTTTTTTCTAAGATACCTGATACTCTATCTATAGCACTCTCTTTGCTTACCTTCTTTTTGAAATTTTTAACTTCATCTTTATAAGGAGAACTCTTTATTATCTCTTCTACTATGGGGTGTTCAGGAGATAGTAGAAAATAAGTTGCTCCATAGAGGGTGTCGGGTCGGGTAGTAAAAACCGGAATAGTCTTATCGCTCCCCTTTATAGGAAATTCAATCCTTGCTCCCTCGCTTCTGCCTATCCAATTTCTCTGCATAGTTAATACTTTTTCCGGCCATTCTTCTAAAGATTCTATATCATCGAGTAATCTCTGGGCATATTCGGTAATCTTGAAAAACCATTGGGATAACTCTTTTTTAATAACTTCGGAATCACACCTCCAGCATTTCCCCTCTATTACTTGTTCATTAGCTAATACTACATTACAGGAAGGACACCAGTTAACTACTGCTTTTTTCTTGTAAGCCAATCCTTTTTTGTATAGTTGTATAAATATCCACTGAGTCCACTTGTAGTAATCCGGATTACAGGTGGCTATCTCTCTATCCCAATCATAACTGATACTCATATTAGTTAGAGTATCCTTCATCTTTTGAATATTGTTTTTAGTCCATATTGAAGGATGAATATTATTTTTTATAGCAGCATTCTCCGCAGGTAAACCAAAAGCATCCCAACCCATGGGGTGCAGGATATTATATCCTTGAGAATGTTTGTATCTGGCCACTACATCACCGATAACATAGTTTTTAACGTGTCCCATGTGGGGTTCTCCTGAAGGATAGGGAAACATTTCTAAAACATAATATTTCGGTTTTTTAGAATCGGCATAAGATTTAAAAAAATTATTTTCTGTCCAATATTCCCGCCATTTTTTTTCGACTTCGCTAAAATTATATCTTTCTTCCATCTTTATCTTCCTCCTTAAAAATAAAAATCTCGTCTCAGGTAATTAACTAAATTATCACCAGGGACGAGATTCTTCTCGTGGTACCACCCTTGTTCAGCAGATTTTACATATTATAGTTTGGTGGAGCTGGCGGGAATCGAACCCGCGACCTCCTCCACGCCAAGGAGGCGCGCTCCCGACTGCGCTACAGCCCCACATTATCTACTCTCATTAAACAATTAACGCTTGTCAACGTCGTAAACTAAAATTAAATAAAAATTTTAATTAATTTTTTATTTACAAAACTTGAAGGCGAGTTTAAAGGCATTTTATCAGCTTTCACCAGAAGCTAATTCTCTTTTTAAAAATATACCTTTCAGTCCTTCGCTCTGTCTTTTTCTTATTTATTTCGATTTAAGTATAATTGAAAAAAAAATAAAAGTCAATTAGTAATCGAGATTACCTCAACGTCTACAAAGCCTCCCTTGATTTCAATATCTAGTTCCGCAGCATTCTTGCCATATTCCGGATTAATATAGGTCTGGTCATTCGTTTTTATAAATCCTCTAATATCCAATTTTGCAGCCGGAAAACGTTTAATCATTATTTTAGTTCCAATAGCTGAAGGTATTTTTAAAATTATTTTAGCGGCTCCTACATTTATGTTAACTTTTGATTTTTTAGTCAATTTACCTGAAAAATCAAAGAAATAAATCCCTGCTCCACCGGTAAAATTCATTTCACTAAAATTTGCATTAGCTAAACCCAACATTTTTATAATAGAAGCACCGGTCTTTACATTAATATTTTTTAAATTCAAAAGATTAGGCTGATTAAATAGAATATTGGTTTGGCCGACTCCTGAGTTGAGATAAAAATTCTCTATCTGCAAATTAGTCAGGTCAATATCTCCACTATAAGTCGCAGCGCTGATATATAATTGCAGGGGGATACCGGAAGGTAATTTTAAATGCCAACTATTTTTATAAGGAAATGGTAAATCAAGGTCTTTCTTAATGCTCTGGGATAGAATTAAAATACCGGTTTTCCCTAATATTTCATACTGGATATTGGGCTTTAAAATGCTTTTATCACATTGAAAATTTCCTACAAATACATCTTCTTCTCCTGAAATTAAGTCCAGCTTTCCAGCCCCAAATTTTATAGTCATTTTTAGTGAATCTACTTCTTTTAAAGGAATGACTCTATTTTCCCTATTTTCTTCATCTGCAATTGATTCATAAGCGATAACAAAGAAGATAAAAAAAAGCAAAATTAATAAAATATACTTCTTTTTAGTTTTAAATTTCAAATTAATCATCCTTTTAATAAAGACAAATAAAGTGCAGGACAATTTGCTTTGCCCTGCACTTATAGAAACGTTTCTTATAATCTTTAGTAGTCATTTAACTTTAATTTATATTTTCTTCTATTCTCCTGCAAAATACCATATCAAATATGCTATTGCTCCAATGATTGCTGCCCACCAATACCAAGCTAAATCTGCCATATTGTTACACCTCCCTCTTTTTTATAATATTTTACTAGTATAAATCGATAAATAAGTTTATCTTTATATAAGATATACTATATCTAATTTGAAAATCCTTCTTTTTTTAAAAAATATTTTTATTTTTTAAAGAATTATTTTTTCTCTTCCTCTTCTTCTTTGGTTTGAGCTATTATTTCCTGTACAATAATAGCAGGCACCTCTTCGTAATGAGAAAATTTCAAGCTAAAAGTCCCCCTACCTTGAGTAATTGACCTTAAATCAATTGCGTATTTAAAAACCTCTGATTGAGGAATTTTAGCTTTAATAATTTGTTTCCCGCTTGAAGATTCTTCCATGCCCATTATCTTCCCTCTTTTGCTGTTTAAATCTCCAATTATATCACCCATATATTCCTTTGGTACTATTACTTCTATGTCCATAATTGGCTCCAATAGGACCGGGCTTGCTTCTGCCGCTCCTTTCTTAAAAGCCATCGAACCGGCTACTTTGAAAGCCATCTCTGAAGAATCTACCGGGTGATAACTACCGTCATAAACAGAGGCCTTTATATCTACAGTGGGATATCCTGCCAATATTCCTTTTTGCATTGCTCCAACTACGCCTTTTTCTACGGCAGGACGGTACTGACGTGGAATGACTCCACCCACTATTTTATCTACAAACTCGAAGCCTTCCCCTCTGCCTTTGGGTTCAAGCTCTAACCAACAATGACCGTACTGCCCTCTACCACCAGATTGTTTCTTATATTTTCCTTCTACTTTAACCTTTTTACGAATAGTCTCTTTGTATGCTACTTTGGGAGTGCTTTTCTCAACCGCTACTCCAAATTTACTTTCCATGGTATCAATGATTACTTCCAAGTGGGATTCTCCCATACCAGCCAATATACTCTCTCCGGTATCTTCATCCCGGTATATTTTAACCGTAGGATCCTCATCGATTATCCTGCTAAGAGCGGTACTTAATTTATCTTCATCTCCCTTAGTTTTGGGAGAGATTGCCAGCAGCATTATTGGTTCAGGATATTCTATTTTTTCAAATAAAACAGGGTTATCTTTATCGCAGAGAGTATCACCAGTAACAGTATTCTTAAGTTTGGCTACAGCAGCTATATCTCCTGCACAAACTTCAGGAATAGATTGTTGATTTTTACCCTGCATTTTATAAATTTTCCCTACTTTATTATCTACGCTTTTTGAAGAATTATAAACATTTGAATCTTCGGGCAACTTCCCTGAATATACTCTAAAGTAAGTTAAGTTTCCCACGTAAGGATCTGCTACAGTTTTAAAAACAAAAGCAGAAAAAGGAGAATCAATTGAATTTTTTACTAATTCTTCAGAAGAAGTATTTACATTTTTAGCCATAACAGGAGGCATTTCAGAAGGAGAAGGAAGATACTCACTTACAAAATCGAGAAGAAGCTCTATTCCTAAATTCGTGGTTGATGAACCGCAAAGAATGGGAACAATCTTACTTTTTTTAATGCCTTGCTTTAAACAATTTGTAATCTCCTGGTAAGTCAGAGTTTCCCCGTCCAAATATTTCAATAAAATTTCATCATCAAATTCAGCTACGGCTTCGACTAATTCTTTCCTATAGGATTCTGCCTGTTCTTTCATATCCTGAGGAATTTCCTGTTCTTCAAAAACTGGCTTACCAACTTCTGATTTTTTATAAATATTGGCTTTCATCTTTATTAGATCAACTATACCCTTGAAATTTTCTTCTTTACCAATGGGTAACTGTATTGAAATTGCGGATGAACCAAAAACTTGATTTATCATTTCTTTTATCCGGTAAAAATCAGCTCTTTCCCGATCCAATTTATTTATAAAAATGGCACGGGGTAGTTTATATTCATCGGCAAAATTCCAGACTTTCTCGGTCTGTACTTCTACTCCCGATACGCCACATATAACTATTATAGCACTATCTACAACTCTAAGGCTTAATTTGGTATCAGTAATGAAATCGAGGTATCCTGGAGTATCAAGAATATTTATCATCAAGTCTTTCCAATTTAAATAAGCTAAAGATGAATTGATACTTATACCTTTTTTTATTTCTCTAGGGTCATAATCAGTAGTGGTATTACCTTGTTTGATATCTCCCAATCTAGTAATCATTCCTGAGTTATAAAGTAAAACCTCGGTAAGCGAGGTTTTACCAGAATCACCATGGCCTACCAAGGCAATATTTCTTACTTTATTAATATCGTATTTAATCATAAAAACTTGTCCTCCTTATCCTGAGTTAATTTTCTTTTATTTTAATTAATTGATTTTAATTCTATCAGATATATTTAAATATATCAAAAAAATTAGCCTACAAATTTAAAATTAAATCATATTTTATTTAATATCTCACCAGCATGATAGGAACTGCGCACCAAAGGGTCTGAAGCTACGTATTTAAAGCCTAAAGACATTCCTATATTTCGATATATTTCAAATTCATCAGGATGAATATAATTACTCACTTTTAAATGGTGAGGAGATGGTTTTAAGTACTGCCCTATAGTTAAAATATCGCAACCTACTTCTCGTAGATCTTTCATCGCCTTAATCATTTCATCTTTTTCCTCTCCTAAACCAACCATAATCCCGGATTTAGAAAAAATATTCTTATTCCGAATCTTGACTTGTCTTAATAATTCCAAGGAACGCTTATAAACAGCTTTTGGCCTTACTAATTTATATAAGCGGGCAACCGTTTCGATATTATGATTTATCACTTCCGGATGGGCATCTATTACTATTTGGAGCGCGTCCCAGGAACCTTTAAAATCCGGTACCAACACCTCTATAGTACTTTCGGGAAGATTTTTTTTTACCTCTGTAATAGTCTGAGCAAAGTGTTTTGCTCCGCCATCTAGTAGATCGTCTCTGGTTACCGAAGTAACTACAATATGCTTAAGATTTAAATGTTTAGCGGCTTGCGCAATGTGACGGGGTTCCTCCGGATCTAAGGGGAGGGGTTCCCCCTTCTCAACAGCACAAAATTGACAGTTTCGCGTACAGATATTTCCCAATATCATAAAAGTAGCCGTTCCTTTTTTAAAACACTCGCCCCGATTGGGGCACAGGGCACTATCACAAACTGTATGTAAATTTAGTTCTTTTAATAATGAATCCATACGCTCTAATACTTTTTGGTCGGGTAATTTTCTTCGTAACCAATAAAGATTTCCTTTTTTATCAGTCATTTTTAACTCCCTGATATAAATTTAGATAAAATTCTTTAATCGTTCGGAGCATTTCTTCATTATTTATTTTTTTCCTTAATTCAAACATAAATATTCCCGGGTAATTAATTTCTTTTAAGTCCCTCATAAATCCTTTCCAATCTATATTACCTTTAAAAGGAAGATAATGGTCATCACTCTCTCCAAAATTATCATGAATATGTAAGTGACATAAATAATTTTTTATTTCCGGCAAGCACTCTACCACTCCACTATGATTATAAAGAGAAGAAGTTATGTTGCAATGTCCGGTATCCAAACAAATTCCCAGATTTTTTGAATTAAAATTTCTTACTATCTCCAGGATTTCAGGTATACTGTCACCGGTCTTTCCGGGTAAAGTATTTTCTAAAGCAATTTTAATCTCCCAATGTTCACAAAATTTTAGTATTTCTTCTAAGCTTTGCTTGCTCTTTTCTCGACGTGTTTTCCTCGTCTTTTCATCTTTAATTTCACTCCCCGGATGAATAACTAAAATCTCTCCTCCCAATCTCAGTAAAGCAAGGGCTGTTTTTTCCACTTCCCGGACAGACCATACCCGATCATATTCCTCAATCAGGGAAATATCTACACCATGAGTCGGCATATGCATTGATATTACCTCTATCTCATTTTTTTTAAATTCTTTAGATATTTCATCCAGATATTTAGGGTCATGATAATCG
>Ga0268284_1001536_pt1 | contig 11634 bp, 11 predicted proteins | sample saktaG_14_FD_190137 | JGI IMG/M metagenome (GOLD analysis project Ga0268284, IMG submission 190137) | Saline water microbial communities from Sakinaw Lake, British Columbia, Canada - sak_2013_06_06_40m | ecosystem: Environmental > Aquatic > Non-marine Saline and Alkaline > Saline ... | reverse complement strand
CGGGCTTTTCGAGGTTCGAAAGTGAGATCTTTTGATGTAAACACTTGAAGCGCAAGCAATTCTAATGCTTCATAAGGAGCGTCGGTTGGTTTGAGGCGATTAATGTGAGCTCTGATTGCATCAAGAACATTTCCACTTTCAGTATCACCTGCATAATATCCCCAAGCCAATAAAGTTAGTTCTAAAGGAGTTTGTGTGGATTTCGTCGAATTTATCCAAGTATTAAGCAGAAGAGGATCAATATGGAAACCTTGAGGCCAGACTTCGGTTTCAATATATTTTGACCATAACTTACCCCACTTTGTAAGAAAAATTAAATAATCAGAAGTTTCCCAACTTGCAAGCATGAAGGGAACAAAATTTAGCGTAACAAGTCCGCACAAATTTTCTGGTATTCCAGTAGTAATAACTTGAGATTGTGGGTAATTCTGTTTGAGTGATTTAATAAAATTTGTTAGGGAGGATAAATTTTCCGGTACCAATTCATCCGTGCCATCCAATAAAAGCAAAGCACGTCCAGTAATGAATGCATTTTTAACAAATTGAGATATTCGATGAAGATCTGAAATTTGTGTATTACTGTTTACATATTCTATTATCACATCCAAAGGATCTTTGTCATTTCTAATATTTAGATCAAGATCTGCGATGTGGATCAGAAATGGCAAATTATTCTCGGGGATATTGCCACCAGAAACTTGCTGTGCTTTCTTTGTAAGCTCTATCGCGATGTAGGCTAATGCAAAAGTTTTTCCCGATCCAGGTTGGCCTGTTAAGACAATATCAGACTTCCCGGAAAGTGCTTCAAATATTGACAAAGTAGGTGCTTTGAAAATGGATGCTAATTCTGGCCAGGAAGGCAAATAGGGGACAAGTTCAGAAATTAGGTCATCGCTATAAATTGTTTCATCGGGAGAAATTCTGGGAGGGGGAGCCATTAATTTGGGTTCGATAGCTATGTCAGTAAGAGAGAACAAAGAAGAAGCAAGGTGCATTCGTTGGGCTTGAATGTGGACAGTTGCACAGTAATGTTCTTCGACCAGACTAACCGTTCGAGATTTGAAAACCTTGCGATTATCCTTTATTTTATGAATTATTTGTTCAAAAATTGGGCGCGCAAAAGTTAATAACATCCATAAAATACTGGCTGCAATAAAACCAATCCAAAATGAAGTTTGGTCAAGCCGGGTAAGATTTATTCCCATGGTTCAATATTGTGTTTCTGATTATGCAGCGTAAAGCATGCGTCCGCAAGATGGGCAGCAATATGTCTGTTCTGGAGATTTTACAGCCTGCTCCTGGGCGGGTGTCAATGTTGCACCACAAGAATTGCAAGCTCCTTCAGATATAGTTGAAACAGCAACACCTCCTCTTTTTAGTCGCAATTTATTGTAATATGCTAGATCTTGTATGCTGATCGAATTTTCAGCGGCTTTTTTCTCAGCATCAAGCCGTTCAATATCATTTAATAGGACATCTTTTTCTTCAATTAAAATCCTATTCTTCGAAAGAAAATCTTGTTCTGCTGCGTCAAATTTTATGCTTAATAAATCGTAATCCTTTTGATCCGTCTCCACGATCATCATGATTTGCAATTGATTATTTTCAAGTGAAGTGTAATGTCGTTTAAGGCTTGAAATTTCTGCTTGTAAATCCTGTAATTCTTTAGGATTTTTAACCTTCCCGCTGTATAAATTGGCTTCGACTTGGTGAATTTTGATCTGTTGGGCAAGAGCAGCTTGTTCCGAAAGCTTAAGTTGTTGGGACGATGAATCAATTCTTTGTTTAATTTCGTTTTTTTGTTGAGATATTTGTTGAACTGTCTTATTGTCTTCAAGCAGAATATCTATCTGTTTGATGCGAGTGTTCACTTGATCGAGACGAGAATCGATTTGTTGCAAACGAAGAAATCCAATAATTTGATTCATCTATTCAATTATTATCCCTGGAAAAATAATTATTACTCATTGTTAAGGAATCGTCACTTTTTTTATTCTTTTACTGCGTGGGTAAATTAAAGTAATTATATACTACTCGTGATATATCCGCGAACATCCTGGCTGCACCTAATCGTGATGTTGGGAATTCCCATATAATTTGGACCGGATGGTAGGCGTAAATGGTTAATATATAATTTCCGCCAGGTGTATAGACAATTGCAGAATCGCTTATGTCATGATAAACGCCTGTTTCTACGTCCAGCACCCATCCATGTTTATGGGCAACTGATGTTCCATCGGGAACCCCAGCCTCAATGAGTAAACCAATCTTGTCTTCCTTCAGGTACTGAACCATTTGTTGACAAGCTTGCTTACTGAATTTTCCGGGGAAAGTGGCGATTAACGCACCGCCACCAGTTTCTGAACATTGGTAAATATCCTCAAGTAACATTCCCATATCTGATGGAGTGGTTTGGCTATACCAGTCCGGATCAGTATTAATATCCACTCTCTGATTTGCAGGTGTAGGGTAATAAGGCAATAGATTAGGTGCATTATTATAAAAATATCCCGCAATAAATGTGTTTTCCAAACCTAAGGATTGCATATCATCCGTAACAAACAATGGGCCTTGATCTTTGCCGAGAATCTCCATCAACGAATCTGCGGCTGGATTTTCAGATTGCTTAAGCATTTCGGTCATTAATTTAGATGCATTTTCATTAAGCAAGCCATTAAAATTTTTGAAAGTGGAAACCATTATCGGGATTTTTATGGTACTTGAAGCTGTAAAAGCGATATCTGGTTTTACAGATATCGCCTGATTAGATTGATAGGCAAGATGCAATTCTTCAGCGGATTGAAGATCTAATAAATATATGCCAATTGTGCCATCAAAATTATTCTCGTCAATAATTTGTTTCATGAAAAGCAGCAAATTGGCTATTGGAGGTCGGCTGGCATTTGTTTTTTGGGATGAAATTATAACTGTGCGATTAGTTGGCGAACGTAAGGCATCTGATATCAATGAAATTGATCTATCGATATTTATAACTTGCCCTGGTGATCCCGGCTGAAATTCTGTTGTTCCTGGTAATGGTTGAGCCGAAGTTGGCAACCTGTCATATCTGGATGCTACTTCTTCAATTAGATAAGTTCGAAGTCTTAGGTCAGAAATTTTCGTGACAAGCGGGATGTCAATTGCTGATGAAGATTGATTCCATAGATAATTCCAAAACCCTACCCAAAATGAAGTGCTGGATTTTTGAAGATCAGCCGCAGCAAGCATGCTTGCAATATTTACCTCGAAACCTACCAAACCTGGGTCCAATTGAATAACCGCATTGGCATATTGGATCTCAACCGGCAATGAATATATTTGTAGAACCCTCTGTGATGCTTCTTGAGGATCTAGACCACCAACTGGCACTCCTCCCATTGTCATTTGAGGAGGATAGTTTGAGAGCAGGCGGGAATATGATACAAGTTCAATGACCGTGGCAATAACCGCTAAACTGATAAAAAACAAATAAATCCACCTCGTAAAAAAAGAAGAGCTATGAATTTTCACTCAGCCTCCAAATAGATGTACAACTTAAAAGCGAGTATAACACAAGCAAATCTGAAAAATTTGTGCTAGAATCGTTATTGTAGAAAAAGAAAACTTTCAATTATTTATACTAAAAAAGGATGTCTCATGCTCAGAACTCTTCTCATCTATTTCTCAAAAGCAAAATGGATGCAAAAGATAGTATCAAATTGGACTTTTGCCTGGAAAGCAGCTTCTCGCTTTGTAGCAGGCGAAGAGATAAATGATGCTATTCAGGTGGTGAAAGAATTAAATTTAAAAGGTATTTTTGCAACACTTGACCAATTGGGGGAACATACTTCAACTCTCAGTGAAGCTCAACAATCCACGGAAGGTATATTAGAAATTCTAGAACAAATTGACATTAATCATGTTAAAGCGAATGTATCGATTAAACTCACCCAAATAGGGCTAGCTATTGACGAAACAATTTGTGAACGTAATTTGGAAACGATTTTAAGAAAAGCAAGAGAATTTGGAAATTACATTCGCATAGATATGGAAGATTCGCCTTATACAGATGTAACGATAAAAATGTTTAGATCAATGCGTACGAAAGGTTTTTCGGAAGTAGGCCTCGTGGTTCAATCTTGTCTATTTCGTACCGATTCAGATACTAGAGCGTTGTTAAGTGAAGGTACTCACTTTCGGTTGGTGAAGGGTGCTTATAAAGAACCTGTTGAATTGGCTTATCCTAAAAAAATCGACGTTGATAAGAATTTTGATCATCTTACTTCGCTTATGATCGATAGTGCAATTGAAAGTGGGGCTAAGGAAATTAGTAAGGACGGAAGAATTCCGCCTGTTACCGCTTTGGGAACGCATGACGAAAAACGGATATTTTTCGCAAAATCTTACCAGATGTCAAAGGGGTTGCCCAAGAAAGCCTTGGAATTTCAGATGTTATACGGTATAAGGCGTGATTTGCAGGAGAAATTGAGTAATGAGGGGTATCCTGTCCGAATATATGTCCCTTTTGGGACACACTGGTATCCCTATTTCGTCCGTAGATTGGCAGAGCGCCCTGCAAATATCTGGTTCTTTATTTCAAATCTCTTTAGGAGTTAGACTTAACTAGTTTGCGTTATCTAGAGAAAAACAATTTGGAACTTTGTGAGTAAGTGGTAAAAATGCGGATAAAAGGCAGGAAAAAAATTGCAGTTGTAACTGGAGCAGGGCATCGACTTGGGAAGGAGTTGGCTCATTCACTATCCCGGATGGGGTATGCAATAGTATTACACTACAATACATCAGAGTTTCAAGCACAAAAAGTGGCAGAACTAATTAAGGATGAAGGAGTTGATGTATTTCCATACAAGGCGGATCTCACTGACGAGATGCAAATTATGGAAATGTGGAAATTTATCAATTCATTGCCATTTGATTTGAAAATTTTGATAAATTCCGCTGCAATTATGAGACATAGTGATATTCGTACCCTCTCGTATTCTGAGTTTGATAATACTTTCGCCCTGAATTTACGTGCACCACTCTTCTGTTCTCAGGAAGCATCAAAAAGCATGTCACCTGGAGGTTTGATTATCAATATCAGCGATATTGGAGCGGGAAAAAATTGGTTAGGTTATCCTATTTATTCTATAAGTAAATCTTCACTAGAAGTATTAACCAGGATCTTAGCAAAGGCATTAGCTCCAAATATTCGAGTTAATGCTATTGCGCCAGGTTTGGTGATGCCTCCCGAATCTGGAGATGATAAGTCTTGGGAAAAGTTGGAGGCAAAAATTCCGCTAAAGCGTATTGCAACCCCTGTTGAGATAACATCTGCGGTTAAATTCTTATTGTTGAATAAATACATTACTGGACAAGTAATTGCAATTGATGGCGGATATTCTTTGTTGTAAATTGGATTTGTAATAATGGAAAACCATAGAATTGCAGAAAAATTGGATCGTGAAGGCCAAAAAATTGAAAACTTTTTTTCTTGTTTGTCAGAATCTCAATTGGGAATAAATGTCTATCTAGATGAACAGGTGTGGCAAATTCGAGATGTACTCGCCCATTTTATTTCGGCTGAAAAATCATTCATTAAATTATTTGAAGACATCAGAAATGGAGGAAGTGGCGCTCCAGATAATTTTTCAATAAACGAATTTAATGATTCACAAGTACTGAAGATGAAAGGTCTGGACACGGAAAAACTTCTAAGTTTATTTAGCGAAACAAGATCGCTTACAGTTGAGTGGCTAAACGGATTATCTGAAGTAGATATGGAAAAAACTGGAAGGCATCCTGCAATGGGTGTAGCGACTATTGGGGAAATGGTAAAAATGATTTACTTGCATAATCAGATTCATTTGCGTGATTTAAAGATTGCAATAGAGCCTCATCTGACTGATGAAAAAATAGATGCAAATTAAATATTTTGAAATTCAGAAGATCTTTATGCTCATTACTACCGGTTTAATGTATATGTTAGGCGGTGGCGTTGCTCATTATTTGGGTGCCAATTTTCTTCCACTTGAATTTTTGCTGGGATTACTGTGGGTTATAAGTGTTCATGTTTCTGGATATTTATTATTACTTGACTTTTCTCCCGACGTGAATCTTACAAAGAAGAAGGAAATAATTGTATTATTTGGCAAAAAAGGAATATCAATTTTACAGTTATCCATGTTGTTTTTCTCTTATAGTGGGGTCTATATTTCGATTCTATTAGTGAACAAAAAATTAACGATATATATTGGAACTTTAATCTTATTAACTATATTAGGTTTGGTGTTATTAGCTATCCCACCTTTTAACTTATCAAAGAGAGGGTATCTAGAAATCGGGTTGGCGATTTATCAGGGGTGTCTTATTCCTGCAATTGGATTCTTTATTTTGACGAATAATTTTCATAGAATGCTATTCTTGATTGTATTTCCAATGACTTTGCTGGCACTTGCTTATTATATAGCATTAAATTTTTCGACGTTTGCCTATGATCAAAAAGTTGGCAGGAAATCATTTGTCCAAATTAATACTTGGCAACGTGCAGCGCCAGTTCATCATGTATTGTTAATAGGTGCTTACATATTTTTTATATTCGGCTTTGGTCTGGGAATCCCATTATCAATACTTTGGATAGTTCTGTTGACTTTTCCATTAGCTGGTTTTCAGATTTTCTGGCTGGTAAGGATAATTCAAGGAGGCAGACCTTTGTGGAAATTTTTTAATGTGATTACGGCATCAGTATATGGTTTATCTGCATATTTTATTGCGTTTTCATTGTGGACTCACTAGAATGGTGTTGCTGCTAGACCAGGGCACCCTGTAATTATCGGGCTGGTTGGTTTCGGGGAGCGACGGGTACCCATAATTGGTGTACCTGGATACCCTGTTTCGGCTGCCCTGACAATGGATATATTTGTAAAAAAAAAAAAATTAATAAATGGCTTGGACGCTCTAATATCTCTGAAGAAAAAATCACAGCAAGGCTCACTCGGAAAATGACATCTCCTCCGGGGGATGACGATTTCGTTCGTGTTGTATTGGCAAAAGTTGGAAATGAAATTTTAGCAGCGCCTCTTTCCAGGGGTGCTGGTGTTATTTCTTCTCTTTCCCAGGCTGACGGATTACTGGTTATACCAAGTGGTGTCCAAGGCTTGGAATATGGAAAAAAAAAGTAGAGATTACGCTTTTTAGAAATAGAACAGATATCGAGCTAACTATTCTGTGTGTAGGATCGCATGATCTGCTACTTGATAAAATAACAGAATTCATTTCAAAAAAAGAACGTCGTTTTCTTTCGATAAATGTAGGAAGTTTGGGTGGACTTATCGCTTTAAATAGAGGCGAAAACCACATCGCTGGTTCTCATTTATTGGATGTTGTCACCGGTGATTATAATTTTTCCTATATAAATAAATATGTGACCAACACTTCTGTTCGTGTAATAGCGTTGGCAATGCGTGAACAAGGTTTAATTGTAAGAAAAGGAAATCCCAAAAACATTAAATCATTACACGATCTTGTTCGACCGGAAATAATGTTTATCAATCGGCAAAAAGGAGCTGGAACACGTATTCTATTGGACTATTCAATAACTGCCGATAATATTCTCTCCGATCAAATTAAAGGTTATGGACAAGAAGAATATACACACATTGGAGTCGCGGCTGGTGTGGCTTCAGGTAGGGCAGATTGTGGTTTAGGAATCGCAGCAGTATCAATGACTTACGAATTAGATTTTATCCCATTGTTTAAGGAGCGATATGATTTGATCATCGATCAGAGATTTTCGAATAGCGAATTATTGCAACCGCTATATGATGTTCTTGAAGATTCTGATTTTAAAAAATCTATATCGGAGTTGAAAGGTTATGATATTGAAATAATGGGAAAAATTATGGTAGAGAGTGATACAAAAAAAATGGATTGATGATAATTAATAAACAGAAGATGCGTTGAAAGTGTCTCTTTTTTATAGGGAAGATTACTTCAAGAATTAAGATAATACCCAACACTCCTATGGCAATATTGAACGATAATTCTACTGATAATATTTTTTTGGATGTTAATAATCCAGGGTTAGATGGATTTGAAGTTCTTGTGTATATCAAACGGGAACCTAATCTTATGAAGATTCCAGTGATTATTGTTAAATCAAATTATCAACCCGAAACCACAAAACATGCTATTCAAGGTGGGACTCAAGTCATAATTATCAAATCAAAGACACCCGACCTACTTGATACCTACTTGAGACTGGACATTTAAAAACCAAGATCCTATAATACTTTGCACTTTTTATTGTGTGATCGCTATCTGCGGATTAAAATAATTGAGATGTCGTCCTGATAAGCGATCTCCCAATTAGCATCTGATAATAGGACATCGATAATTGGCCAACCAGGTTCTATAAGAAGGAAATTAATATTATATGAATCAAGAAGGGTGATGGCATTTTTCTTACCTTCAACAATTTCCCACCATTCTTTGATAAGCCTTTCTCCGTATAGATCGGCTCTTCCATCAATATAAACAGGATACATAGGTAAGTTATAAACCAGATAGCCTCCCCAATTATAGGAATTGAACATATTGCCAATTGGATGATTTTCTCTTACCCAACGTACAGCATGAAAAGGGTATGAATTTTCAATAATTGAATTAGAGGTTTGTAAATATATTCGTCCACCTGCAACAATTACCATTAAAAAAATTAGTGTCGCGTTGATAATCCCTGACCCACGAATTGCCTGTGATCGGGAGGATTGTATTTCGGTTTCAGAAGATACCTTTTTATTCCGTTTTGACCAGGCATCCGAAAATAAATCAATAATAAATGGGGCAAGCACTATGGCTGATAATGGAATATTTCGCTGAGAAACAAAGCCCATATAAATAAATCCCACAGATTTGAATATATCAACAAAGCGTTGTTTTTTCTCAGAAAGTGATAAACCTATCAATAGCAAAAATACGATCCATAAAAATGGTTGCATCTCCAGGTTGTGGAAGTTTGGTGAAAACCACTCCTGGATGACGTTTATGGAAACATCTATTGTGTAAAATGGTAATTTCCATATTGAAAAGCCATATGGATTAATTACTATAGCAATCAATGAGATCGAAGTCCAAATTGCTAATTGTTTTATTTTTATCTTGAGATTTAAGCGTTCGTCATCATTGCAATTTATCAAATCAAAAACCATTCCAAAGATAGTGGCAATTAATAAAAGAAAACCCCAGATAAAACCGCCATGAATATTTACCCAAGCAACAAAAAATAACGGCAATAAAAATAGAGGTGGTTTTCTGTAATGTTTCCGCTTTTCCATCCATAAATTCAACATGGCTAGAAGAAAGAATGAAAAAACTTGTGGGCGTGCTGTCCACCCTGGAGACACGCTTATTGCTGCAATAAGAATTACAAACGAACGAATAAACAATGGCCCTGAAGATCGAAAGAAAATTGTTAAAAATGTAATACAGCCGATCAGTGCAATAAAAATAATTAGGAATGGTAGTCCACTAAAGCTAACCAGAAAATACATGATCAAATCTGAAAGCCAAAACGCATTAACCCAGGGCTGGTTTAATTTTGTAAATGAAAATTGGTCCTGAGTTAGAATAACCTTCTGTTGCCACATTGTCTGACCAGACTTAAGGTGCCACCACATGTCAGCATCAATAGGAGGATTTAAGCACACAATAAAAATTAGCAATGCTGTAATTAGTGAATAAAGGACAAAGGTTGGATTCTTGGTGATCTGAAATATTTTTTTCATCGTACTCTGAAATTGAGGATGATTAATTAGAATTTGATAATAATATTCTACTCGAAAGTTAAAATAATAATAATGCGACGAAAGGATTTTCGTCGCATTATTTAATATATTTTGGCAAAATTATTCGCCCAGATAATCTCTTAGTTTTCTTCGAATTGAAGGATGCCTAAGTCGACTCAATGCTTGTGCTTCAATCTGTCGAACCCGCTCTCTTGTTACACCCATTTTACGACCAACTTCTTCAAGAGTATAAGCCTGCCCATCCAGTAATCCATATCGGAGTTGCAAAATTCGTACCTCCCGAGGGGGTAAGCCATTCATAACTTCAGTAAGGTGTTCTTTAAGAAGATTGTATGTTGCGCTATCATCCGGAGGGGTAGCCTCATCATCTTCGATGAAATCTCCCAAAACCGAATCCTCTTCGTCATCTGTAGGTGTTTCTAATGAAAGAGGCCGTCGGGCAACTTGGATCATGTTTTCAACTTTTTTAGGCGGAACCTCAAGGGCACTCGCAAGCTCATCAACAGATGGCTCTCTTCCAAGGCGTTGAGTAAGTTGGTGCTGTATGCGTAATAACTTGTTTATTTGGTCGCCCATATGTACTGGAACCCGGATAGTGCGACCTTGGTCGGCAATCGCACGCGTAACTGCCTGGCGTATCCACCATGTGGCATATGTGCTAAATTTATGACCACGGCGATAATCAAATTTCTTAGTGGCGCGAATGAGTCCAATATTTCCTTCTTGGATTAAATCCAGGAAGGGTACACCCCGCCCCATATATTTCTTCGCGACGCTGATAACTAAACGGGAGTTTGCTGTTATCAAGTGTTCGCGTGCAGCCCATCCATCTTCAATAAGACGGCGCAATTCAGTTCGGCGTCTTTGACTCACATTTCCTCTGGCCAACTCCTCTCTGGCCATACGTCCTCGTTCAATACGTTGAGCGAGTTCAACTTCCTCATCTGCAGTTAAAAGAGGAACTCGGCTTACTTCTTTTAAGTACAAACCAATCGTATCGTCAGTGTCAATATTAGCTAGGTAGTCGTCCAGAATTAATTCTGGTTCTGTTTCGGCTTCTTCCTGCGTGATAAGTTCATCCTCAGGGGGATCTCCAGATGGCGTATCTTCGATAAATGGAATACCTGCGCTAAGTAAGGCTGCGAATGCTTCTTCAAGCTGCTCTACATCCTGCTCTGCTTCAGGGAAAAAATGCAGAATATCATCTATGGAGATATATGATTTTTGACGCCCAAGTTGAATAAGCTGCGTAAGGGCAGAATATTCTTCCTCTTCAACTATAAGTAACGGATTTTCCATCATTTATTAAATTCAACCTCGTATATATTTCACTTTAATCAGAATACTCTTTTTCAAAGGCAATTGCAATACCTTTAACTACTCTTAGGTCAACTGGTGTAAATAAAAGCACAGCAACCCTGGGATGCGGTGCTGTGAGCTGATACCGTCTACTACTATACAATTATTTCTTTGTAAAAGTCAAGCAAATTAGCGAATTCTAATGATACACTAATAATTGATTTCTAAATATCTAAGAAATATCTAAGAAAAATTAAAAAACTTTTCTTGACACATCCATCTACCCCCTGTAGAATAAATGAGGTTTAATAAATATAGACATTAATTACAAATTTCTCGGGAGGTACAATCAATATGTATGAAATGCACGGACTTCAATCTTTTGAAGCAGTAGCAATATGGGCTGTTTTAGGAGTTGCAATCCTTGGGTTATTATATGCCTTATTTTTGCGCAGTCAAATAATGCGCGAAGACAAAGGGACAGAAAAAATGCAGGGGGTTTGGAATGCGATCAAAGATGGCGCTGATGCTTATTTAAAAAGTCAGTTGAAAA
>Ga0268284_1001535_pt1 | contig 11634 bp, 10 predicted proteins | sample saktaG_14_FD_190137 | JGI IMG/M metagenome (GOLD analysis project Ga0268284, IMG submission 190137) | Saline water microbial communities from Sakinaw Lake, British Columbia, Canada - sak_2013_06_06_40m | ecosystem: Environmental > Aquatic > Non-marine Saline and Alkaline > Saline ... | reverse complement strand
TTGCCGGCGGACAGCATAACCAGGTATCCGGTGCAAACTCAATGGCTGCAGCAGGTTCTCACAATGAAGTCAGCGGGCAGTTCTGCCTGGTCTCGGGTGAGCATAACGAAATCACGGCCAATCATGGCTCTGCCCTTGGAGATCAGCATCAGGTAAGTGGCGCCAGAAGTTCTGCGGTCGGCACGGGCCATGTTGTTTCTGCCGAAGCGGGCTTTGCCGAAGGTGATGGAAATATTGTTTCCGGCTACGCTTCTCATGCCGAAGGCAGCTTAAACGAATGTGAGGGCGATTATTCCCATGCCGAAGGCTGTAATGCCAAGGCCTACAACATCTATCAGCATGCCAAAGCTTCCTGCGGATTCAGCAATCCCGGCGAAATTGGCGAAGCCCAGTATACGAACATCATTGCCCGAGCCGCTACCGAAGATGATGGGCCTTTAGACCTTGTTGTTGGCGAAGAAGATAACATCATCCTGATGAATAACAAGATGAATGCCTTCAGGGTTATGCTTGTCGCTGCCACCGATGACAATACCAAGGGAGCAGCCTACGAGTTTAAAGGCCTTATCAAGAAAGATGCTACCGCGGCCTCTACCGCAATTATTGGTATAGTAACAAAAACCGTGATTGCCGAAAGCGTTTCAGACTGGGATGCTGCTGTAACAGCCGACACATCCAATGGCGCTCTTAAAATCACGGTCACCGGTGCAGCCGAAACCGTGATCCGCTGGGTAGCATTTATTGAAATGGTCGAAGTCGCCTTCTACGGCTCATAATACTCTTGCCCAGTACCCAATAACCAGTACCCAATACCTAGTGCCTAATGATGAAAGAATGGAAAATATTCGGTCTCCCGCTTCCCCAGGCAATCAGCCTGCTTACATTTCTAGTAGCCATTATTTCGGTCTGGGTGCATATGGAAATCCGCCTGGCCGAAATAAATGTCGAACTCTCCAATCTCAAACAAGATCTGGTTTTCCATAAATCCGACAACAGTCGCGAACTCGAAACTCTCCGCTCCGACATAAAATCCGATACCCGCGAAATCCTCAAGAAAATCGACGAAATCCAGATCTACCTGCGAAATAAATAACTCCGTCAACCCTTCATTCCTTCAATCCTTCACCATGAAATCCCGACTCTTCACCAACTGGCGTACCTCGCTCCTGGGAGCGTTTCTTCTTCTCATCAGCCTTGTCCTCGTCTTCTGTAAGATCATCGCCTGGGGCGAGTTTATGGCCTTCCTCCCAACTATCTTCGGACTGCTGTACGTCCGCGATACCATCTTTCAGGTAAAACCCAAAGAATAAAACCATGGCCGATATCAAGCTGCTGGCACCAAAGATCTTCAAATGGGAAGGAGGCTTTGCCAATGATCACCTTGATAATGGAGGTGCAACCAACATGGGCGTAACCATCTCAACCTGGCGTCAGGTAGGTTATGACAAAGACGGTGATGGAGAGATTGATATTGAAGACCTCCACCAGCTCACCCATGAAGATGTCATAGAAGTACTGCGGATTGCCTATTGGAATCGCTGGCGTGCCGATGAAATTAATAACCAGGCCCTGGCTGATATCCTGGTTGACTGGCTCTGGTGCAGTGGCAAATGGGGCATCACCATACCCCAACGACTCCTTGGTGTACCCGAGGATGGCATTGTGGGCCCGGTAACGATCTCCAGGGTCAACAACTCCAATCCCTATCAGCTCAAGATCCAGATATATAACGCCCGGGTCGCCTTCATCCGCAACATCATCAAAAGAGACCCAACCCAAAAGCGATTCGAAAACGGCTGGCTAAAGCGATTGAACGATTTCTTATGATCCCTACAAATTCAAAACTCATAATTCGAGTATTCGATTATTCGAGTATTCATTCAACATTCAATATTCCTTGTTCGATATTCGACATTCAAAATCTTCTGTCATGAAACCAACCTTCTCCCTCCTCATCCTCCTTCTCCTCTCCAGCTGCAGTCCTCAATACCGCCTAAACCGGCTTATAGCCCTCCATCCTGAGCTAAAAACACCTGATACCATATTTATCAGGGATTCCCTCATAGTACCACAAGTCCAGGTTGATACCATGTTTGATTTTAAAACAATTCGGGATACTGTGATAATTCAAAAAGATCGCCTTCAGATCAAACTTAGCAGAATCCATGATACACTCTTCCTTACTGGTAAATGCAAGGGTGATACTGTTTATATCAATCGAAAGATTCCGGTGGAAAAGATCAAAATCGTTAAGCCCGATTACCTCGACAACTTTATCTCTAAGCTGCCATGGATAGTGATCGGGCTTACAATCCTGATATTCGTATTTATTTGGTTATTCAGGAGATAGTAAATAAACGCAGCTCCCTATATCCCATTGTACTCCCCATTTATTTGCATTCTCTCTGTTACTTGTAAATAGTATCATCAATTGCCTGAATCGATTTGACCGGCCAAAACAGGTTCCCCCTACCGGATACCTGTTTAAGAACAGGATAACAGCAGGTGATTATTATGAACTTGAAATTGTTGAAAAAAATTATATTTTTTAGAGATTAGAATACAATGGCTTTGACCCTTTGGAATTATTAATAGTAAAGCACACAGTTGTAAAAAAGATAAAAATATACCTCTCTCGGTCGGATAATGGATAACTCTTTCTGAACAAATCTAAATGTTGATAATTTTCCGTATTCGATAATCGACTCGATGATGAAGCGACAGCTTATTAGAACTAAAGCGCAAAAAAAATATTTTCAGGAATTATACCCAGGAAGAATTCATCCAATTTTCCGTAACCAATAGTTAAATGGAGGATTTTCCTACTTCGCTGATAAGTATGATCGTAAAGAATTATCGATGTATACTCATAAAATAATGGAAAAAATAATTTCTTCAATCAAACCAAGGTAGGAATCGATTTTCCTATATTTTTGTATAATAAGTTTTTATAAAGGTGATAAAGTAGTAACAAGAATTATTGGTCAAAATAAATGATCTTTAGTTGAATATAATTAAAAAAATCAGGTATGAAGACAGATATAATAAAAGAAAAATGTGAAATTCTCGAAAAAACGATCATAGAACTGTCAAAACTATATGCTTTGCAAGAGACTACACTTAGACAGAAAGCTCTTTTGGAAACAATGGTTGGAGCTTCAATTTGGTATCTTTCTTGTCCTGAAGAGCTTTATACAGGCATGATCTCAGAAAAAGCAGAAAAAGCAATCAGAGAAGGAATGCCGATAGGTAAGCTGACCAAGGAGCATTTGTTTCCAAGAAAACAGGCAGGAAAAATTTTGTTAACAGAAAAATATAAAGAGTTCTCAAATAAGAAATTGAGACTATTTGATCTGTTTATTAGTGACCTTGGCAAATTTAACCGAGTACTTAAGAACGAAAACAGTGACTTAATTGAATTTCAAAAGGATGATACATTCATTACTGCGGAAAAGTCATATATTGATGCAAAAATCAATCTCGTAAAAATGACTATGGGTGAACTTAAAAGCATTTCACCTTTAGAGTTAGAAAAGAAAGCCAAAAAAGCAGAAAAGATAAAACAAAAACAAATAAAAAACCTAGGAACAGGGCCAAAGGCTGCAGTGAATAGAGTGGGCATAAGGGGAAGGGTAAACTTTGAAAATTCCATTAAACCGGTAAAAGAGACTAAGCCCTCAATAATACGACAACAGGTCAATGAAGACGAAGGAAGTACAGATAAAATTGTTGGTATCTCAATAAATAATTCACGTCTTCAAATTCCAGGGAGGCTGAATATGACAAATTGTTTTACAACGTTCATGAATTATTGTATTGTTAATCATGCCAATGAAATACAATCCAATAATCGTTTGCAAAAACGCTTTAAAAATGATCCGCAGGATTCATCCTTTGGGAAGGCAATCCATTACAAACGCATACTCGGTCAAAGTGGCCTTTTTTACTCGACCTATATTGACTCTAAAACAAAATTCAATTATATGAACGAAATCGCAAGTGAACTTGGTCTGCAGTTGGAGTTTTATTATCAATCTTTTCCTACCTTTACTATATAAATCAATTAAGGGTATTTAGATTGGCTTAATAAATTATTAAAATAATTTAATACAGAAATATATGAGTATTGGGGAAGAAATTGAAAAGTATACAAAAGAAATAGCTAATAATCCCGACAATTATCTGGCTTTTTGCGAAAGGGGGAAGTTGAACAGATTTCATGACAATGAATCTTCTTTGGCGGACCTAGATGAAGCCATTAGAATAAATCCAAAATTTGCAAATGGATACTTCCAGAGAGCTCTTACCTATATAAATCGACGTGATTTTACGATAATTCACTCTAACCTGGGCGATGATCTCGTAATAAACAAAATCCGTCAAGATTTAGATTTGGCAAGAAATGACCTTGATCAGGCAATAAAGATTGATCCGGAATTTGATGAATCCTATTTACAAAGAGGATTATTATCATGGAAACATGAAAATTCTGCCCCAGCTTTAGCAGACTTCACCGCAGCAATTAGAATCAATCCGATTTCTTATAAAGCTTACCTTTACAGAGGCTATACAAATTACAAAAATCACAATTATGATGCAGCTATAGAAGATTTCGATTCATCAATTTCATTAGAACCAAATTTTCATGCTTTTTGGCGAAAAGGAATCATCGAGCTTAACTCAGACGATCGTACTAGCGCATTAATTGACTTTACTCATGCCCTCGAATTTTCTCCTCCCGACGACATAGATTTTGATGAGGCTTACAATTTTTCCGGCCGCAGATTTTATTGGGAGGATGCTATCGAGGATGAGTTTAATCGGATTATTAAGGAATTTCCTGAAATAAGAGCACTTTCTTTGTACCGAAAAGCTGAGGTAAGATATGAAATAGACGACGAGCGCCATTATGCAAATATGTTTGCTGAATTAATCCTGGGGTTGGAGTTTTGTTTGTGTAGTGAAGGACAGAATGATCTAATCTTGAAGATTAAAAAATTTCTATATTTCATTTTGTGGGATGTTTTACTTTCAGACCTTGAAAATCATGAGGAAAGTGTTGAATATTTATGGGTGTCACTATCAAGATTGGCTGAGTTGTGTCATGATTGGTCCGCACCTCATTTCGCTAAGGCTTTCCTTAATACTGAGTATTTCAAAGATTTTGAAGGTGCAATTATTGACTACAATAGTGTAATTAAAATAGATCCAAATAATGCTAAAGCATTTTACAATCGAGGAGAAGCAAAATTTAAATTAGGTGATTTGGAAGGTGCGAGGTCAGATTATGAAATTGCTATTGGCCTTGATCCAGATGCGGGTAAATACTATGATAAGATTTGATTAAAAAATAAAATAGGAGGTTTTCTAAATCTTCCAATATTTAATTATTTGGTCTCCCCCTTTAGATTCGATCAATTAAATATTTTTAAACCAAGTTGATAGAATAATGAAAAAACTAACCAAATACCTGAATTATGCTTTTGAGATTTACGCTCCAACAGGAGAATTGATCGATAAAATTGAAAAGCCGGGCACCATGGGTAATTGGCTCATAGATCCGTTTGAATCACCTGATCAGGCGGCAATAATTCCGGCACCTTATGATAAAGAAGTAGGATTCATCAGTCATGACTTGTTATATAAGGTGCTTCGCATTCCATTGGACAATAACGGTGTTGAAATGCAGGAAAAAGTTGAGAAGATATTCCTTTGTGAAGTCAATCAGGTAGAAGAAACTAAAGAACTTGCCAAACAATTGGGATGTGAATATATTTATTATTCAGCGTGGGATAATAACCGGATAATGGTCATAATACCTACAGAACCATGCGCTAATATTTACAAAGACCCCGAGAAAGTTATTTACTATGATCTTGATGTAAAGAACGAACCGGTAACTGATTACAAGTAAGATCGTACTTAAATTGTCTCTTCAATGTCGATGAAGATGATCGAGCGTGTGAAATCATCATTATTTAATACTGATAACAGCAGGAATTAGCTTAAGCGTTCTAATTCTATTTCATAGTCCGAAATGAAGGTATCAGGATCTTTCATTGCTGGTAAAATGTAGCTCTCCAGCTTTTCGGTCAATATACCCAGCAATTCATTTATGAGATTTATTTTTTATATTACAAACTGATGTCATTCAATTTCAAGTACAGTTCCCTCATCCAGTTCCAGTGATTTTATAGTGGCAATCGCGTTTCCAGCAAGGCCCCTTAAAGATCCATGTATTCCTGAAGTGTTGTGTAGTACTTTTTCTATTTGCTTTTCCCTGGCACTCCAAAGAGTATTCATTGCTCTTTTTTCCTTGTTCAGATCATTCTGCATTTGAGTGAACCCTTCAACTATGGCTTCGAACTGAGCCCTGAATGCCTGGCCTGTGAGATAATTATATAGCATTTCCATTTTGTCGCCCTTATTTTCCTGGCTGGCGACTGTTTCGTCAATTTTAATTACATATTCTCTGATTACCGCACTAAGTCCTTTAAATTCCTCATAACTGCATACCCATACCCCCTCAATCAGCCCCATCCTCTCCATGGTTTTCGGGAAAGACTGTGTAACGAGAATCCCGATAGCAATACCTTTACTGCGCATATCTGTTTTGAATTTCTCAATCCAGTCACCAGCAAATATCTTCGCCCGCTTGCTTTCGTAATAAATCATGCCACAATTTTCTTTTGCATAAGTGTTCACAACCTGTATGCAATCCGCTCCGTTTGCACCTTTTTTTATTTCCTGTATGGTATCTAAAGGAAATGAGCGTCTTAACCATTCTTCTATGGCCAATTCCTGTATTTCACCCTGAAGTTGCATTGAACCTTGTTCCTGCTTGCGCTTCATCTCATCAGTAAGTTTTATTTGGTCGTCAAGTTTCTTCTGCAATTCTTTTATCTGCAGTTCAGTTTTATCCTGTTCGGTTTTTCTGATTCTGTCGGTCTCGGTCTGCAGGGTTTCATTGAGCTGCTTCAATGCCGCAGCTTCAATGGTTTCTTTCATGACATTTTTTTCCCTCTTTAATGTTTGAACCTCCAATTTGGCCTCGTTAAACTCTTTGAGCTTGTTTGACATGTCATTGAGCTCTTTCTGCATTTTCTCATATTTATATGAATCTGCCGTTTCCATTTTCTGCCTGATCGAGATCTCCATGAGTTCCGTCTCTGCCATTAGCTTTTTTTCAACCCTTTCTTTAATATACTCCTCGGCTTTCTTTTTCTCCTCCTCCAATTTCTCTTTTTCAAGCTTCAAAATTTCAGCCTGGTTGTCATATTTTCTCTTCTCTTCAGCGAGTCTGTAATTGAACTGTTTTTTAATATCCTCCTCAAGCTGATGATAAATGATGTCGTTAACATCAAGTTCGAAATCACAATTCGGACAATGAATGGTTGTTTTCTGTTCCATATTTACTTTATTTCGGTATAGGATACTTTATCACGATTCAACGGAATCACATGCTTTGCGCCCCTTCCCTGTTTAATACCATAGAAGGCAGCAATTTCCTCACCAAGGTGATGTTTGATTTTTCTATTGATTCTTGAGACCAGTTCACTTAGTATCTTTTCTTTATTCTCAGCCAACGCCTTTACACGGTTTTCCAATATGGCAATCTCTGCATAGTTTGAAAATTTTTTGTAAAGAGTAATAAGTTCTTTCTTATGATCAATCATTTCCTTGAAGTAGATTCCATCAGAATGATTTAGAATCAAACAATATAAGGTCATCTCCTTGGGTCCCAAATGAACTGAAGTGTTTCCTATATCCGTGAATATAAGTTCCTGTCTGATCATGTTAACATTTAATCGGGAAGGTTCCCTTACTATTGAAAATCTGTCACGATAGAGCGCCTGCTCCCTTACGACATCGAAAATTTTAAAAATCTGCTTTGCAACCGCGGAATCTATGCCTCTTCTTTTAATAAGATCATTACAGTCAGGACAAATGTCGCCAGTTCGCAGTCTTAACCGAACATCAGTCTTGTTTTTACAATAATCAAATGCACATCCTCTTGGCTTTTCATGCCCCCATTTTTCCATCTCTTCCATATTATCAAATGCTGCTAATGCCAATGGCAAGGATGCCAGTTCACTAATGATGGGATATTGAGAATCCGCATCAGTAAAAAGACCCCACATCGAAGTGGTTATGAAGAAATTGCGTATTCCTGATGGGTCCCAGGCAGAGAAGAAATTCCTTTTATTTTTATAATCGGTGAAAAGTACTACCAACTCTTCCTTTTTGATCCGGTTTTCTTTACGAAATTCCTGGCATTTACCAAAAATATAGGACCACGGGAGGATAATCTCTCCATGTTCATCGGTATATTCTTCTAAATCTGCATTTTCTTCTTTTTCCTTTACTTCATCGTGATTCTCTTCCGTATCATCATCATCAATATATTTAGTGTTTTCCTTCTGCACGATGAATTTAATAGGTCCATCAAATGAATTGACCAGTTCGTAAATAGTCCGGAAGCGCTCCCGTGATAATTCTTTTGAGCGTAGCATGTAAATTTTCATGGTATCCCTGTTCACTATTCGTTGTTTCCCTTATGATTATCTGGTTCCAGGAAATCTTTCCTTATTTTACCGGCTTGTTTTTCCGATAAATAGGAATCCATGGAAAAGCTAATTTTGTTATAAAGTTCCGAAATTTCACTCAAATTGTACTGCATCGCATTGTTTTTATTGATATTCAGGCTTTGAGCAATATCCACAGCATCAAGAGTTGCACCTAGGTAACTGAACGTCCATTTGCCTGATCGCTCAAGTTCGCCTATCATTGTGGCAACCTGGTCATGCGTGAAATTAACCGAAGCGTTTTCATATCCGTCTGTAACGATCACCACTACAACGCTGGCTTCATCGTTTTCAATTTCCGTCCCCACCTCTTTCTGCACTTCGTTTAATGTAACCCCTATCGCATCTAAAAGGGCAGTATTCCCGTCCGGCCTGAAATCTGCGTAGTTCATATCTCGCAGTTGTCCTGACCGAATATAATTCCAGATATTTGAAATCCTATGATTGAAAAGAGTTAATGAAGTAATGAGTTCTTGTTCTTGGAATCTTTCACCGATCTCTTTGATTCTACGAATCTGCTGGTTTATTCCTTCCACCGTTTGTTCAATCAGGCCGCTCATCGAGCCGCTGCGGTCTACGATCAGGTGGTAATAAGTTCGTTTGTTTTTCATGGTATGTTTTTTTATGCAAGGGTATACAGTTTCTTTAATATACTCTATGTTTTAACAAGCTTGTTTTTTTTGTCAAATGATTCTACTGTTTATTCCACGGTCCCAAAAGCCAATCAAAAAAACAAGCTTGTGAACTTTGTCACTGATCCAAAAACTCATGGCATTTTTACTTCAGCTTTCAAAGAAGTATTGAAAACATTACACAACAGTCAATAATCTTCAAACCAACCAATATGAAAAACTCGCAAACGAAAAACCTTAAAGCTTCCCGGTTATGCAGATTTATTGAAGAACTGCAGCTTGTTTTTTCAACCCATTTGTTTGCCTTCGAAAAATATTCAAGCGAAGATGACGTCCGTATCCGAACCGTCAAAAGGTTTTTCAGGCTGAAAGATTCATATGATTTGGTTGTTCTCTGCTGGTTTATTCAATTGAAACTTTCAGAAAAGGGCTGTGTGAATTTCAGATCCATAGTGAAACATTTCAGGCTTACCCTTGAAAATAGCGTTCATCTGAACGATGTTTTGAATTGTCTGAAAAAAAGACATATACTCGAAATTTCCACAAGGAACAATGACAATCAGTATGCACTGTCAAATGACTGCATGGCAAGGATTCTTAACTACGACTGGCGTTTCTTTAGTGGGAAAAACGGTTCATTTATCGACTTCCTTAAGAAAATAAATGCACTACTGAGCTTTTCTGACGACGAATGCTATTTGGATGAGAAAAATGCAATTAGCGAATTGATTGATGAATATGCCCATACTACTGAGATCAAGTGGTTGCGCAAACAGAATCTTCCCAAAACCGATGAAGCGCTCTTATGTGTTTCTGCCATGGAATATTTGCTCTATCATGGATCCGTCAAACTTGATTATGCGGCAAGTGTGGTTACATCCGGTCCTTTTGAAAAGTATGAAATGAAAAGTATGTTTATGTCAGGCCAGAATAGATTGTTATCCGAAGGGTTCTTGTGCCTTGAGAATAATCATTCTGCTATGGATGTTGCATTGAAAATTACTGATAAAACCATTCTTGGATTATGCCCAAATGAAAATGTGAATGATAGAAAATCCTTTTCCCCGAAAATATTCACCCTTACTGAACCGGAGAATATTCCTGATGAAAGCTACAGGCATGACAACCCTGGGCTTCAGTTAATCGAAAACATGGTAAAAAAAGAAAATTACGACAGGATAAGTAAAAAAGTCCCCCGCCTAACGGTATTGCTTACGGGGGCGCCTGGCGTGGGTAAGACCGCCTTCCTGCATCACCTGGCACGCACCACGGGCAGGCCTCTGCTCAGTGCGAACATTGCACAGATATTATCCTGCTGGGTTGGGGAAAGTGAACAAAGGCTTGTAAAACTTTTTGCTGAAGCCCAGCAAGCCTATGAGCAATGCAGTGTAACTCCGGTCATTATGCTGGACGAGGCTGAAACTTTGCTTTATAAGCGCAGTATGAGAGGTACAAGCGGGGTTTCGCGCATGAACAACAATTTGATTTCGCTTTTGCTTATGAGCCTTGATAAGTTCAAAGGAATACTGATTTGCTGCAGCAACTTCGGTTTTAATAACGGAAATTACGACTCCGCGCTTCACCGGAGATTCCATAAGATTATTGATCTCAAGGCACCAACTTTAAATGTGCTGACTTCCATTTTCCAGCACTATTTCCCTGAATATACAATTGAGGAAACAATGGCTTTTTTGGCTGCACACCAGCACATAACCCCTGCACAGATTCGTAGCCTGCGCGAAAAATCCGACGTGGAAATGATGATTAGTGAAACGGGTAATATTCATAATGTGGTTACCGTCTTAATGGAAACAGAATTATTGTATAACGCTTGCGAACAAAGACGTCCAATAGGATTCAGTTTTCAAAATAAATAAGTAGGAATCTATGTCAGTCGTTCAATTTGTCTTTTTCCCTCGCGCTTTGCTGTTCAACGGCAAAGGGATTCATGTCCTCAACCATTGGAACATGCCTCATCTAAATCTAATAATACCATGAAAAAATTCATCCTTCTTATCCTTCTTTTGTCTTCCCTGTTCACTGAAGCACAAAAGCTTGATCTCTGTCTACGAATCGGGAAACATTACATTTCATTCCAATGGGTTTCAATGAAATATTTTGGAACAGCCATTATCACCAGAACAGAGGAAACCGGGACCTATAACATTATCGGAAGCCATAACAGTAAAACCAACAGTGATTATTTGAAAATAGAAGGAACATTGAAACCATTAACCCAAAAGCACCTGGTTTTTGATGGATTCATTGATACGAAGATCAGTTATATAAATAATGGAATGAACTGTCACAGGGAAGGGAAATTCAATTTTAAGGTTAGCGGTGAAAGGCAGTACTGGCGTTTGCAGGAAATGTCTGACCCTTGCGACAGCGTTACAGATTACATCGACATTTATTTT
>Ga0268284_1001532_pt1 | contig 11668 bp, 3 predicted proteins | sample saktaG_14_FD_190137 | JGI IMG/M metagenome (GOLD analysis project Ga0268284, IMG submission 190137) | Saline water microbial communities from Sakinaw Lake, British Columbia, Canada - sak_2013_06_06_40m | ecosystem: Environmental > Aquatic > Non-marine Saline and Alkaline > Saline ... | reverse complement strand
ACGACAGGGCTTTGACAACGGCAGAGGAAGAGAAAGTCGGCAGGTATCTGGCAGATAAGTATGGTCTGACCACGACTTATCCGTCACTTATACGCGGCATGTTGATCTTGCTCTTCTAATCTAACGCGGGCTCCGCCCGCAACCCAAGGAGTCAGAATCCAGAATTCAGAATCCAGAATAGAATGCGTCGAAACAGTCGATCGTGTCGCTATTCTCCATTCTGACTCCTGAATTGCCGCATCGCGAATACGCTCGCTCCCGTGCCTTCGCACGGGCTCTGCCGGATACGGCGGTCTGACTCCTGAATTCTCGCAAACAACTTGTTTTTTATTGTGCTTGTTGGTTTGTAAGGCACTAACGTACTAAAACAAATTGAGTGACGCGTCTGGCGTGCGGTGCTTCGGAGGCGCACGCCAGATTGTTTTAGCGTTCTCGGTAACGTCATCCGCCTTCGCCGAGGCTACGGCGGACAGGCTGGAATGTTGGAATATTGGGGAGAGACGAATAGCGCCTCTGGGGAGCTTGAGCGTTCAGCGTTGGGCGTTGAGCGTTCAATTTGATTCAATCTGTGTTGATCTGCAATATATGCGATACTATGCGCCAATTCGTTGTTGCTGCAATGTTTCTGGGGGAACTGGAATAAACGAAGGAGTATTTTTTTATCAACGAATTAAACGAATGGAACGAATTCCAATTAGCTTAATTCGTTTAATTAGTTGAAAAACTCTTCAAGTTATAAACAAGTTAAAAAAGGGGGAAACGATGAGAAGTAAGATGAAATGTATGGTCGCAGTGTCCTTGATTGCGAATGCGGTGATGGCACAGCAGGTTGAGGCTGGAAAGCCTCAGCCGAAACTCAAAGGACCTGTGAAGGTCTTTATCCTCGCCGGGCAGTCCAACATGGAAGGCCAGGGCTCTGTGGATCACGGAGGCGAGGAAGGTAAGGGCAATTTGGTCTGGTCGATGAAACACTCGAAGAGCGCCGACAAGATGAAGAAGCTCAAGAATGAAAAAGGGGAATGGGTCGTCCGAGATGATGTGCAGATATCATTCAAGGTTGGCGACAAGGTCCTGAAGGGTGGCCTCACGGTGGGTTACACCGGTTATGCCGCAGACGGATCGAGAAGGCACATGGGACCCGAGCTGGGGTTCGGTTTTGTCCTGGGCGACTTCTACCAAGAGCCAGTGCTTTTGATCAAAACGGCATGGGGTGGCAAGAGCCTGTTCGTTGATTTCAGGCCGCCAAGTTCAGGCGGCAAGGTCGGTCCCTGCTATACCCAAATGGTTGAAGAAATCCGCGCCGCCTTGGCTGAGCTTGGCGGGCAGAAATATGAAATGGCGGGTTTTTACTGGCAGCAGGGCTGGAACGATATGTGTGAAGCTCCCGCGATTGCCGAATATGCGCAGAATCTCGTCAACCTGGTAAAGGATCTCCGCAAGGAATTCAAAGCGCCGAACATGCCGGTGGTGGTCGGCGAACTGGGTAATGGCGGACCGGTGACCAGCGGCGATATGTTTGACTTCAGAAAGGCGCAGGAAGAAGGAACAAAGCAGATCAAGAATGCTTTATTCATCAAGACCACTGATTTTGCCCGGCCGGCAGAACTCTCGCCCTGTCCCACGCATGGACATCACTGGTTCGCCAACGCGGAGAGTTACTTTCTGATCGGCGAAGCGGCCGGCGAAGGTATGAAGAGCCTGTTGAAGTAATCTTTTTACATTAGGAGCTGCATTATGACGAAATCGATCAAAACCATCGGCCTGCTGGCCGCACTCGCGATGGGCCTCACCAGCCCGCTTTTCTCACAAGTCCCCGATCTCACCACGAGCAACTCGGTTGACCGTACGCTGACCTATAACCTAGGCCCCACGGGGCTGCGGGGTTGGATCTATACGCATCCGGCGACTTACCTGGACAGTTTCCAGGGGCGAACTACGGCGGCGAGCCGGCAGATCCTCGTCACGCACGTCGGACCCAACTCGCCCGCATCAGGCGTCCTGGAAGTCAACGATGTAATTCTAGGCGTGAATGGCAAGCCCTTTGATGACGATGCCCGCAAGGCTTTCGGCCGTGCGATCACCGAAGCGGAAAAAACCGAAAACAAGGGAATTCTTAAGCTGACACGATGGCGTGCGGGCAACACGGAAAACGTCCAGCTCAAGCTGAGGGTCATGGGTTCCTACAGCGCCACAGCGCCCTACGACTGCCCCAAATCAAAATTGATTTTAGCTGAGGCCTGCAAGCTGCTGGAGAAGGAGCCGCTGGAACAGAACCTCTGGGGCGCGATCAACGGATTGGCTTTATTGGCGGCAGGGAATCCGGACTATCTGCCCAAGGTACAGACGTTTGCGCGGGAGATCGGGCCGGCGACGCTGAAGCTGGAACTGAAGCCGGGGATGCTAGCCTGGGACTGGGGATACAAACTCGTCTTTCTCAGCGAATACTACCTCCTCACCGGAGACAAGGAAGTCCTGCATGCCGTCAATGAGTACACGGTCTCTCTCGCCAAGGGGCAGGGGCTCTATGGCACCTTTGGTCACGGTATCTCGGACCTGACACCCGAGGGAAAACTCCATGGCTCGATTGCTCCTTACGGTCCGGTGAACCAGGCTGGACTGATCGCCAACCTCGGTATTGTCATGGGGAAGAAGTGCATTCTGGCAGGCGGGGCGGCCCTGGATCCGGAGATTGACCCGGCGATCGGCCGGGCGGCGAAGTTCTTTGCGTACTTCGCCGACAAGGGTGGAATTCCGTACGGTGAGCATGCTACCGGCACGGGTCACTGTGCCAACGGCAAGGACGCGTCCGCGGCGTTACTCTTCTCGCTCATGGGGAACAGGCCGGCGGAGACGGAGTTTTTCGCGCGGATGAGCGTGGCCACCTACAACGGCCGCGAGTTTGGACACACCGGGCAGGGGTTCAGCTATTTGTGGAGCGCGCTGGGCGCCAACGTGGGCGGGCCCGCCGCCGCCGCCGCGTTCGTGAAAGAGGCGCAGTGGCATCTCGACCTGACGCGGCGTTGCGACGGATCGTTCGTCTATGACGGCGGCGAGCAGTATGGCGCCGGCCAGACAGATGACAACACCTACACCGGCAAGAGCAGCTATAACGGACTGAGCCCCAATGCGACTTATGTGCTGACCTACGCTCTGCCGCTCAAGAAGCTCTGCATCACAGGACGGGAACTCAAGAGGCGTGACTTCCTGAGCGCGAAGGAGGTTGCTCAGACCATCGCCTCCGGACGTTTTGCCCTGGACCGCAAGCAGAAGAGTCCGCAGGAGTTGATCGCAGCCTTCAGCGACTGGTCTCCCAGCGTGCGCAGTTGGGCCGCAGAAGAGCTGGCCGCGCGTCCCGAAGCGAAGGCACTGGTGCCGCAACTGATGGTCATGGCAGAGGGGAAAGATGCGCATATCCGTCAAGGGGCGTGCGAGACGCTTGGCAATTTGAAGAGCGTAGAGGCCTTGCCCGTTTTCGTCCGGCTCCTCTCCCACGAAGACCGCTGGTTGCGCTACAAAGCTGCGGAAGCCATCAAAAAGTTGGGTCCCGCTGCAGCACCTGCAGTCCCTCAGATCCTCGAGGCTGTTGTCAGTACAGCTGAACCGCTTCAGCCCATAAACTGGGCTGATCCGATCCAGTTCACGCACGGAGTGCTGGCAGGCAATCTATTTTCGGGTCCCCTGACGCCCCACGTCAAGCAAGTCGATAAGAGCCTGCGCTATCCAGCCATTCGAGTCATCGCCGTGACCCCGGATGGCGCGGCGAGGTCCCCGTTGGGAAATTATTTCCAATCGTTGACAGTGGAGGAGGCAGAAGCTTTAGCGCCCGATCTTCTGCAGGCGCTCCTGGTAACATGTCCCGCGGACACGATGTTCTCCATCGGGATCCGCGAGGGGGCCTTTAAAGCGCTGACAAGACATAACTTTGTTGAAGGCATTGAAGCGGGCGTGGCGTATGCAAAGACGCAAGGCGGACATGGGAGCCAAAGCCGGACTGGGGAGATCATGAAGGAGCTTGTGAAATACGGCTCGGCTGCCAAGGGGGCGATTCCCGGACTCAAGGAGTTGATCGTTCAATTGAATGACGAGGTCAAGAACGGCAAGTTCCCGGGGGGCGAGCTGAACAACATGCGCGTCACAGCGGTCGAAGAGGCGATCAAGGCCATCGAAGCAGCGACTACCCACCCTGAGCTTCGCAGCATCAAGCCGAAATAAAAGGAAATATGATAAACAGAAGAAACATTTTGGTCATCGCCTGCGCGGCGGCACTCGTATTTTTGGCCGGGAGCGCCCAGGTGCAACCGCCCGTAACCAATGGCCTCAAGCTCTCGCTGGATGCCTCGGCACTTACCGGCTTGACCAATGGCGCTACGGTGACTACTTGGATGGACATGTCCGGGAATAACAACCACGCCGCCGCCACCACCACCGGCCGTGCCGCCACTTACCAGGCTAACGCGCTCAATGGCAAACCCGTGGTGCGCTTCCACTCCAACGGCAATGCCAGCTTTAACTTTAACAGAGTTGCAAACATCCGGACCGTGTTCTGGGTGCTCAAAAACACCAAGCCCGGCTTCCGCTTCTTGCTGGGGGACAGCGACTACGCAGATTTCGACCCGGGTGACGCCCCGTCATTCCCTCTGTGGCGCGCCTCTACGCCTGATGTCATCCGAAAAGGCACGACCAAGCTCATGGGGAATGTGGTGGACGGAACCACGACCGCGCTGCCCTCCACCTCATACTCGGTGCTCAGCCTGGTCACCACCGGCGATGTGCGGGCGAATCAGCTCAGCCTTGATCGCAGCATCGCCGGCCGAAGCTGGGCGGGTGACATGGCCGAAGTGCTGATTTACGACAGGGCTTTGACAACGGGAGAGGAAGTGCAAGTCGGCAGTTACCTGGCAAGTAAGTATGGCCTGACCACGGCTTATCCGCCATTCAAACTGGGTGTGAGTCTCGCCGCCCCGACAAACGGCGAAGTCATCCTTTCTGGCACATCCGTGATCGCCACCACCGATGTTATTGATCCTGGTGCCTTCACCCCCCATACTGTCCGGTTCCACGTGACGCCTGCCAGTCCGCCAGGCCCGACCGTCGTGACGAAATCGACTAGCACGCGTTCGCCCTACACGGCTGATTGGGGAACATTGGCCGCCGGCATTTACGAGATTTATGAAACGATCGTCAACAGCGCCACTCCTGCCGGGATGGCGACTTCCGCAACCCGCACGTTCACGGTAGCACCCGCGGTCCCGACCACCACCACGCTCGCCTCGCCAGCCACTCCCTCGACATACGGGCAGAATGTCAGCTTCACCGCCACGGTCTCGCCGACACCCACCGGCGGCACGGTACAGTTCTACGACGGTGTCAACACCGTTGGCAGCCCGGTGGCGGTCAATGCCACCACGGGCGTGGCAAGCATCAGCACCAACACGCTGGGCGCGGGAACCCATGTAATCACCGCCCAATACCGCGGTTACACGATCTACACACCCAGCACCACCGCAGGCTCGATCTCGCAAGTGGTCGAGAAGGCACCCCTGACGGTGACGGCGCAAAATCTGGTCCGCGCCCTGAATACCGCTAACCCGGCTTCGTTTCCCTACCAAAGCACCGGCTTGACGAATGGCCAAACCCTCGCCACATCGGGAGTGACCGGCACACCCAGCCTGACGACCACCGCCATCCCTTCCTCGCCAGTCGGAGCCTACCCCATCGCCTGTGCCCTAGGTAGTCTGTCTGCGTCCAACTACAGTTTCACGCTGGTGAACGGCACCCTCGTCGTCCAGGCCTCCTCATTTCCCGTCACCCGCGGCCTCGTCTTTCACCTGGATGCCTCGGCACTTACCGGCCTGAGCAATGGCGATACGGTGATTACTTGGGCGGACATGTCCGGGAATAATAACCACGCCGCCGCCACCGGCAGTGCCGCCACTTACCAGACTCACGCGCTCAATGGCAAGCCCGTGGTGCGCTTCAACCCCAACGGCAATGCCAGCTTTAACTTTAACAGGGTTTCGAACATCCGGACCGTGTTCTGGGTGTTCAAAAAGCCCAATATTAACACCTTCACCTTCTTTCTGGGGGACAGCGCATTCGCAGATTTCGACCCTGGTGCGCCCACTATTTGGCGCGCCTCTACGCCTGATGTCATCCGAAACGGCACGACCAAGCTCATGGGGAATGTGGTGGACGGAACCACGACCTCGCTGACCAGCAACTATTCGCTGCTCAGTCTGCGCACCACCGGCGACGTGCGGGCGAATCAGCTCAGCCTTGATCGCAACATCGCCGGCCGAAGCTGGACGGGTGACATGGCCGAAGTGCTGATTTACGACAGGGCTTTGACAACGGGAGAGGAAGAGTTTGTCGGCAGTTACCTGGCAAGCAAGTATGGTCTGACCACGGCTTATCCGCCATTCGAAATGGCGGTGAGTCTCACCGCCCCGGCAAACGCCGAAGGCTTCATTTCTGGCACATCCGTGAAAGCCACCGTCAGTGTTACGGATCCTGGTGCCTTTATCCCTCATACCGTCAGGTTCCACGTGACGCCTACCAGTCCGCCAGGCCCGCCCGTCGTGACGAAATCGACTAGCACGCGTTCGCCCGACACGGGTGCTCTGGGGAGGTTGGCCGTCGGCACACAATCTGTTCAACGTTCTGCCTTCCAGCTTCCCTACACGGCTGATCTGGGGAGGTTGGCCGTCGGCACTTATCAAATTTATGCCGCGGTCGTCAATTCCGCCACGACTATTCCCGGCACGGTCACCTCCGCAACCCGTACTTTCTCCGTCGAGTCGTCTGCCACGTGGGCGCATTCGGGATCGATGTTCATCCTGACCACGCCCGCCGGAGCCAACTTGCCTGCCGGCGCATCGGTCAGCAACTTCCCGCTGCTCGTCCGCTTCAACTCCGGCAACTTCAACTTCGCGCAGGCAGCCGCCGACGGCCGCGACATCCGTTTCTCCACCGCCGCGGGCACCGCAATTCCCTATGAAATCGAGCAGTGGGACCCGGCCGGAGGCAAAGCCGCCGTGTGGGTGAAAATCCCCACCATCACCGGCAACTCGACGCAGGAAATCATCATGTATTGGGGTAAGAGCGGCACGAATCCTCAGGCTATGTCATTAGGAGCGGCGGGCGGTGACGCCGACGTGAATGAGGCGCGCATTTCCAGTGTGGTGCGGTCCGCCGATTGGGTGACGATGGTGAAAGAAAACCAGAAACCCATGCAAACGTTGGTCGGGCCACTCGTGCAGCCCGGCAACGAATTCAGCCTCTCACAGGAGAGAACCCTCGTGAAAGAAGGCCAGAGTGCGGCGTTCATTGCAAAGGCGGGTGGCGCGCAGAAATTGTATTGGATCCTGAAACGCGATGGCCGTGAAGAAGTCGTCGCCACCGATTGCTTCCGCTTCGCCTTCGACGCCGGTCGTGTGACCAGTGATGGCAAGGCCTCACTCCAATTCAAGGCCGTCTATGCCGACGGCGTGAAGAGCAAGGACATCGCCATCACGATCAAAGAAACCATTCCCGAGCCAGTCTTCACACTCAAGGTCCCGACAAAATGGGATGGACGATCGACCCTGGAGGTGGAATCGAAAATCGCGAATCTCGCCGCGATGCAGGCTGCGAACGTAGCGGATTTGAAATATGAATGGAGCGCCGGGCCCTTCGCGGTCATCAAGGAAGTGGCACCCGGCAAGCTGCGGCTGCTGCGCTCGCAAAACAGTGGCAAGCTGACGGTGACGGCGAAGGTTAGCAATGGCGGCAAAACAGTCACGCAGAGCGTGGATATCATGGTGACTGAGCCCAAGAAGGACGCCTGGGTGCAGCGCGTTCCCGAGAAGCACGAAAAGCCTGTTGACGGCCAGTTCTACGCTCGCGACGACAAGAACGAAGGCACGCTCTATTACAACGGCACCTTGAGCAATGCGGCTGAGAAGGTCTTCGTGAAGCTTTATGCGGATAACAAGCTTATTAAGACAGAGACCGCAAAACCTGCAGCCGACAAGAGCTATGCCTTCACGCTAAAACTCAAGCCGGGCCTGATCCAATACAAGGTTGAGTTCGGCACAAAGATCTCAGGACAGGAAAAAGTTCTGGAGACGGTGAATGATCTGGTCTGTGGCGATTCCTTTATCATTGATGGACAATCCAACGCCCTGGCGACAGATACCCATGAGCAATCCCCGCCGGAGACGAATAAATGGATCCGCAGCTATGGCGGTCCAACGGGATATGGCGATGGGACACAATGGGTTGAAAATGAATTTAAGAAGAAAGGTGTCAATCCGTGGTGCTATCCCGTCTGGAAGATTGGTAAAGGCGAGAAGGCTGAGCTGGGCTGGTGGGGGATGTGTCTGGCTAAGCGGTTGCATGAGAGTCAGAAGGTCCCGATCTTCATCCTCCAGGCCGCTGTCGGCGGAAGCCGTATCGATTTGCATCAGCGGTGTGAGACGAATCACACGGCGCTGAGCACCATGTATGGTCGTATGCTCTGGCGTGTCCAGCAGGCGAAATTGACGCATGGCATCCGGGCCATCATCTGGCATCAAGGTGAGAACGATCAAGGTAAAGACGGGCCGACAGGGGGCTACGGCTGGGAGACGTATCAGTCGTATTTTATTGAGATGTCTGCTGCCTGGAAGCAGGACTTCCCGAATGTGAAACACTACACTGTCTTTCAGATCTTTCCGAATTCGTGCGCCATGGGAGGAGGCAATGGAGATATGCTCCGCGAGCGGCAGCGTACGCTTCCGCTGCTCTATTCCAACATGAGCATCCTTTCGACACTCGGTGTCACTCCCCCGGGAGGAGCTCACTACCCGTTGGAAGGCTGGGCGGTGTTTGCACAAATGCTTCAGCCGATCATCGAAAAGGAGATCTATGGCAAGGTTCCGGCAGGTCCTGTGACAGCGCCGAATGTGAAGTCCGTGAAATATGCCGGCAGTGCACAGGATAAGATCTCGGTTGAGTTTGATCAGCCGGTGGTCTGGTCTGAGACGCTGGCCGGCGAGTTTTATCTGGATGGTGAAAAAGGGAAGGTGGCTTCCGGCGCGGTCTCAGGAAATGTGCTGACATTGAGCCTGCAAGGGGCGTCCTCGGCGAAAAAAATCAGCTATATCAAAGAGATGTCTTGGAGTCAGGATAACCTGCTCATTGGCGCCAATGGGCTGGCCGCGCTCACCTTCTGCAACGTGCCTATCGAATGATTTTACCGCAGAGAACGCATAGAACACAGAGAAAAGAGTAGGTCTGATATCAAAATGAAAGCATTTAGAAGTTGATCTTTGAGATCTCTGTGTTCTTTGTGGTTAAAACAAAACAAGGGATAGACTAGCTAGAAAAAACCATCGTTATGAAATACACACCCACGCAACTCGCATCACTCATCACGGTCATGGCCGTGCTCACTGCCAGCCCGCTTTTCGCACAAGTCCCCGATCTCACAAAGAGCAACTCGGTTAACCGCACGGCGACCTACAATCTGGGTGCGACAGGCATGCGCGGCTGGATCCATACCGGGGCGCCGACCAGAGCGGATGCCATCTATGGTCGGACGACCGGCGAAAGTCGACAGATTCTGGTGACGCATGTCGGGACGAATTCGCCGGCCTACGGCGTGATGCAGGTCGACGATGTGATCCTGGGTATAGACGACCAGCCCTTCACGGTTGATGCCCGCAAGAGCATCGCCCTGGCCATACAGGAAGCTGAGAAGTCGACGGTGGGCGGGGAAACAGGAAACCCCAAAAAGACCAGCAGCGGCAACTTGGTGCTGCTGCGCTGGCGGGCTGGCAAGACCGAGTCGGTGGCACTCAAGATGCGTGTCATGGGCACCTACAGCGACACCGCTCCCTACAAGTGTCCCAAGTCGGCAAAGATCATTGAAGAAGCCTGTGCGGCGCTGCAAAAAGAGACCGGCATGTGGAAGGAGGTCAGCGGCCTCGCCATGCTGGCAACTGGCGATCCTCGCTACATGCCGCAGATCAAGGCCATCGCCCAGGAGGTCGGACCTGCGACCCTCAAGTACGACATGACCAGCATCGGCATGGGCGTATGGAAAATGGGATACCTGGGCATCTTCCTCGCAGAATATTACCTGCAGACTGGCGACAAGTCGGTTGAACACGCCCTCAAAGAGGTCTCCGTCACATTGGCCAAGGGCCAGAGCATGTTCGGAACCTTCGGACACGGTATATCCGATCTTACCAGGGACGGAAAGTTCCATGGTTCCATAGCGCCTTATGGCGCCATAAACATGAATGCTGCGTCTGCCAACCTAGCCATCTTCCTCAGTCAACGCTGCGGAGTGAAAGATCCCGAGATCGATGCCGCCGTGGTGCGGGCCAACGGATACTTCGGTTATTTCGTTGACAAGGGCTACCTCGGCTACGGCGAACACGAGCCCTGCTACGATTCTGAAGGCGGCCACGCGAACAACGGCAGCGGCCCCGCAGTCGCCGTCTTGTTCGGAGTCCAGCGTGATCGCATCCGGGAGACGCAATATTGGTCCAGGATGAGTGTCGCCTCCTATCACAACACCGAGCTGGGGCATTGCGGCCAGGGTCTCAGTTATTTCTGGCGCATGTTGGGTGCCAACATGGGTGGTCCTCAGGCGGCGGCGGCATTCTTCAAAGAGATGTCCTGGCATTTCGATTTGGCGCGTCGTTGTGACGGGACCTTCACATACGATGGCGCTGAACAATTCGGTCCCGGGAGAACCGACGACAACACCTATTATGGCAGGAGCACCTGGTATGGCGTGAGTTCGACGGCGTACCATGTCCTGTCGTATGCCGTGGCGTTGAAACAGCTCTGTATCACCGGTAAGGAAATGAAGGCTTCCACCTGGTTGACCCAGCAGGAGGTCGCAGACGCCATTGCTGCAGGTCGTTTTGAACAGGACCAGAAGAACATGAGCGTTGAAGCATTGACCAAAGCCCTGGGCAACTGGTCGCCCACTGTCCGGTGCCGCGCAGCATGGGAACTGGCCAAGCACCCTGAGGCGCGTTCCCTGGTGCCGCAATGGATCACGGCGGCAGAAGGCCCCGATGTCTGGTTGGCCAAGGGCGCCTGCGAGGCGCTCACCCAGCTCAAGGCTCCTGAAGCCCTGCCGGTCTTTATCCGCCTGCTCCATCACGAGGATCGCGGCCTGCGCTGGCTGGCGGCCCGGGGCCTGGGAAATTTCGACACTGATGCCGTCGCGCCATATTCGGAGGCCCTCCTGCAGGCCCTCATCACCAACGCGCAACCGAACGACCCCATCGATTGGAATGATCCCCTGCAGATTGCAAATTACGCGCTGTCCAAGACCCTCTTCAACGGCAAAATCACCGCCGCCACCGCCAAGGCCCGCAAGGATCTGCTCCTTCCCGCCCTGCGCACCGCCATGCAGCTGCCCACCGGATATGCCCGCTGCCAAATCAGCAACTTCTTACGCAGCCAGCTGACCGCCGGGGATGCCCTGGCGCTAACCTCCGACCTCGTTGAACTGGCGAGCACGATGTCGCCGGCCGACACCATGTTCAGGGCGGGGGCGCGCACGGCCAGCATCGAGACTCTGGCTAAACACCGCCTAGCGGAAGGCATCCCCGTGGCCCTTGAGCTGTTGAAGGTAAACTGCCACGGCTGTGGCGATGAACACAATGCCGGGTTGAGCGCCCTC
>Ga0268284_1001527_pt1 | contig 11701 bp, 10 predicted proteins | sample saktaG_14_FD_190137 | JGI IMG/M metagenome (GOLD analysis project Ga0268284, IMG submission 190137) | Saline water microbial communities from Sakinaw Lake, British Columbia, Canada - sak_2013_06_06_40m | ecosystem: Environmental > Aquatic > Non-marine Saline and Alkaline > Saline ... | reverse complement strand
GACACGGTAGCGGCGCATCTGGAGATCGGGGTTATACCAGGTTTCGATGTCTTCGTGGTCCATCATGCCATCTGTTCCGAAAATCAGATTCTTTTGGGTGGTGAAGATTGCCCGGTGCGGGTGGATTCCATTGTGATAACCTGCGATCCAAGTATCCCAATCGGGCCGGATCAATACCGGGTAACCCTCATACGAAGGCACATTCATTCCATTCAGGAGCATCGTAAGAGGTAAGTCTCCCGTTTTCCTCTTTATTGAATGAACCAGATTCCGCCAGATCGAGCGCGTAACCATAAACACCAACGGAAACTCATGCATCTCAGGACGAGCACCATCGATCATCGCCTCCAGTGTAGCATCCGCCTCATCGGCAGCCATCGGACCTGGTTTCACTGGAGCAACCTCATTGGTCAGGGTGAACTGACCATTTCCATCCGAAACCGCATAAAAAGAGAACAACTGCCCGCAATACTTACTCACCACCTTGATTTGTCCGCCTGAAGGATTGGACACCGTTACCCCATTCAACCCACCACGAGACTCAATTGCCGCCTTATGAGAGACCAACCAAGCGGCTGCGGTAGCAGCTGAACTTGTCGAATAGACTTGCGAATAGTCGATCCCATTAATGGTTACTGTTATTATGACGTCGCTATTTGCAGCGTAGGTCAGTGTTTTCTCCGCCTTAACCCCTGTAACAGAAGTTGCAATCTTCACATGCTGAGCCGAAGGAATAATACCATGGTAGAGATCATTCAGGAAGTGCGTCATAAAGCCCGTATACCCAGAAAAGTCATCATCCAATGTTCCATTGGGAACCCCATTCTCAAACCTCTCTTTAGCAGGATCAGAAAAGAACATCTGCCGTATCAGGTCCTGCTGGCCAGCCTGAGCAACAATAGGCAGCATGATCTTGTTCCAGACATCCGGCTCCTTCATCTGCTCGATATCATCCTCTTTATACCCGGAAGCCAGCAACTGTTCAAGGATAGACCCCCAGAAGGCCCGGGCATTCTGCTCAAACTCCATTGCCATCGGATGAACAGTAATAGATGGATGAGTAAGTGTAAATTCACCAATGGGGTTAAATCCTGACGCCACCTTTGGCTTGGTGATGAAATTGGGCCGGGAAATCATATTGAGTTTCTCGGTTCCTTTAATATCAGTGCGAACCGTGATGGCTCCCCGGATATCCTCTCCCAAGAAGAAGGGGGTGAGGAAAAACTCACGGATATTCTCCTTGGTGAAGGAGGGGGAGATGCTGTGGGCGAAGATGTTGGACATAAGGCTATGGGTTTTGGGTTCTGTTTACGTTGTTAGTTCTCAAGGGGGTTGCTTCAGATCCCGATTGCGGGATCTTCGCAATGACACTTCTGCGTTGCGAGCTTTTCTTTGAGCTGGCCGGGCATTTGAGCCAGGAGCTTTTTACCAAAGGATTCCTCTTTTTTTGCGATCGAGAGTTTAGGGTCGATGGAGTCGACAGATGTGGGAGCAGCTGCGAGTTTGTCGGTAAGGGTGGAGACTTGGGACTGCAGGGAAACGATTTGCTCGTTGAGGTTGGAGAGTTGCTGGTCACGCTCCTGGATTACCTGATCCCGTTCCAAGATGGTCCCCTCCTGCTCCTGAATTCGCTGGTTCAGCGTGCAGGCCTCGTTCTGGTGATTGGTGATGGATTGATTCAAGGTTTCAGCTTCACCATGATGATCAGACTGCAACCTGTCGACCACCGAGTTGTAGTACTCCACCATGTTTGAGATGTGCGCCTGCTGACCGAAAACAACAGTACGAAGATCTTCGAACATCTTCTCCAGTGAAAGATCAGCTGTAACCTCAATGGCCGCCAGCACCGAATCAGAGCCGGCCGGGGTTTCGGCTACAAAATCAAACTTACGGGCAGAGACGGGATTCTTCCGAACCTTCTCCAGTACATCCGCATAGATTTCGCCCAAGGCGGCAGAAGACTCGTCAAACTTTTTCTCTAACTCAGTCACCTCTGCTGAGACCACTTCCGATGTAACCTCTTGGGTGTTGAATAGATTGCGCAAGCGCTGGAACATTTCTTTTTTCATGATATGGTTGTTTGAATAATACTTCAGCATGAATTCAATGATAGTATCGGGTTTTGACGCGATCAGAGAGGCAATTCCCGGATTAGCATCCAGGAACGTTGTAGCCTGGAATGCAAAAGCATCAACCGCAAACAGCGAATTGGTAGCCGCCGGATCATCGACAAGGTCGGTAGCCAGCAACTCTTCAATTCGTGTAGAGGGAAACTCCGCATCCGTAGCTTCAGGTTTCCCCGGCACAAAAGCAATCGAAGCCCCGAACATATCCGGATTATTCTTCGCCATTTTGATGATATAGTCATAGAGATTCCCTGAAGGAGATTCCTTGCAGATCTTATCCAAGTGGAGATCTGCATGCACCGAACCCTCATCTACTTTAAAATTCCGGAACCGGCCAATGTAGGTCCCAAACGAAGAGCTGCACATATTGGGATGACCGAAGCGCGCCTTCACACCCTTATCACGGGCATTGCCCAACGATTCAATCTGGGAAAGTGTGATGGCATCAATCATCTCAAAGTAGGACTTCACCCTGCCGGCCTGGGCAACCACAACCTTGTGGAGGACACCGGAAAACTCATCAACCTGGGAGACAGAGAATGGAATTGGGGGAGTAGAGTAGACTTTCATCGCTAATTGGTGCTAAACGAAACAAAAGTATCAGTGACCCATCAGAAAATGTCGTACACTTTGGCAATTTATTGTATCTTAGTATGTTACGTAGTGTATTACACGAAAAACGGAAGAAAAATGACGAAACAGGAGCAAAAAATAATTGAGGATATCCGGGAAAATTTCGGATTGGAGGTAGAAAACCTGGTCAGATTGGGCTTGCTCCCCCCACTATCGGCAAAAAAGTGGTTGGTAAGGGCATTATACTTTGAATATGCAAAATCGGGGCGCACCTACATTGACATCAAACTGGATTTGAGTGTGGAATATGAGATTAGTGTGAGCGCAATAGAGAAGCTGGTTTATAGAGATACGAGATGCGCGATGCGCGATTTGAAATGGGTAAGACGTTTTAGTAGTTAAATTATTGATATACCGTATAATACGGTGAAAAACGGGGGTTGCTTCGGCGCGAAGCGCCTCGCAATGACAATACAAGTAATAAACATATAGAGTTAGTAAAATGAAAGCACAAGGGAGAAAAACAAACGGCCAGTTTGGTCATGGGAACCCGGGGAAGCCAAAGGGATCCAAAAATAAAGTCACTTCGGAACAAAAGGAGCGGATTGAGAAGGTACTGGCGATGCTGGATGAGACGTTGGATGAGGACCTGTTGAAGATGAAGTCGAAGGAACGCGTTGATTTGTGGGCGGCTCTGCAGGAGTATATCCGGCCGAAGCTGCAGCGGACGCAGGTGGAGGTGGAAAGCACGGAGGAGCAGGTGACGAAGATAACGTTTGAAGTTGTTGCTTCAGGGTCGAAGGAGGAATGAGGAATGAGGAAGGAGGAATGAGGAATTAAGAATTAAGAATTACGATAAAAAATTGACTGTGTGTTGATTATGGAGAAGCGGGTTCCGGTATCGGTGGTGTTTGAGAAGAACTTTAGGGCGAAGACCAAAATTGTCGTCAATCAGGGAGGGAGCCGGTCGGGGAAGACCTACTCGATCCTTCAACTGTTGATTCTGGTTAAGGCGTTTGAAGAGCAGAACCAGGTATTCTCAATTGTGCGGAAGAGTATGCCGGCATTAAGGGCAACAGCCATGAGAGATTTCTTTGACATACTTCGGACCCATGATCTGTATGACCAGGGGAACCACAACAAGACCGAGAACACGTATATGCTCAATGACAACCTTGTTGAGTTTATGAGTCTGGACCAGCCCCAGAAGAAGCGCGGCGCTAAACGAACCTACCTCTTTTTGAACGAAGCAAACGAACTCTCCCTGGAAGACTGGATCCAGTTATCGATGCGGACCGAAAAGCAGATATTCATTGACTACAACCCCTCCATGGATGAACATTGGCTTTACGAAACCGTTATCCCAAGGGAAGACTGTACATTCATCCACTCCACCTACCTGGACAACATTCAGTTTTTACCGGTGGAGGTTGTCAAGGAGATTGAGAACCTCAAAGTTGTTGATGAGAACTATTGGCGTATTTATGGCATGGGAGAGATCGGGCAGATCAAAGGGTTGGTCTTCACAAACTGGGAGCCAGTGGAGGAATTCCCGGAACACTGCGACTGGATCTCGTATGGGATGGACTTTGGGTTTACCAATGATCCGACAGTGATTGTGAAAGTCGGGATGCATGGGGGAGAAATCTGGGTAGATGAGCTTATCTACAGTCGGGGCCTGACCAACCATGATATCCTCCAAACTCTTTCGGCCCACGCCATAAGCAAAGGAGACGATATCGTTGCCGACAACCAGCCCCAGAGCATCTACGAGATCCGGAGAGAGGGATTCAACATCCGACCCACTTACAAAGGCGCCAACAGTATCATCACCGGTATCGACATTTTAAAACGCTTTCGGATCAAAGTGACCAAACGATCCGTCAATCTGATCCGAGAGCTCAAGAACTACAAATGGAAAGAGGATTCATTGGGCAACGCCATGAACCAGCCAGTGGATAAGTTCAATCACGCCATTGATGCGCTGCGGTATGTTGCAATGGACAGGAAGTTGGCGGAGCGGAGGGTGGTGAGGGTAAGGAGGGTTTAATTCAATTAGGAATTACGAATGACGAATTAGGAATGATTATAATTCGAGACTTAATTTAAGATGGCCGCCAAGACCTTCGCGGATTATTCTCATCAGGGTAGAAAGACGAATGTCGCTGGCATTATTCTCAATTCGTGAAATGTAATTCTTTGTTGTTCCACATTTTAAAGCAAGCTCTTCCTGAGTCAGATTCTGCTGTTTCCGAGCTTCTTGAATGAGTACACCAATTTTGAAGTTCTCGAATTCTTCTTCGTATTTATCTCTTGTTGGCGTACCGATAATGCCATATTTGTTATCCAAGTGGTCGTCCCATGAAACAAGCTTATTCCCTTGATCTTTCTTCATAATATTTTTGTTTTAAACGTACAGCTCTTTCAATTTCATTTCGTGGAGTTTTGGCAGATTTTTTCTGAAAGCCATTAAGCAGGATGACCAAATCTCCTTTGTCGAAGAAACAGAAAATGCGAAAAATGTCGCTACCTACTTTGATTCTAATTTCGAATAATCCATCAGTTCCTTCAAGGTGTTTGAAAAATTTCTCAGGAACCATTTTTAATGATCTGACAAGACCAATTACCCAATCAATTTTACCCTGAACTGCAGGTTTCTGAGCATAATAGAACTCCCAAAAATCATCACCATAGACGTAGGTCCTTCGCATATTCTTGTCTTCAACGCAACAAAGTTACCTAAATAGGTAACATAAAACAAGTTTTATTAGAAATTTTCTTAAGAATTTTATCTTAACAAGTCCGAGGGTGATTATATAAACGAAAAGCATGGCCCCCGGAGGCGGCCTAATGTGGGGGCGGGTGAGTGGCGCCGGAGGCGCCGCGAAGCGGCCCCCGTAGTTGATGGAGTTTTGGTGGAGGCTGGCAAGCCAACCGGTGGTGCAAGCACGGGTTGGCGGTGGAGGGGGATTGTGGAATGGCTGGAGGTTTTGGGAAGAGGTCGGCTGGATTGCCTGGTTTCTTGTGATTTGTTGAGGCCCCGGGATGATGTTGCCGGAGGCTTGGGGATCAGGACGCGGTAGCGTGACGAGTCCGGGGATATTTAACATAGTGCCTTTATAAGACAAACGGGGTTCAAGGTTGGGATTGGATGGGGGTCGGGAGGGTTTCGCCAGCTGGGATTTTAGGTAGCTACCAGTTGTCGCAGCCCTTTGTTTTATAAAATGCATTATGTTAACATAGACCAGGGGACAGGGCTGGCGGGATGGAGCTCTGAGTGACAGACGGTGGCGGCTTGAGGTGGAATGGTTGGTTGCTTGGTGTTGGCTGACAGATACCGGTATGCTGGATGCCGGATAATGGCTTAATAACCACCGGGGGAAGGGTAACGGAAAGTGGTTGGTCACTCCTGCAGCTACGAAGGATGAGTAGCAAGGGTGTGGCCAGAAGATGGTCTGAGTACCAATTTGGTTAGTCAGCCAACCGGTACCGGAGGCAGGGTTCAAACAGGGAAATGATGTTGGATTTAGTGAGTGCCCTGCCGGAGGGAGGGGTTGGCGGTGGAGATTTGAGGATTGATGCTGGAAGTTAGATACGAGATACGCGATCTGTGAAAAAGGATATTAGATAGATGATTGAGGGCTAAGTGGAGGCTTCTTTGTTCACTTCTAGCAATGAACGAGGGCGGGTTGGTTAAAGAAGGCAGGTTGAGTGCAACCTGATCTGGGACTAGAATGCAATTGCAGAAATGATAGCGTTTGTTTTGTATATTGATTTTAGGGATTGAATCGGAGTCTCTTACTTGTACATATATTATTTCATAATTTTACAAAACGTAGCAATTCAACATGTCCTTATATATCCATACAACATGACCAAGGAACAAGTATATAATCAACTGGTAACAGCCAGAAAAGAGTGTAGATTGTGTTCGGAACTAAAATTGACCAATCAGTCTCAAGCTGAATATGACACGAGTTCTATTGGGAAATGGTCGGACTGGCAAGGAAACCTGAATGCCAACATTATGGTTATCGGACAGGATTGGGGCTCTTTAACCTACTGGAATGAAAACAGGGGAACAGATTCTCCTAATAACCCCACAAACCTGAACTTAATTCGGTTATTCGACACACTTGGTTGTAAAATAGGAACCATCCATAAACCAACTATCGACCAACCATTATTCTTTACAAATTCCGTTCTTTGTCTCAAGCAGGGGAATATGTCGGCTAAGTTGACCCAGAAATGCATTCAGAATTGCGGATCCCGGTTCTTAAAACCGCTGGTTGACCTTATTAATCCAGGACTAATTATTACTATTGGGTATAAGCCATATGCTTCTTTATTAGCATTGTACAAACCAAATGGATGGGAAAAGATCAAGCCATTAAAAGCTGTTGTCAGACAAGCACCAATTATTCTGAATCCAGAGGGATTGAAACTTATTCCCATGTATCATTGCGGTGGACTTGGATTGGCAAACAGAAGAATGGAGGAGCAGTTGAAGGATTGGAAGGATATCAACAAATGGCTTTAGACGATAACGTTAATAAAGAATATTTTGGAAGGTTGAAGGAATAACTTGGCAGGAATTATACCCTTGCCTGAACCAGTTTTGGCTGTACCGGTACCCCTGTTTCATCGTCGTCGTCACGATTGTACTTCAGAATTGTTATTCCTTTGCTGATATCGTAATCAAGGATCAGGTAAATTGGTGCCTCAAAGTTCCCCTGCAGTGTTGATCCTATTGCAAAAACTGTTCTACGCTTGCAATGCTTCTCAATGGCCAAGCTCTTCTCCAGATCGATTTCATCGTCAATCAACTCCATCCCGCAATCCTCGTTTGATGAAAGATCAAGACATCTTTTGATCATTTGCATCGTTCCGTAACCTCCCAAAAGGGTATTAGCGTATAATGGGTTGAAACGGTGATGAAAATCAGCTTCCCATTCACCCAGGATCTCAAGAAAGAATTTTCCATCACTGATCCTTATCCCATCCGTTTTGTAGTCATCTGGATTGAATTTATAGTAGTGTTCCATAAAGCTTCAATTAGGCTATTGAAAAATTCCATTCATGATATTTATACGGACCTGAAAGACCAGTATAGCTACCACTCTGCACCCTAAGATTTCTGCGCGGTTCTGATTCGTAAAAAGGATCATTTATTCTTCTTAAACTGAAACCAACATGGTTAGGAGGAGAGTTTAATGTTTCCTCCCTTGCTGTCTTCTCCATGATTTTTGTATAATCTGAGTCTTTGATATTAAACAACTTATCAAACATGTAATTTGCTTTGCCAAATTTATTCAGCTTCTCCTTTTCTTTGTCGTTTCCAATCTTTGTCACGTCGGATTCCATTAACTCATGATTGTGATCCCTGAATTGTCTGAGAAGGATACTAAACGGAAGATACTTTCCAAGAACTTTGATATCCATCCTCCCACCGTAGTAATAAATGCGGGGACCTTCCAGTAATTTATTCATGAACTTGAGTTTGGACGGATCCGAAGGTAACAGTTCAACTGGGTTTAAATGATTACAACGGACTCCCTGGAACTCAGACATGTTGGTCCTGAAAAGTTCTTTGATAAAATCCCCGGAGGTATCCCAGATCCCGTCGGCATAGATCTCCACCATGGAAATAATGCATTCGGGACTGTTTCCAAATCGGAGACTGGAGCCCAATAGTTTTTTTGCCATCAGTTCGAGGTCTTGTTTCACAACCACGATATCAGAGTAGTAATCTGCAAGAAAGTTCCTGTAGAGAGTCAGGTATTGTGATTGCCTTTGTTTAAGTGGCATTTCAATCAGTTGACTTGTGGTCAGCATCCAGTATTTTTTCAGCCGGTTGTAGGAATCTCTGTTTTCATCCGAACCGTTTGCCAGGAATTTGATCAGGTCGTTCATGGTTTTCATTTTACCCAAATCTACGATATTTTACATTCCCAGGAGATACAATTCAACACGCCACCTTCCTGGGCGATTTCGGTGCAGTTGAGGGGTAGGATCTTTTTGTTGGGGAAGTATTCCTGGATTTTGGCCAGGGCGGGTTGGTCTTCGGGGAGGTTGTATTGGGGAAAGATGATGAGCGTTTCGAGTTCAAGGTAGTTCATGTAGCAACCGATGGCGGAATCTGTTCCTTTTGGTCCAGGGAATGAGCGATAAGGGAGGATACCGGCGATGGTGAGGCCATGGGATTGGAGGGCTTTTTTGAATTTATTGATGAAGGTTTTGCTATAGCCATCTTCTTCCAGATAATCGTTGATAATAACGGTATCATCGGAAACAAAGCGGACCATTCCGTCGGAGTGACCGTAGATGTCACCGGGTTCTTTTGGAATGATGATGAGGTTCTCGATTTCCAGGGTTTCGGCGATTTTCTGGAGGAGGAGCGGTTTGTTCGTTTTGTATGATGGGTTCTCTTTGTAGATTTTTTCGGTCATGATGACGGTTTTTCCCCTCCGGATGATGTTGCCACCATCAATGATCAAGTCGGATCGCCTGAGGTCGATGGGTAGGTTCATTGTGACTTTCCAGGGATCTGTTTTGGTTTGTTCCCATCCGTTCTTTAGGTAATCGGGGTCATAGATGAACTGAACAAAGGTGTTGTCTTTCACATGGACTGGCATATAGTCGCGGCACCAGATGTCTTTTGTTTCGGGGAGGAAATGATACCGTATATAGTTATTCATCAGGCAGTCGCTGAGGGCTGTCATAAATTCAGGATATCTGATGACAAGCTCAAAGGAGAAGTGTACAACAACAGTTTGTTTTTTTTGAAGATTTTCGTTTTCATGAATAAGGGTTGCGTCCTGTGGTTTGTTAACTATTTTGGAGTTGCCTGGTTCTGGAATTTGAGATTTCCATTGACCAATCTTCTCCAGGTATTCGAGCATCAGATCCACTACCTTCCAGACGATCTTTTGGTCATAGATACGGTTCATGCTCACAAGATAATGTTCGACAGCTCTCTTAAAGTCCATATCCCCGACGAGCTGGCTTTCCGAATAATTCCAACGCAACACAAAACCTGATTCGATATCGACGATTTCTTCCTCTGACAGAGGGAATGGTAGCCGGTCAAGGACATAACCAAACACTTCATCTGAAATGATGGGGCGGGGGTATTTATCTGTCTGGATCGATGGGATATCTGCAAGAGTCAGGTTTGGATCATAATGCATATAATTTTCATAGTCCTCTATCCGGCCAGCCAGATAAGCCTGTGAGCAATCTTCCAACTTTCGGCGGGTGGATTGAATCAGTCCTTCAGGAAGCTCAATCAGCCCAGTCAGGGCATGGAAGATATTTTCAAAACCTTTTTCTTCGGGAAGGCTATAAATAGTCAGGATCTCGGTTGATATTTCACGAATCCTGTTCCGGTAAGAAGAGAGGGCAAACGGAACTCCTTTGATTTGAATCATGATGTATAAATCAAACATTTCTTCCAGTAAATTATCTACTTTTTCCATTGTAATAATATTATAATATATTGATAATTAATTAATTATGCAAGATATGCAAAGAAAGGCAAAGGATTTTGAAATAACAAACTTTATGAAACTTTGATGACAGAAAGTGGGTCCCGGATGTCGAATGCCAGAAGCCGGATGCCAGAAGCCGGATGAAGGTTTGCAGTCGGCAGTTGGCAGTTGGCAGTAAGCAATAGACAGTGGGTAGTAGGCAATAGGCAGTTTGCAGTTGGCAGGTCTCCATAGGTTTCGGTAGATTAGATTTTTAGGGGATTGGTTGGGTGAATTGATCGTAGGGGGTGATTTTGGTGAGGGATTCGTTGTGCTGGAATTTTACTTCTCCGGTGCTTCCTTCTCTGTTTTTTTCGATGAGGAGTTGGCCGAGGCCGGTGAGGTCTTCTCCGTTGATTCCGGTTAGTTTATAGAAGGCTGGGCGGTAGAGGAGGATGACTTGATCGGCGTCTTGTTCGATGGCGCCGGATTCGCGGAGATCGGAAAGCATTGGTTTTTTGTCGTTGCGTTTCTCGCATTCGCGGTTAAGCTGGCTTAACAGGATGAAGGGAACCTCAAGGTCTTTAGCTGTTATCTTCGCCATCCGTGAAGCCTGGCCTATCTCCCACTCGCGGTTGCGGTTCTTTTCACCTGAGGAGACATCGGCCAGTTGAAGGTAATCGGCCAGGATCAGTCCGCATTTCCCTTTTCTCTTCATGCCTTTTGCATGGCTTCGGATATACCTGATTGATACCACCGGGTTATCATCGACATAGATTGGCAGGTCCCTTAAGAGCCTTTCAGCTTTGTTGATCTCTTGCCAGTCTTCCTCCCTCATTGCACCGGATTTATAGCGTTTCTGGTCAATATTGCACACCGACATGACCAACCGATCGATTAAGTTCACCCCCGCCATTTCCAGCGAATAGATACACACCGGGACTCCTGACTCCGCTGCAGACAACGCAAAGAAGAGCATCATCGCAGTCTTGCCCATGCCAGGCCTTCCGGCCATGATGATGAGGTCACTATTTCGCCAACCTCCGGTCTTTTTATCAAGATCCAGGAGTCCGGTCCGGATCCCGACACACCGACCTTGTCGGTAAAGGTTCTCGCGTTCCCTGCACCTCTCCATCGCCTGATTGACCAAATAATCCATTGTTTTGACCTGGGAACCTGAAGTGACTATCTCACGGGTCTTCTCCCACCTTGACTCGAAGGCATCTATCATATCAAACACGTCCGTGGTGTCTTCGTAGGCTTCTTTGATCGCATGGTTGCTGGAGAAGATGATTTCACGCTTGATATACTGCTGGATCAGGATCAGGCAATACTGATCAATCATGATCAGATTCGTAACCTTGTTTGATAAGAGGCTGATGCCATACACGCCTCCTGCCAGGTCGAGTTCACCGGATTTGCGTAATTCAGAAACGACAGTGAGTTCATCAATATTTTCGCCCCGGAAATTAAGCGTCATGATAGCCTTGAAAATCAACTGATGGGTTTTTTTATAGAAAACCTCTGGTTTCA
>Ga0268284_1001526_pt1 | contig 11706 bp, 22 predicted proteins | sample saktaG_14_FD_190137 | JGI IMG/M metagenome (GOLD analysis project Ga0268284, IMG submission 190137) | Saline water microbial communities from Sakinaw Lake, British Columbia, Canada - sak_2013_06_06_40m | ecosystem: Environmental > Aquatic > Non-marine Saline and Alkaline > Saline ... | reverse complement strand
ATCCGACGCCGCCGCCTACGCCGCCTCCGACGCCGCCTACGCCGCCGCCTACGCCGCCGCCTCCGACGCCGCCTCCGACGCCGCCGCCTACGCCGCCTCCGACGCCTCCGCCGCCGCCATGCGAAAGAAGATATTGGTGTATGGTATTAGTTTATTATTCGGAAAGGACAAATGATATGACACTTAAAGAGAAGATAGCGGAGATAGTAGAAAATATTTATGGTAAATGCCAGCACGATGATTGTTCTGGCAAATGCAGAGATAAAATAATTCAAGCAGTAATAGAGGCGATAGAACGCTGTTTAGTAGAGAACGATTCTGATACCCATATAATAGCAAAAGATTTGTTAGAGAAATTAATGTAGAACCGAAATGTTAAGAAGATTGGGGGGAGAAATGAAAGTATATAGAGTAATAACAAGATTTAATTATAGCCACCCGATGTTATTTATCGTAGATAGCATTACGGAAGTCGAGAAACTATATAAGAAACATTACCCTGACGGTTCGGATATTATTATATGCGAATTAGTAGAGGGTCAAGTTATTAACCAATGGGCACAATAACCGCAGAACCTATCTGCGAGAAGGAGATGGGTATGTGGAAACAAATCAGCATAATTGAAGCACCTAATGGAACTATACAAATGTATTGTAACGGTGTTCCCACTAAAGAAATAGATTTTTGGATAGATGATAAAAGGATAGAAGCTAATGGCTGTGATGATAATGGGAATCCAATTATACTTGATTTGAAGTAAACTAACAAGAGGTTATGGGCTGTGGCGTGGTAGCCTACGGAGTTCGATGTGCGAGACAAAGTAAGCAACTTCTATTACGCTGTGGTAGAAGCACTGGCGGTGAAAGTCCGTATGCGAAGAAAGCCGAGCAGTCTAACCAACTGCCAGTCCATAACTTCTAACAAGGGGGAGAATGATGAGAACTAAATTATTAGCATTATGGAGCTTAATGACATCACATACATTTATGGTTTTAACGGAGTATAATTTCCATGCAAGTTATCCCCAGAAAGATAACGCAAGTCTAATACGGAAACTTACAGATATTATACAAGATGGATTAAAAAGTAAAACCACCACATAAGGAGATGAGTGATTCAGCTAATGGGCGACTTACCCCGTATAGAACTATTCGCTCGTCAAAAGACAGAAGGCTGGGATGTTTGGGGAAATGAAGTAGAGAGTGATATAAAACTGGAAGTAAACTAACAAGAGGTTATGGCTATGATAAAAGAGTTGAAGAATAAGTCATTGGCGTTGAAGGGGCTGGTGGAGTAGATATGCCTTATCTTATTCTTGCTCGTTCTTGCTGACTTCCACCACCAGACGGCAGGATAGTAGCCATAACTTCTAACATAAGGGGGATGTATGGGTCAAGAAGATTATAAGCAATATCGTGAAGCAATAGAAAAGATTAGAAAATTGAAATCCGAACTCGCCCAGAAAGATAAAGTCCTATGTCATGATGTAGAGTTAATAGCGGATTATGAGGAGGAGATTGCTGAGAAACAATCCCAACTTGATACTATGCACAAGTTATTAGACAAGGCACAAGCCGAACTCGCTCGCTATAAGACGGCATTAAAGAAGATAGCCGAGTATATGTTGCCTAAAGGACAACTTAAAACTCGTGATGTAACGCTTAATAATATGGCTGACCTATCCCATTGTATTCAAGATATGGCAGGGTTAGCTAAACGAGCATTGGAGTAAACAATGGAACACACGGGTTGTTATCTTTGGACAGGCATTTGGGGAAGCATATGTTATTCCCTGGGATTATTTGTAGGATTATGGCTAAATCGGTCTAAATAGAGGAGCTCTAAAATGTTCAATGATAAAGAGGTAAGAGAGGCAAGAGATTATTATCAGAAGCATATGGATAAGTATGGGTATGACAATCCCTGCGAATTAACTATGGTTAAATTAGCCACCGCTTATCTTGATGGGAAATTACAGCCAAAGTGGGATGTAGAGAGTTTAAGCAAAATGATTTACCAAATGATAAACAACGGATTAGACGATAAAGACTCACGATTTGATAATGGACTATGCCGAGATTTAGCCGACGCTATTCTCGCAGGGCAAAAGGAGAACGATAATGCCAAAGTTTAGAAAGAAGCCAGTAGTGATAGAAGCAATACGGTATCTCGGACCATTCTCTGTTGATGAGATGTATTTAGAATGGGGTAAAGATTTCAAAGCGGAACGTGTTAAAGGGTTTTTAGTTATACATACCTTGGAAGGGGATTTAATTCCTGCTATTGGTGACTGGATAATTAAAGGTGTCAAGGGCGAGTTTTATCCAATAAAAGATGATATATTTGCAGAAACTTATGGACCAGTCTTTGAGGCACCTGAAACAAACACAGGTTCAAATAAACTGCCATAGGTGTGATGGAACAGGTGAGGTAGGTAAATAAAATCTATGCAAGGTCGGTCTTGTGAGCTTGTCTTTAGTCAGGTCTACGGATTGCAGAAGGCGAAGGAACATCGCTGAGTATGCCAAGATTGACCTTGCTTAAAAGGAGAATATGAAAGTAAATTGGGAAACAGATGAGTGGTATCCAGTATATAGTCTTGAGCCTTACAAGGGTTGGGATGGAAGTATGATTGAAATATCTGATGCGGAATGGGAAGACTATAATCGTGTAATGGAAGAATTTAATGCTTGGCAAGATAAAATAAGAAGTTTTGACAAACCAAAGGAGGGTGTATGATAGACATCAAATTATTATGGATTGTAATAGGTTCAATATTAGCGATATTTATTGTATTTGGTATATTGGGTTCAATATGTTTATTTATTCAAAAAGTATGGGAGCATATAAATCTACCTCAACCTTCATTTATTATGAGGCAGAAATTTGTTCCTCGTGCCTTATCGGATAAAGAAGTTATGGCTATAACTAAATGGTATGAAAAAGGTGCTGATATTTGCGGGATAACATTAAAACAAAATAGAGAAGAAGGCTTGCTTGTATCGGGAGGGTATTATATTACTGAAGGATGGACAATAGACAAGTTATTGGAGAATAAAGACTACAAGGCAACCTTAATTAAGTTGGAAGATTGACCTTGCTTAACTAAAAGGAGGGAACTAACATAAATTATGACTAAAACTATGCGAGATATGACATATTGCGTCAGTAAAGAGTGTAAGAAAGTCCTCAAGTGTCAAAGGTGGTGGATGAATAACTTTCTTGAAACCTGCCAGAGAATAGAATATCAGAGTATGGCTGATTTCTATAAGAAAGGAAAGAAGTGTCCGTATGAACAAAAAAAACTATAACGCTTTAATTAAGAAATATCCCAAAATCTTTAAGAGGTCATCTCCCTCGTGCGGCGATGGCTGGTATTGGCTACTTAATAATCTTTGCTCCCAACTTCAATGGGATACCGACCATAATGACTCACCGCAGGTGGTTGCCTCGCAGATTAAAGAGAAGTTCGGAACACTTCGATTCTATACCAACGGAGCTACCGATGAACAGGACGGGTCAATAAGACTTGCCGAGTTAATGAGTGCCTCGATATGCGAGAATTGTGGCTCGCACGAAGCAAAGACGCAAGGAAAAGGATGGGTGGTAACGATGTGTAAAAGTTGTTATGTAAAGTATAAGAAAGAGAGGTTTAAGTGAACGATAAACAGATGTATGACCTGTTAAGTAAGTTTATCAACGATTCTCCACTCGCAGAACATATTAAAGTTGAGTTAACGGAACATTCGCAGTCTTATAAGCCCAGATATAAGGATGCCCCATCTCATTATGAAGATGCTAAACTCTTATCTTCACTCTTAATGGGTGCGGAACATCTACTCTTTTGGTTAAGAAGAAACGAATACACTATAGCCACTAAAAGTAAAAAAGGGGCTAAGAATGATTCCTAAAGGGTATAATGTCACAAATAGCATAGATTTAAGTGATAAATATCACACAAATAACATAAATAGAACCGAAAGGGTATAGTAATGAAGGTTACAATAGAAAACATAATGGGTGACTTTACTCATAAGGCAATGGTAGAAGGTGCTGGCGTTACGGCTGATGAGGTATTACAAGAGTTATTGGAGTGTATGTTGGGGGCAGGATTTCATACTAACAGTGTAAAAGAAGCCATATTAGGAAAGGCGGAAGAATATGAAGACTAAGTCAATTACTAATGAATTACCAATTACTCCTGAATTAGTAATTAAGAAAAAGGTCTACACTATTAAACCACCGAGTAAGAAAGTCTTAAAGCCGTTCTGGGAAGAACTTGAAGTGGCAGAGAATGAATACTATGAGTGGGTAGGTAAGATAGAAAAAAAGATGGCAGAAAAGACTGGGATTAAGGATATAGAGTTTTTCCGTAGCCCCGATGATGGGTGTTATTGCGGAATTGGAAACGAATCACGAACATTAAAACTTATTGATAGATGGAGGTAATATGTCCACACATTACATAGAAAGGAGAGAAACTATGGCAGAGAAGATTGTAGTAATAATAGTAATTAATCTTATGATATTTATTGGGATAATGGCAACCATAACGAACTTAGGTAGAAAAAAGTAATAAGGGGGTAACATTGAGTGCTATTATCCAACATTCCACCAGCATTAACGGGAGAACCACTTTTAGAACAAATTCATAAAGCAAAAGAACAACGAAAAGCGTTAGTAGAGGGTTTCCTATACGAGAAGACAATACTTATGGTGGCGGCTTCACCAGGTCTCGGTAAGTCTACACTATCAACACAAGTAGCGATAGAATTAGCGGCAGGTTTACCTGTGTTTGGTGCGTTCCCTGTCATTAAGCCACTTAAAGTCTTATATTGTCAGAATGAAAGACCGCAGTTAGAGTTCCTTGAAAGAGCGGAAGTCATAAGTAAGACCTATCCGATAGTGGCAGAGAACTTAACCATAACAGATAGTTACAAACTCTTCAATCTATTAAAGGAAGACCACCTCCACGCATTTATCAAGTGTGTGATGAGGGATTGCCCAGGAGTTGAGGTTATATTTCTTGACCCTATATACCCGTTGGTTTCTGGTGGGCTATCGAAGGATGAGCCAGCATCTGCTTTTGTTAAAGCCATGTCTCTATTACAACATTTTACAGGTGCTACCCTATATCTTAATCACCACACTACTAAACCAACCCACGATATGGACGGTAGGCAGATAGAGAAAGATGACCCCTATTACGGCTCTTCGTGGCTTAAAGCGTGTGTCACAGGTTCATATGCTATGAAAGAGACCAAGGGCGGGGTATCGCTCCACTTAAAGAAGGACAACTATTCTTGCCTACATAAGACCATACATCTTGAATATGATGGCTCAACTGAACTAAGCCATGTGCCAAATGACCAACTACCCGTCGGAGATAAACTAAAGTCATTCCTTAAACTAAAGGAGGTTGATAAGAAAGAGTTTGGGTTTAATGATATAAGAGATGCGATAGGGTGCGATATTAGAACACTTCGTAAGCAGTTAGCAAGAAAGGAAATCTTTGACACGCTTGATGTTACAAGCACAAAGAAGAATAAGTCAGTTTATAAAGTAAAGGTGGTGCTATGACCTATAGTGACCATGTTTTGGTTTTTTCTTGTCCACACATACCTTTTGAGAATAAGAAGTATCTTGATTTCTTAATTGATGTTAGGGATAGAGTAGGTTGTGGCACAATTATATGCTGTGGTGACTTGGTAGATAATCATGCCCTGTCAATTAAGTGGGAAGCGGACGCAAATGGTTGGAGTCCAGGGGACGAAATAAAAGAGGCAAGGAAACACTTGGCAAGATGGTTTGAGGTGTTCCCAAAAGTCCTACTGACGAGAGGAAATCATGATAGTAGGGTAGATTTGAAAGCCCGCCATGTGGGTCTCCCGAAGGAGTGCTTTCAGCCATTTAGAGATATATGGGGTCTACCCAAAGGTTGGCAAGACGCTTGGTCGTGGCAAGTTGATGGGGTTAAATATATGCACGGCACAGGGTTTAGCGGGGATAACGCACCAGAGAAGGCGAGTGTTATGAATAGGCAACCTTGTGTCATTGGACATATACATCATGTTCTAAAGGCAGGTTATATGGCAAGTAATAGAGATTGTATATTGTATATGGGTGTAGGTTGTGGGATTGACCACCATAGTTACGCTTTTAATTATGACAGAGATTTCTCCAAGCGACCTGTGTTGGGTTGTGGTATTGTAACGGAAAAGGGTAAGTTCGCCCAAGTATTCAAAATGGAGTTATAATGACAACTAAAAAGAGACCAGAGATATTGGTGGGAAAGACCCATAAGATTAAGATTGAGGGCTGTGCCACAATGTATGCCACATTAAATAAGGAAGAAGATGTATTGGCAGAGGTTATACTTAATGTGGGAAAGAAAGGTGGGTGTCAGAATACTTGTTTCTATGTGTCGGGAGTGTTCCTGTCTATCTTACTTGAATTGGGGGTTAGTAAGGAGAAGCTGGTTAAGACTATGAAGAAACATCTAATCGGGGTCAAGTGTGACGCAGGTGAAAGTTGTTGGAGTAAACTAGGGGGTGTGATAGTCAATGAAATTGAAAAAGAAAAAGCGTAATAGGACAGAGTGTAAGTGCGACTTTAGACTCCACTGGAAATGTATCAAATGTGGTCTGGAATATGAACACGCCAACATTCCACGCCACACTACATTCGACTATCCAGAAAATAGGAAGGAGTGGTGATATGATACTTACACTAATAATACTATTTCTACTATTAACAATATTACCCCAATGGATAGTAGTAGCATTCTGTGTAGGCTATTTCTTTTGGCGTGATTGATATTTGCCAGACCGCAATAATCCACCCAATATAGCTTTTTTAGCCATAGAAGATTTACCCAATGATTCTAAACTCTTAGCTGTTCCACTTTTAGAAGCACGAAGAAGCCATCTTGCGGCATTAACTCCACCCCTTGGAGATAACATAGCTGCTCCTAATAATGCTCCTGGAGTTATTGCGTGTCCGTAGAATGGAGCCATACCAGCAACGGTTACTAGACCCCTTTGAATACGACCAGGAACAGTTTTAGCATTTCCGATAGTTGCTATTTCATTTAATGCATTTTCCCTATCAAACTTTTGTTTTTGTATTGCTTTGTCTAATTCTTCTTTTATATTATTATACTTTTCAAGCTCTAATCTTTTAGAATCAATAGCGTCCCGTCTAGTATCTAAAAATGTATTTCTTTCTCTATTTGCAGCACCAATCTTTTCCTCACCTCGCACAAACTTAACACTTTCTAATTCCTTACCCAATTCACCTTTTTGTATCTGCAATCTACTCTTTAATTGTGCAATAGCAGAATCATTTTGGCTTATTAGTTTCTCATTTGTCTTATAATATCTATCCATTGAAGAAGATAAACGGTTAGGGTCACCAGGTGCTAATTCCATATGTGCCTCAAGTTCTGAGAGTATGCCCTTAGTATTTATATCCCTACCAAATGCTTTTGCTTTGCTTTCAACACTACTTGCAACATCACTTATATATTTTTCAGAAGATGACTTTATATTATAAAACTTTGCGTCATACTCTGCAGCCTCAATTAACTTAATCCTAGACGCTTCTGAACCAGTAAATAGGTCTATATTTACGTTAGGTCTTGTTACCCTATCCAATGTTGCGAAACCAGGGTTAGAGATTCCATCCTCATATCCAAGAGCTTTAACATTTGCGTTAGAACCCCTAAGCATATCTAATGTATATATATCCCCATTATTAACTGCTTTTTCCTCTAAGTCAGGTAGGAAATGGTCAGTAAGATATTTAGTAACCTTAGTGGCTTGCGGGTTAATAACACCATCAGAAGTTAGAGATTTAGCAGTCCATTTTGTTGGAAACTTAGCCCCTTGCTCTCTCATTTGGTCAAGCATTCTAGGGTTAGTTCCTATTGGTATTACTTCTTCTTTAACTATTTGAACCTTGTAATCATTTTTAATCTTATCTATTGCTCTTTTCATTAAACCACGAGCAGAATATCCCTCACCAGGTGCATTCTTAATTACTGCATTATAGGAAGCATTTTTAGCATTATTCATTAAATCTAATTTAGCTTTTATCAAAGACTCAAACCCAACTTGGTCTTGTTGTAGTAATTGGGAGTTTCCAGTCTGTCCATGTTGTAATGAAGTTGCAACATCCTTAGCTAACTTATCATTATCAGCAGTTAATATCTGTTCCCTACTTAATTTCTTATCTGTCATATCCAAACTTAACTCGTGGTCTATTTGCCTTCTCTCCTCGTTAAACTTTTGGGTTGAAGCAGTTTTTGAATCGTCTAGTTTTCTAGCAAGTTCGTCATGTTGTAATTTAACATCTCTCACATTTAGTTGCATATCCCTATCTAACTTTTCATGTAGAGTAGCAACTTCACTCTTTGTTATATCTTTAGCTTTTACAAGTTTTAGTTCTATATTACTTCCAATAGGCTTAGTTGGGTCAACCTTTACAATGGAATTATACGTTCCAGGTTCTCTAAATAAGTTAATAGCACTTTCCCCAGCTTTTTCATCTCCCATTATAAAAGAAGCATATGATTTTGCAGCTTTTTCTCCATATTTACTTAATACGCTTGAACCCATTTCAATTAAGGGAGTTCCTATTGCACCAAATAGTAATCCAGTCTTTCCACTATCCATAACAGCATTTATCTTTTCTTTCATACTTGCGTGTTCTGGAAGTGTAGCAGCAGTATCTATTGCATTAACTACTCCAAATAATGTAGCTTGACCCACAGCACGAGTAGTAGCACCAAAATATTTAGCTGTTCTAAGATTGGTTAATGCTCCTACTGCTTCCGTAGCTAGCTCACCTATTTTTGCAGCACCCATTAATTCCCCACCAGCAAAAGTAGCTAACATAGGGGCTGTGCTGCCAGCAAAATTAAGAATACCCTTCGGTAAACCAGTAATAGAAGTTTCGGGAAGATTGATAGAATTTTCTATCATATCTTTACCATATTGATTGATAGCATTACCAACGCCATTCTTAAATAACCCACCTGCATTAGCCAACCAACCAATATCAGCAATAGCTTGTCCAGTTCCAGTTCCTAATCCACGAGTTAATTCTGTTCCTACAGCGTTAAGTCCAGTAATTTTATCAGAGGAAGGAGCCTGTGTAGTTTCTTGCCCACTAAAAGGATTTTCAAATCCAGCGGGTGCTTCATTATTCTGTTGAGATATTATTTGACTGGCTTCCTCATTAGTGGGTTGCCTATCAGCATTTATCTCAAAGTTTCTACCATCTTCAGTAGCTACTTGAAATGTAGGCATTATTTTTTAATCTCCTTAACTGAAGTAACTTTAATAGCATTTCCAACTTTATTCTTTAACTCTCCAGCGAGTTTACCCCTTGAACCCATTGCCTTACTAACAGAAGAAGAAGCAGTTTGTAAAGATGTAGAAAGAGCTTTAATTCTCTCTGGTACAATACCAGCAGCCATTCCTATTTTTTCTGGAAGCGTCAAAGTCTTAAATACCTCGTCATGTGCTTTACCTATTGCCTGTATTCCCTCATTAGTTAATTTAGCATTATCAAATCCAGCAGTGGTTAAAGCCTTTTCCATATCACCTTTTTGCCATGGAACTGTTCCAGCTATTTCCTGTTGCTGTATTTTAGCACCTAACAAATTCTTTAGCATAGCAGATGGGTCAAGACCCATACCAGCCCCACCACCCATCATTAATCCAGAAGCTAAACCCTCTAATAAATTACCATTCTTAGCTTTATCAGTAGTAGAACCAGGAATTGTAGTAGTTTGTTGATTTGAATTATCCGTGCCGTCTAAAGATGCATTAGTATTTATAGAAGCCTTACTTTCATTTGATACGCCACCACCACTTGGAGGGGGAGTAGGATTAGGGTTTCCTGGTCCACTTCCAGTAGGCATATTTCCACCACTAGAAGCAAAGAATTGTAATACTTGATTAGCTACATCTTCTTGCGATGTTTGGTCTTGTATATTCTTTTGGTCTATTATCTTCTTTAGCACATCAATGGGAAGTTGGGACATCTGGTCTTTAATTCTTGTGCTAATCTCTTTTTCAGCTGCTTGTGATGTCATTGGTCCTACATTAAAACCCTGCCCACTCGGTAAACTCATATCCATTTTATAATCCTCTCTTTAGAACGACATTAAACCTTTCATAAAACCTCCACCAATACTCATACCCTTACTAATGCTATCTAACATTCCTGGAGTTTTAATCATAGAAGATGTTCCATAACTACTTGAAGTCCCACTAATAGTTCTAAGCCCTGCAAGTTGTCCAGCAAGTTGACTTGTTGCACCCATTGCTGGCTGTTGAACTTGTGCTTGTCCACTTAGGGCGAGATTTAGAGCATTTTGTAAAGCCCCAACATTAAACTGGCTATTAGCATTCATAGAATCTGACATAGCTCTTGCATTCATTACTCTACCAACCCCACTATCAACCATACCAGCTTGATTAAGTGAGGCATTAGTAAGTCTACCAGCTTGCTGTGCCTGTGCTTGCATTTGTGCTGGTGTTACTCCACCAATAAGAGATTGCCATTGTGCACCACTCTTATCTCCAAAAGAGGTAAGTAGTTGATTTCCTAAGCCAAAAGCATTCTGAAACATTTGAGATTGACCAGGAGCATAATCTCTCATCTGCTGAAGTTGTATCTTTTCCATCTCCTGTTCTTGTGGAGTTGCAGAAGCAGTCTGGGTTGTATTAGTAACATTTGTTGTAGTTCCTTTTTCCGATGCACTATTACACATATCTTTCTCCTATCTGTTTTACCAATGTAATTGAACTTAAATCTTCCGCAATCTTCTCAAACCCAAACTTCATTGCTAATATTGCCATATCACATCTTTCTTTTAGTATATATGCCCAAGTTTTCTTATACCCATACTTGGCTACATCTCTCTCATTCCGTATCAGAAACTCTACTGCCGTTCTACTCCGCTTAATGTCTGGGTGAAGGATTATATGAATAAAGCGAGGTAATAGTTCGCCATTCAATTCCTCTAACCTAAACACCTCTACCGCTATTACGCTTTTGTTTTTACAGCCAACATATAGGAAATCACCTAAGTCAAAGTATTCTTTCATACCAGAAATAAATAGGAGTTTATTTATCTCTGTCATAGTCTTAAAGTCAATTACTTTGGTGTATGTCTTTATATCAAGCATATTAAGGCTGATGCACTCCTTAGTATTGCCACCCACGGCTCGTTAATTATCCCATCTTTCTTCCATATGTAATACCATGCCCAACCCGATATTATTGCCTGTAATAGAGACCAGAACCCTATAATTGGGAAGGAAGCGAGTCCTAGTAGCACTCCACACCCTATTATCGCATTTCTTTGACCCACAAGTTTTGTGAACCAGTTGTTCTCACCATACCCCATTGACCCAGCAATAAGATATGTAAAAAAGCAAAGCAAAGGCAAAAGCGTATGTAGGGCTATAAGACCAAGCAATCCAATCGGCAACCCTAATGTCAGTTTCCAATTCTTATTACATTTGCCGAGCCACTTTGTATCGCACTCACCCTTGGTATAGAGGCAGATTGCCACACCTATTAAGATTAGGTTTATTATCATATAAGCATTGCCCTTCCTTTCCAAGTTCCATACTCACTCGTAGGCGGAGTAAAGTTAGCCGTCCACCTTGCTATGCCCTTGGAGATAC
>Ga0268284_1001525_pt1 | contig 11709 bp, 4 predicted proteins | sample saktaG_14_FD_190137 | JGI IMG/M metagenome (GOLD analysis project Ga0268284, IMG submission 190137) | Saline water microbial communities from Sakinaw Lake, British Columbia, Canada - sak_2013_06_06_40m | ecosystem: Environmental > Aquatic > Non-marine Saline and Alkaline > Saline ... | reverse complement strand
CGTCCCGCAGGCCAGGGTAATATGGATTGATAGACATCGTTGATGGCGACTTCGCCTGTGGTCGGCATAGGCTTGCCTGCTGAGCGGTCAGCCTTCGCCAACTTCGAATCATTCTGCAACACAGGCGGACGCTTACGCGGCACAAAGGGAATCGGATGCAAGGCGCTCATGCCCTTCTCACGGTAGAGGAGTTCCTTGTTGCCCCACATATCGCACAGGTAAATACCGTATGACTCATCTCCGCTGCGCGCGTAGACAGCAAGGTAGTATTTTTCAGATAAAGGCCAAGGCGTTCCAAGCGGTTCAATGTAGGAGGTGCGATTTTTATTTCGTGTCACCCTACCAATGCTCATCGGCTTCCCTGGCAAGTCTTCTGATTCGGGGAAGAAATATTCTGGAGTCACGCGCTTGACCTGGTTCATTTCGTTGTTATCTGACTCACGAGGATCAACCAGGATCATTGATCCATAAGCCTGGCCGTGATGCGCGGCGGCCGTCGCCATATAGAGCGGCGAATTGGGCACCGCACGAATGTTCATTTCCATCCAAGGCCTCATCTCACGCTTGCGCGGATAATTACCATGGAACGCGCGCGGATTGCGGCCGTCCGGGAAGCAGAGCCATGGATGATGCGCGACGTCCGAATCACGGTCAACATAATCCCACCTCGTATAGACAATCATTCCGCTATTATCCACACTCGGTTGCCACTCGGTGGTCTCATGGTAACTGAAACGAACAATGTCGCTCCCGTCCGCCATCATGCCATACAGAATCGTACACGGCACAGCGCGTCCGCTGCAACGCGTCTGCCCAGCATCGCGCTCGGACACGAACACGATGCGACCATTCGGCAACCAGGCAGGATGTGTATCATTCCACATACTATCGGTCAGTTGCTTTAAATCACTGCCATCCACGTTGGCACTAAAGATATGAAACGCACTCTCTTTCTTCCAGTAGTAGTGCTTTGCATGAGCTGGCTGACCGCCTGACTTCCTCGGTCCAGCAGGCTGATCGGCCCAATCCCAGTCATCCGGGATATTGGGCTCCCTATTATCAACCCCCCACTCGGCTTCCGTATAAGCAAAGACAATGCGTGAGGCGTCATAATCCAAATCAAGGCCGACAAACGAACCCTCATCGCCAAGTGTTTTCCCTTTTAAGCGACCACTCACTACGGGTTGCGAGAGTACATTTCTGGTAGTCGGCTTGTCGCTGAAGGCATTCTCAAGCACAAAGACGCCGCCCCCTTTAATTTGATTGAATCCGAGATATTGGTCAATCATGTGATTCTCACCACGCGAAACAGTCTTGCCATTGAGACTCATCTTATCAAACGGCTTATTGTGCTTCTGAAAAACGATGCTCTTGAAATTCAGCAATGGATTTCTAAAAGCAAGCGTTCGACGAATAGCGACAACGCTAGCGAAACTTCCTTCGTCGTCCTGACCTGTCTCGCAGGTCGACTGCAACGCCTCCAGTGCGGCCCTCTCTTTTGACACATTGACGCCAGCAGCAGCCAAGTCCTTTGCAAGCGCCAATGCCTGCTTCAGCGCCACCATCGCAGGATATTTCTCCATGGCGGGCAACATGACTTCCGGCGTCATGCTCTCCTTTTGGAGACGCGTCACATCCCATGCCTTAGATTCAACCATTACGCGCTTGAGTTCCGTATACTCAGCCTGAGTTTCAGTCCTTCCAAATGCGTGTACTACGCCTGAAAGCATAGCTATGACGAAGCAACCCAAAATAGCCTTATTCATTCAGAACTCCCCTGTCATTCAAAACTCACCATCTTAAAGATTTAAAAATATACTACTTTTAACAATGAGCTACAATCTCTCATTTGAGTGGATCTATTCCTCGTTCCAGAGATGGCCAGAGGGAACGCCAGTAGTTTTGATCCGTCTTAAATGGATCAAAGGTGTCTTTTGCACCATCAAATGCGCCAGGAAGAATTCCAAAGCGTTTCATCTCGCGAATATAATCTTTATTGGGTCGCCAACCTTGCATACCCCACGCCGGTCGATCCGCATAGACCTTCTGCCCTCTTTGGAAACAAGCCAAAGCAAACTGATAATCGGGATCATTGGTATCCTTGAAAATCGCATGGCCATGATGCTCAAGTCCGCCGCCGGCCTTTGCGAGCGGCACACGCAGGAATGCAGACCGTTCCGGGTGGGTCAAGTCTACGAGTTGGGACATGTCAAAAAAACTGGCCGGGGCGTTTGTCGTGGTCAAGCGTTCATACGCAGCCAGTGGACGCCCCCATCTCTTGGACTCCTTCTCACGGCGGATCTCTTCGTTGAAGGGGATACCATTGATATTCCGCTCCTTTTCATTCTTGTGGCACGATACACAACGCTTATTCGCCACCGTAATGACACCATGTGCGGCATGCCCCCATGCAGCCCCATAATAGTTCTGCTCCTCCACATTGCGAATGCCTGCACAGCTCCCGGCATAGAGGGCGCCTGATTCGATCCAGAGCCAGACCGTCCACCAATCCTTCCTTGAAACTTTTGTGTCCTTATGTCCGTTACGCATGTAAGTCAGCAAGGGACTTGCCGAACTACCGACCGTACGCGGCGGACGGTTCCCCAAGCCATTCGCACCATCCACCACGAGACGACGCAAGAACAAGGCCATATACGACTTTGAAAAGCGTACGGAAAGGCCTGCTGAAAGATCCATCCGGCCTGCGCGCTTTTCAGCGTTGTGACACGCGACGCAATTGCGATCCAATACAGGCTGGATATCGCGCTGATAATCAAAGACATCCGGAAATTCGTCAAACGTCTGAATGCGCGAGGGCGGACGTTTCAGCGCCAAAAGTGTCGGCGGCGCCGGCTTAGCATCCGCTGCACTGTTCCGCTCTTCATGGCAACCCACACAGGTATAGGTCTCGCCAGGCATGAGATTACAGAAACTCTGCATGCGCTTCACAGAAAGATCATCCTTGTCGAGAGCCACGAAGAAGAGCGGACGCCCCGCTGGCGCAATAAAGGACGCACTGCCATCCGCTTCGACAGGGACCGTGCCCAGCACACGCTCCAGATTAAAGGTCCCTAAATGCGTCGTCTGATCCATTCCGCCACTGAAATTGGCAGGCTTCGGGAGAACCTCCAGCACCAGCAGTTTTCTGATATCCCCTGGATGAACCTCCTTCATATTCCGACCCACATAGACATTCTGAAGTATGAATTGCCCATCCGTTGAAGAGGGATTTAGGAAACGCGAAGGAATATGCTTCTCGCGCGGGCGTGGCAGCAACGGACGCGGCTCATGGACATTCAAGTCTGGGTCTGTGTAGAGCGCAACCTCTTTCCCGTTCCTATCCATCAGCAAAACGCTTTTCCAGCACGCCATCAGGAAAAGATCCTTCGACAAGGGGTATGGATCATGAATATCATTCCGCTGTCCGATGCGTATTGCCGCCTCCTTGCAGTCTGGGCCACGCAACGGTGAAACAATTGTCGGCGGTCCCCTGTGTTCATTAGCCCCATGCCCTGGCGAAAAGCTCGCAATCACCTCCTGAGTATCCGGGATCGCCTGTGGATCAAGCATCGCAATCCACGAGTGCATATTGCCATAATAGACATTCACAGCCGTGCCGTCCGGATTCATCGTCCACAGCGCATGGTATTCAACCTGTGAACGATCCACATATTCCCAGCGCATAAAAAGAATACGTCCGTCCGGCAAAACGCATGGCGTATTGTCATGTTCGATGTTTGCAGAAAGCTGTTGAATGCCTGAACCGTCCGCATTGCATCGATGTAAAATACCGACTTGCGTAAACCAACATCCGACCCAGCGCTTGCATCGCGTGGAAACAAAGACAATCCCGCCGTCTGGCAGCCAACAGGCTTCATAATCATCCCAGGGTCCGGATGTTATTTGGCGCAGATTGGACCCATCCGCCTGAATCGTATACAAATTGTAATAGTCTGTGCCAGCCGGACGATACGAAAATAAGATAGTTTTGCCATCATAATGGACAGCCGGGTCACGGATTCCACCGCCCTGCGCGTCAAAAATAACACGCTTTTCTTTTGACGCGACCTGATAGCGATAGAGCACACTTTTATCCGGCTTCCCGTTGCCGCAATACGCCTTGGCATTTTCATTGGTACTGTAATAGCCAATATTCGCATACCAATGCCCATCGTCATACGGGAGACGCGTACAAAAAACAAGGCTAAACTCTTTTGGAAGCGCATCTAGCAGGCTCGTTTCAAGCGCAGGCTCAGCCGCTGCTGTCCTACAAGCCATAAGCAGTAATACCTGAAAAACAAGTCTCGCCTTAAAAGTGAACATGAACGTCTCCCCCGTTATGTAGAGGCTGATTATGCACTCGCCGCTACCAATAGTCCAGCCCAAAAACCCGAACGTAGTTTTTGGTTTTCCTGACTCGCAATTCGCCCCGATAATCGTTATAGTGTTCTTCTATGAGTGGCAAGTTATTTTTGATTTGTGGTGACGACGATTACCTCGTCCAAGCAGCGGCACAGGAACGTCTCAACGCGATTGTGCCTGTAGCTGACCGGACGTTTGGTCTCGATATCATTAATGGCCGCTGTGATAACGGAGATCAGGCTGCCAAGGCGGTACAGGCCTGTATGGAATCCGTACAGACCCCTGGCTTTGTCTCAGCCAAGGCCACTTGGTTGCAGGATGCAAACTTCCTGACCGGCGGCGGACGCGCATCCGAAAGCATACAAGCTAAAGATGCTGTTGCGAAATTCAGTACGTGGATCAGTTCCGGCTTCCAGTCTGGACAACATTTAATCATCACGACCCCGAAGATTCTAAAGACTTCCATCTTTTTTAAAGCCTGTCAGAAAAGCGGCGAGGTGATTGATTTTGGAAGCGGTCTTAAGCCGTATGAACGGGCACAGCAGGCCAATGAACGTCTCGACATGCTCTTGAAACAAGTCGGTCTTGAGATGAATGCAGATGCCCGAACGGAGTTTCTCTCGCGCGTCGGCTTTGAAACGCGCCTGCTAATGCAGGAACTGGAGAAACTCAGCGTCTATCTCTCGCCTGCCGTCATTGCAACCATCAAGGACATCCGTGAAATCACCTCCCTGGGACGCGAAGCAGAAGCCTGGGACGTGCTCGATGCAATCGGCAACCGTGATCCCAAAGCACTGGTGCTCTCACTCCATGCGGTGAGCGGACAAAAGGGCATCGGTATTATGATCGCGGCCATGTTGGAGAAGACCATCCGCGATTTAATCATCTTGCGTGAGGCCATTGACCGAAAATGGGTCTTCGCCAGCGGCTGGTCCACACACATCTCTCCAGAGGCCACCATCCTGCTGAGCAACCTCCCGGTGAATCCCAAAAGCATGCCCGCCTGGGCAGTCCGGAAAAAAGTTCCCCATGCGTTGAATTATTCGATCCCCGAATTACGCGCAGCACGTTTTCGCCTCCTGGATATGCGCGAAAAAATGGTCTCCACCGGACTTCCCGAAATGTTTTTGCTGGTGTCCACGCTATTGCGCATCATCGGAAAACCGAAGCAGCGCAAAGGATAAACCCTATTAAAGGCATCTTACGATTGCCTTGATCTCTCCTGATTCAACTTAAGAAGATTTGAAAGAATCTGGTCATCGGAAAGATCGGTCGGAAGACCGTACGCGGCAGCAACGGCGGTATCGAGGCGGGCATGACAGTCTGCAAGCCATTGAGGACGCTCGTTATAAAGCTTCGTCAGCGTACGGTCTTTCAGTCGATTTGCACAAGCTTCATCACGCGGAACCAGGCGTGGGTAGCGCACTGTTCCAACCTTGAATGTGCCACGATCTTCAATGGTGGCAGCATCAATGTAACGATCCCATGGCCCGCCGACTGTGCCCATAAATTCCAGCGTCTCGATGCGTGTCCACTCCGGTGGGTTCAGCCAATTCTCTCTCAAAGCATTCAGTTCCTTTGCTACAGCCCCAATGACATTCTTCTGCTCTTCGCTGGTAGCAGGGAAAGGGAATGTTTCAAAACAGGTCGTGGGCGTGTAACGCGGACGAGTCTCAAGACGAGTTCCCATACGCAATGCCCATACCTCGTGAATGTGTGAATGCAGTATGCCAAAGAAACCGTCATCGGTGCGGGCAAAAATAAACAAACCGTCATCTGGCAACACAATACATGGATTCCAAACAAAAAGCTGATGTTTTGAGATACGTGCGATAGCGATAAATCGGCCTTTCCCTTCAAGAGCAGAACGCATATCGGGCGCACTCCGCTTGTGCAACCACCAATTCATCCGTGTACGGGGCTCGTTGTTCGTGTCACGTTCCGGCTTCACAAGAGCGAGAACATGTTTATAGGGTGTGTCATACAGAGCAAAATCTGAACACGCCAAAGTTCCGGTATCGATGATCCATTGCGGCGCAGCTCGCTGTACCAATATGCTGCCGTTAAGCCATGGCCGCAATATGTCTGAGTTGGGTCTGCCATGTGGATTGGGTTCGAGTAACCATGCAAAGGCTATACTCTCATCGATGTTAAACGCGCCCGCCTTTTTTGTACCACAAAACGATATACCTTGATTGACTTGCAATTGGCAAGCGGTTGTGAGATCCGAGAGTGTTGTCAGGTTGGGGTTAATGGTGTCAACAACTTCACCGTCAAGCTTGCGCGTACGTTCCATCCCATCATCAAAACCAACCATGCTGATATGTACATTTGCACCATTTTGAACCCAGTCGCGATCTGCAATTGCCCAAAAAATATCCCCACTATCTTTAATGCGCTTGAGGACTTCGCGATTCGCCCCACCGCGGATGCCTTGGGTAGCCAGCAGTCCCGCACGTTTGCATTTCCCCGCCTTGATGTGCGCCCGCGCCTTCTCGAACCAGTAACAGCAGAGGTCAGCAAAGGCTGGAACTCTGCCTTGATATAGCCGGAAGAGATTTTCAACATACGTATCACCCAACTCTGCACGTATACGGTTTCCACCGAGAAAGGGCGGGTTGCCGACGATGAAATCGACAGCGGGCCAGTCGGTTTCAATGATTTCACTCGGTGTCTCTGCGCCTCCGCGAGAAACTGTTGTCATGATAGCATCGCGGCACTGGAAGTTGGCGGGGATGGCGCGGAGGATGGGTTCCTGGGGTGAACCGAAACCGTTGAATTTGAGCCATTGCAGCCAGCCGATCCAGACGGTCATCTGGGCAAGATCGTGCGCGTAAGGATTGAGCTCAATGCCGTAAAGCTGCCACGGGCCGACGAGCGGAATGAAAGAGCCCAGCCCGTTGTCCATCGAAAAGACGATAACCTCTTTTTCAAGGTCTTTCAAAGCTTGCAACGTGACATAGAGGAAGTTGCCGCTGCCGCAGGCTGGGTCAAGGACTTTGACGGATTGCAACCGCACCAGATACCCATGCAGGAGACTGGAGGATTCCATCCGCGCCTTCTTTAACGCGGAAGAGTTCAGTTCGCGCTTCTCGGTTTTGTCGTCTCGCTTTTTCTTGCCCGTGTCCAGCAGACAGGAAACCGTCTCGCGGGTCTCCGCCCATTCCCTGCGGAGCGGGTCCATCACCACGGCGTTGACGAGTAGCAAGATGTCTTCGCGACCTGTGAAATGCGCCCCGAGTTGCGCCCGTTTGGACGGATCAAGCCCCCGTTCAAAGAGCGTACCGAAAATAGTCGGATCAACTGCGCTCCAGTCCAGTTGCACTGCGGCCACGATGCGGCTCACTTCATCGGCGGTCAAGACAGGGACATCCGCCTGGTCAAAGAGGCTGCCGTTAAAATATTTGATCCGGTCCACGCCAAAATCGCCACCGGTTGACATGGACTTGAAGAGGCTTCCAACGAGTAAACAAAAGCGTTCAGGCTCCTTTGCTGCGGTCTGGGCAATGCGCGTAAAGATCGCGGCGGGCAACAAGCCAATGTCCTCTGCAAACATGCAGAAGACCACGCGGTCAAGGAAATGAGCCACCGCTTGAGCATCCAGATTCCGCTTGCGCATGGACTCCGCAATATCCGCAATCTTTTCAGCGGCCAGCCGGGTGACCGCCTCGCTGGTCTGCCCCGGACGCAACTTGTCCGGGGAGAAGAAGACAGCGCGCAAGATTTCAAGGCTACGGGGTTCTCCGAGTTCCGCAAGCGCAATCTCGTAACGGGTGGAGACGGTATTGGTGAAGTTGGTGTGGATGATGATCCGGTCGAGGTCGCAGAGCACGAGTAAAGGAGGACTCGCAAGCGCATCGCGATAGAGGAGGAGCTGGTTATAGGCGGCATTCAGATCCTTATGCTTGCCCTTGTACTCCCATCCGAAGAAACCGCGCTTCCAGACATCGGAGAATCCTTCACCTCCTCCATGCTTGGAAACACCGCGCTCAAAACAGAACGAATCGCCCGTGGGATCAAGCTCAACAGGGGTTGGATGGCCGACCAGGCGGCAGAGGTCAATGAAATGTTCCTGCGCGGCTGAGCGTTCCTTCAGTTCGACCTGTTGCCACTTGGTTATAAAATCCCGTGCCGTCATTGCTTTGCAACCCCTTTCACAGCACCTGTCATTTCAGCACGATCATGCATACCAGACAAGTGTTGGGTTCAGAGTACCATTTCAACCCAAAGGATGAAAGTCGAAAAACGGCATATTATCCAAGTCCACGATTATGCAAATCGTATTTGTTCCATGTTTCACTAGTTTTATACAAGTCGGCATCTTAAATGTCTGCCGTCTCTCCACAATCACGGGGATTTCTGAGGTTGTCGAGATGGCTGCGGAATAAGTCGTAAGTACTCTTTTATTCCGTCATCCATAGTGTCATCTTCAAGAACGCGATTCAGATCAAAAGACGGACACGTCCTAAGAAAGTCCAGAAGGTCAATCTTCGCATCGTCTTGGATGCGTGTGACTGGCGAACGGATAAGTCCGCGCAAAAGGGAATAGTAATTCTCTGCGTCCCATTTCTGCCGCCGTAGATTCATCAGATATCCCGTGGCTGCAGCAAGAAGTGCACGCTCTGTTTCAGCATCAAAAAGATCGATTGCGCCCCGGCTCTGCCCAGTAATTAAAAGGGAGTCCTTGGGTGTTCCCCGGAACTTAGTCTTGTCGAAATTCCACATCATTGCGCCAAACATATTGATGCTAGTATCTTCACGCATGATACAGGCAAGCCACCTGTCACCTTTCTGCGGAATCCTCTTCCTGTCCCACCAGTACACAGTCAGTGGCAAGTCGTGCAGATCCAAATGGGCTAGCAGGTTAGTCTCCGCACTGATCGTTACCTTCAGGTTCGGCACCTGCCTATTAGGTTCCGCACCCATCATTAACTTATTAAGTCCGGATGCCAGCTTTTTAGGTTCAGATTCTGGACCGACATCTTCAACGTCAACGACTTTTACGACTGAAACCGAGTCGCTTAGCTTTATAAGTTGCCCTAACGTTAAATACCTGCATGCATCTTTAACGTCCATATTGTGGTATGGAAGTGCGTGTACCAGTCGCGCGGGCAATACACTATGAGCCCCTTCCTTGTCCTGGCGCTGCTTCTCTGCTTCAGACAGCGGTCTGGGCACAGGCATCAGTTCTTCTGGGAATGTGACTTCAATGTCCCCCTTTTCGGCCCAACCCCAACATGCGGTCATAGACGACCACGCGAGGATACTCAGTATCAGCTTCGTATTCATTCTTGTTCCTTTCATGACAGACAACCTTACATTATTCCCCGGGGAGAACAAACTTCAGGTAGTTCGCGTTATTATTCTTCCAGTACCAAGGTCCTGTCCGACCGATCATCTGCATCAAGACATTGGTTCCTCCGCCCGGATTCATCACATATTGTCCGGATGGAAACCTGTTATGCCAGCCGCACTCGTCGCCTACAGTGCCTTCTGGCGAACCATCCAACACATCTCCGGGCGCAACCAAACCGAATAAATGACCGCACTCGTGCGTAACAACATACCCCCATAGATTTCCGATTTCATGCGGGGTAATTGGAATGCTCATGGTTTCGTTAGCCAAATAGTAGTTTAAAGCCGTATTTTCAAGATAACTGCATAATTTTCCACTGTCACGCGGATTCACGTTGAGAAAATCTGCTGGAGCGGAACCGAGTACGCCAGCCGAATACTCCATGTTCAAGAACGAGTAGGGTTGGGCGACAGTTACGTTCGAATCGACAAACCGTACATTCGCTCCTGTGGCGTTATAAAAAGCTTGGGCAATTGTCAATATCCGCGCTCTTTGCGTATTCCACTCCGTATCAGACATTGGACTGATCAAGTAGGTTGGCACACCATTGACAGTAATGACAACTCCTGTCTTTGTCATTGTTATTGCGTCAGCATCGTAAGTAATCTTAATCACCTGCGGAACGAATATCCGCTTACGGGCTTCGCATATCATCGTACCGTCGCTATTCCTACGGATCGATGCGACCGCCATATAGAACGGCGGCGGTACGGGTTGATCGAGAGTTACCTCGGGCAGGATACGGCTGACATTGCCAGAAAAGCCCGTAAAGGCATCAGTCCCCGTTGCTTGACTAGCGGATGATCCGAACACATCAGGTATGCCGTCCCAAACGAAGGTCTTTGATGAAAAATCAACTTCGCGCGCCCACCCATATTCTTGCTCATCGGTCACATCCAGCCAATCTATATGCTGGTCGCCGCTGGTCGTCTCTCTGACGATTTCTATTTTAAAGTGATACCCTAGCATTCCGCTCGTTGGCAGTTGGGGGATGACTGCGGCTTTCACCTGAGCGATTTCACCCAGGGAGGGAGAAAAGTTGTAGACTGTAGTCCCGTCCTCGATCAAAGCGACATGAATGGCTGTGAACTTCTGCTCGGCATCGCATGAAAGGGTGTATGTCTGGCCGGAGTAGGTGCTGAAACTGTGGGCGACCCTGCCGACCCCGCCGCTGGCGCAAAGAAGATAAGTCTGAGCATACCCGTTCGTGTCACAGTAGGTGTCGCGCCAATCACCGAGGTTCTGGGTGAACGTGAGTTGGCCTTGCGTGACAAGCAGTTCGTTGGACTGCGCAACGCGGTTGTAGACATAAAGCTGCGGTGCTGGTGTACCGCTTTCGATTGACACTGACAGCGTAACATCCCCCGTATCGGACGGCAGCTTGACGCCTGTCCAGAGCGTGAGCGCATTGGTTATGTTGCACCCGACGAACCAGTTGCTGACACTGTGGCCGGTGTCTGTTGGATAGACGGAGGTGCCGAGCACGGTGTAGTCCTTGCGGGTGTAACTCGTCACTGTCTCAGACCCCGAGTAGTCCGTGAGGCAGTACATGAAGACGGTGTCGGCAAAATTCGTGCTGGGTTTAACGCCCGTGACGCTGAACGCGCCGTCGGCTGTGAGCATGCCGGGGGTCACGGCGATGCACGGGGTCTGGCGGTAGATGGACGCTGATGACGGCACTCCGCTGGCGCATGAGCACAGCGGACAGGGCTTGTAACTGCCCTGCGGCACCGTGACTTCCAGCAGGTCGTTTGTTCCGCCGATCTTCAGCACGGCATGGCCGAGCACGTTGGTGGGGCTGCCGTCCTGCGGCATGCTGTATGGATCCAGCGCCGCGTGATTGCAGGGGCAGGGCTCAAGCCCGATACCCGAGCAGGGGCATCCGTAGGCGTCGGGGTAGATCAGGCACGGGCAGTTCGTCCCGTCAAATCCCGGCGCATAGACATGCTCGCCGTATTCAAACTTGCACCAGTCCCAGTAGGAAGGCCCGT
>Ga0268284_1001524_pt1 | contig 11709 bp, 7 predicted proteins | sample saktaG_14_FD_190137 | JGI IMG/M metagenome (GOLD analysis project Ga0268284, IMG submission 190137) | Saline water microbial communities from Sakinaw Lake, British Columbia, Canada - sak_2013_06_06_40m | ecosystem: Environmental > Aquatic > Non-marine Saline and Alkaline > Saline ... | reverse complement strand
TCAAGGGGTTCAGCACCCCCGGGACCAATTATCTGGTGGCGACCTATCCCGATAGTACGGTTGCGACAAATCAGGTCCTCTGGGTACCCGGGGACACGAATCAGTATAGTCTGGTGACGGCGCTGAATGCCCACTATGCCTTGGATCAGAAGGTCGTCCTGACCCTATTGGACCACCAGCTCAATCCGGTCGATACGAACGCCATCACGTATGTTGCGGCGGTTCCGAATGGCGCGCTCAATCCCTTCTTTGATAAAACGCCCGCTGTTGGCGAGTGGACTATGGATTGGATGAAGGCGACCAATGCGACGGCGGCGGCGGTGGGTGAAGCTTATACACTGGTGATGTTCTCGGGCGGCAATTGGTGTCCGTGGTGTATTGGCATGGAAGAGACCATTTTCACAAAACCTGAATTCACAACCTTTGTTCAAGCTCACAATGTCCGGATGGTCATGATTGATAATCCGCGTCGTGATTCAACGCCGCCCACATTCCTCCGGCATGACGTCGATTGGACGCGTACCCGGTTCAGCGGCAGCTCTTACCTTTCGCGCAATGGCATCAGCGTCGCCCAGGGTGAAGCAAAGCTGATCGCGAACAACAATCAGCAGTACAATGCGGGCTGGCTCTTCCCGGGTACGACGCGGATTGGATATCCGACCCTTCTGTTGCTCCGGAAGGACGGCACAGTTGCCGGACGTGTGGGCTTGACGAATAACGGGGCCACGGTGACCAATGCGGTCACAGGTGTCAAGAGTTACCCGTATGACATTGTTCCTGCCATGCTACGCCTGAATGAGGCCTTGACGTTGGCGGCCGATGTCAATGAGGAGACCAACGGACATCGCACGTGGACCCGTCAGACACTCTCAAAGACTGGAGCGACGACTGCCCAGGTATCAGCCTCTGACAAGAATGATGTTTACCTCCTAACTGGGGCTGGCACAGGCATGCGTCAGGTGATCCAGATCACAGGCCCGCAGGCCGCGCTGGTGACGCTATCGATTCAGAATGCTACAGGGACGACCTTGGCTGGTCCCGTGACGAATAATCTGGTTCCAGGCTTTGCCCTGACCAATGCATTGCCAGCCACAAACACCTACATTGTGGTGGCGGCAACAGGAACGGAATTTGCTGGGACGAGTACCAGTTCGACAATTCGTGAGTACACGCTCACCTCCACGTTCCAATTGATCGCGTCTGAGGTAGCCAAATCCTTTATGGTTTCAGCCGCCGACCTGCTTCCTATTGAAATTCAACTCGGGGTGGTCTATCGTTTTGCTGGAACCTACCAATGCAATCCGGCGGATTTCGAGGATCTGGGCAATAACTTGTGGCGGGCCAGGAAGACGGGCTTATCCACGTTGAGCTTTATAGGTGTTGTGGGCGAGGCGTTGTTTACGTGGCAATTGTGGAATCCCGGCGTCATCGGATTTACCGTTACGACAACCAATATTACCGAGACGGTCGGAACCTTTACCTTCAGGGTCGAGCGCACAAACGGCAGCGCAGGAGCAGTAGATGCATTGGTTTCGCTGGGTGCAGGAACAACCGCCGAAGCGTATCGTCATGCGTTCCCGCCCGGAGGCTTCAATCTGCACTGGGCGGATGGGCAGACCGGGGCGACGAGCCTCACCTTCACGGTCGTGAATGACATCGTCTTTGATGGCAACCAGGTCATTCAGCCTGCGTTGAGTATTGTGAGCCCGGTTCCGACAGCAAGTATTGCCGACGGCAAGGGAACGATGAATATTACTTTGATCGAAAATGACAATCCAGTTGTTGGCAATCTCCAGTTTGTTCCAGCCGCGGATCAGTATTTTGCAAAGACAATGACTATTGTCGGCGTACAGAATACGACGATCCCTCTGGCGATTGAGCGTATTAACGGTGCCTCCTCGAGTGTGTCGGCGATCATCACCACTACAGCAGGGACGTTGAGCACCAATGCCATCGCATGGGGGAACAAAGATCCGAATGCGACGAAGCAGGTTAATCTGACGTTGCCTGCTTTGACGGTTGCAAGCACAATCACGGTCACCTTTGTTCCGACTGGGACGACGGCTGTTTTCGGCAAGAATAAGCTGACCATTCAGGTTGTTGCAGCGAAACCGGCCTTTGCAACACCCGTTGCAGCGTTCAACCCGACCACACTCATCTCCATGTTAGAGTCGATTGGCGTTGAAACGCAAGGATCAGGACGGATCACGTTCAGCAGATTGTCGGGTTCACTGCCATCTGGTATCTCTGTCGCGTATGATATTGCGACCCAGAAGATGGTCTTGAAGGGTACACCGTCAAGAGTAGGAAGCTATTCAGCGGTTTATCAGGTGAATGAGCTGGTTGGCTTTACCACGGTGCATGGCGGGACGATTCGTCTGGATCTGGTTGTCAGGGATCTCGCGACAGTCAATCCGGCTGCAGTTGCGAAGACCTACACATTCGCCAACTATGCCGTTGTTGATGCTGAAACAAATAAGGTCACAGGTTTATTCAACTTGACTATTGGAACTACGGGGCGTATCACGGCAAAGTATACGTCTGTAGTGAGATATACCTCTTTCTCAGCCACGGGTTGGAGTTCGATTGAGGCAGACGGAACGCTCACGGCTGTCATGACCGCGACAGGCTATGTGCTCACTGTCCAGATGGATGTGGCAGGCCATGTCAATGCTCTGTTGACAGAGACCGCAACGGATAAGGATCTGCTCATTAATCTGGTGCCAGCTCCGTGGAGTACGTTAACGCCAGCTACGCAATATCAAGGTTATTTTACGGTGGCCCTTTCAGCCAACACAGTCGATGACGGTGCGGTTGCAGTCGGCGATGAGAATTATATGCCGCTCGGACACTCCTATATGACATTATCCATGAGTACGTACAGCGTCACAAGCGGGACCATGTCTTATGCAGGTAAACTGGCAAACGGCGTGTCGTACAGCGGTTCGGCTGTTCTTCTTCCGTATGATGGGGCCCAACCTTCTGCGGTCACGTATGACTATGCCAAACTGGGGTTCTTTAAGAAAACGGGCAAGGAGGTCCTCTCCGGCGAATTAGCGATTCAAGCCAATGCAAAGGATACGTACAAGGATTACCCACGCGTCGTGTATGGCGGGGATAAGGCTGAGATTGCGGATGTCTGGTGGACGCATACTGAAGGGGTTCCGGAGTTATCATATTCTTGGAAGTACGGTGTCTACGGTGGATACTACAGCAGCGCGGATGATCTGGTCGCGTTCTATGAAGAGTATGGTACGACATACGGGGACAAGCCTATGGCACTGGTCTTTGGGAGCGACCTCCTGCCAGCCAGTACGCAATATGGTGCACTGACACTCTATCCGGGGTTCTATCCGTTGACCATCACGCCGAGTGCCATCAGCCTGACGACACCTGTTGTTGATGGGACAGGGACAACCTATTCCTTCACCAAGGCCACGGGCATCTTCTCAGGAACCTTCCGGATGAACTTTGCGACTCATACGGGCGTGTCTGGAAGATACGCGGGTGTTTTATTGCCTGCCTGGACGGATTGCGGTTGCAGCGGTGAGCCGATCAAGGAGATGCCTTTTGGGCTTGGCGCAAGCTGGTTCACCGATCAGGCTATGAGCGGCGGATTCTTAAGGAGCATGGTCCGCGGCGGTCCTGTTGAGATCTTCCCGAAGACTCCGTAAACCTTTAAATTAAAACAAAAGCCGCTCGTCATGAGCGGCTTTTTTTATCGTTGGCAGATGAAGATGAAAAAAAAAGCCATTCTTTTAATCGTCTCCTTAACAGGCATCGTCGTTCTTCTCTTGTTTTTGAGGCAAGGGCCAGAGAAGCAGGATCAGCCTACAGAGCCCTCCACTGTTCAGGGCCCTCCCCCAGCAGGGCTTTCGAAACAGGAAATGAAGCGCAACGTCGTTCCTTCTTCTCCTACGGGTGGGAAGACTCTGCCGGTAAAGCCGGTGGCCTCTAAACGGCCTGAGCGTCAGAAAGACGGAAAAGCTGTTGCCGCGAATGCTGTTACTCCTGTGCCGGATCCAGCGACGGCATTAAAACAATGGGAGGATCGCTTGGTGCTTTATTATGCAGAAGGAGCCAAAGAGCGCGTGAAGGAAACGCCCGTGACAGTGGACGAGCAGGTGGAGATGCGTGAGTTATTCAGTGCGCTGGCACCGGAAGCCAAACTGGAAAACATCAACCATGCTGTCAACCTGTTGCCGGATGAGACCTTCTCGGTGATCAACGGGATTCTTTTTGACACCACGCAATCCCCGGAGATTATTGCGGTTATTTTTCATGATCTATTGAACAGGGATGAGGCGATTAAAAATCCAGTCATGGAAGAGATTGTCAAGAACAAGGCGCATCCGATGTATGTTGAATCAGCCCGCATCCTGGACATTGTGAAGCCGCGCGAGTAGTACGAGAGCATTTCAAGGAGTTTTATGCAGGAATGGTTTGATAAGGAATTTACAGCAAAAGAAGTCTATGGGCGCTTGTTCAAGAAGGCCCGGAAGTATAGCTGGGCTTTGTTTATAGGCGTTTTTTCAGGCATAATGGTCGGGGGTACGTGGATACCCGTGTATCAAGTGATTCAACCAGCCATTATGCAAATGGAGAGTGCTTCAGGAGGCGGGCAACAGTCAGCAGTCAGCAGTCAGAAGGCAGAGGTCAGCGGGCAGAAGTCGGCAAAGTTGCCTGGCTGGTTTAAAGAGGTAGAAAAGACAGCGAAAGTGTTGGGGATCACGATTACGGACGAGAAGGGAGATGTTCGGACTTCGTTCTTTATTATGATGTTGCTGGGCGTTCCGTTGTTGTTGGCGTTTCGTTTGGGAACATTGTATCTGAATAACTACACGTTGCAGTGGGCGGGTACGCGTGTGGTGAGGGATATCCGTAACGAGATGTTTGATCATCTGCAAAATCAGTCGCTCAAATTCTTCGGGCGCATGGATGTCGGACGTATCATGAGCCGATGCAATGGCGATCCGGGAACAGTCCAAACGGTGGTGACCCACACGGTCGCAGAGATGTGCCGGGCACCGTTCGAAATTATTGCATCTCTAGGGTTTGTCATCTATTTTGCAATCAAGAACGATATGGTCGAAATGATCGTATTAGCGTTTGTGGGTTACCCCTTGGCCATGTATCCGTTGCTGTGGGTTGGCAAGAAAATACGGACGTATGCGCGTAAAGGCTTAGAACGCGGGGCTGTTCTTGGTTCGAATATGTTGGAAAACCTGACCGGAATTCGTGTGGTCAAGGCGTATCACACGGAAGAAGAGGAGAAACACAAGTATCGGGAATCGAATCAGCAATGTGTGAAAATTGCCCTCAAAGGTATGAGAGTTGGGTTACTGGTCACCCCGATGATGGAAGCTGCGACCATTATGTTGTCGGTACTATTTTTGGCGATCTGCTTCTGGAAAGGGAAGACGTTAGCGGATATCATTCCACTGTTGGCCCCCTTTGTCGTGGCATATAAACCCTTAAAATCCTTGGCCAAAATTCAGATTTCACTTGAATCAGGACGGGCTGCGTTATCACGTATCTATTCCTTTTTGGATATGGACACAGCGCTTCCGCTGGCAAAAAATCCAGTTGCGAAGAAGGCGTTTGACAAAGAATTGGTCTTCGAGCATGTCGTGTTTTCATACAACGCAGAGGAACGCCAAATTGTTCATGATGCGAACTTCGTGCTGAAGAGAGGCATGACCATTGCAGTGGTGGGTTCAACGGGATCTGGCAAGACGACCTTGGCGAATCTGTTGGCGCGGTTTTACGATCCGACAGGCGGCCGCATTTTAATGGACGGCATCGATCTGCGGGATATGGATATCGGGGACCTTCGGAATTTAATCGGTGTCGTGACGCAAGAGACGATCCTCTTTAATACAACCATTGCCCAGAACATTTCGTATGGGACAAAAGGGGCGACGCACGAGCAGATTGAGGCCGCTGCAAAGATGGCCAATGCGCATCCGTTTATTATGGGGCATTCCGATGGGTATCAGCGGGTTGTCGGGGATAAGGGATTTGTGTTAAGCGGAGGTGAGCGTCAACGCGTGGCGATTGCGCGGGCCATCGTCAAGAATCCTCCGATTCTGATTCTTGACGAAGCGACCAGTGCGCTGGATACGGTCACCGAGCAACAAGTGCAGGAGGCGATTACGCATCTGATGGAAAACCGGACGGTGTTTGTCATCGCGCATCGTCTGAGCACAATCCAGCATGCTGACCTGATTTTGGTCCTTGATCAGGGCAAGATTATTGAGAGTGGTAGCCATGCGCAGCTTTATGCAAAGGGCCAAGTGTATTATAATCTTTGCAATGTCCGAAAATAATGGTTCAGGCTGAAGCAAAAGGCACAAAAAAAGGCGAGGGCTGTTGCCCTCGCCTTTTTTTGTGCCGTGATTTATGGCCGAGTCGGACACGGTGCCAGCTTGCAAGGCATGGACACGATCGACATGCCCCACTTGTCAGCGTAGTAGCGCACAGGCTCCTGTTCAAGGAAAATCATGCGGTTCGCCTGGAAGGCAAAGACCGAAACGCCTGTCTTGTGCAGGAACTTAAGCGTTTTCATTCCAAAGGCAGGAATATCAAAGCGCATATCATGGCCCTCTTTGGCACCCTTGAAGACCACGCACCCCTTGCCTCCGACCTTTGTGCCACGCTTGATGGTGGTGTTCGTGCCTTCCAGGGCTTCGACGGAACATATCGCACCGTCCTTGACGACCACGACCTGTCCAATTTCCACGGAAGAAATCACCAGAGAAATCTTTTCCGCAAGCTTAAGGTCGATCTGCTCGCGTGCATCCGGTGCGCGCTTCGTGATGACGCCCGGCCCCGGGATGGCTGCTTCCATGAAGCAGGAGGCTGGAACGAATTTGACACCGGTCTCCTCCAGGACATCGCACAGCTTTCCAAAAACGGTATGGGAATTCTTGATGGGCAATTCGGCCAGAAGTTTTCGGCTGAGCGCATCAAATTTTGTCGTAAACAATGCAGTTGCTGAAATGCCGCCAGCAAACGCCATTGAATACGTATTGTGTGCGGCGCACCATTTGCGCGCGGTCTCTAATTCCCCGATGCCGATCGGCACCCATTCATCGACAACGGCCTTCAGCCTGCGTTCGGCTGCCCCGCGAATGGCAAGCGCCGTTATTTTTTTGACACCCGCTTTGCGAGCCCCTTGTGCCATGAGTACAGGATATTCACCCACACCAGCAATAATTGCAAGCGATTCAATCATAAAAACTCCTTCATTCGATTCGTAGGCATAAGCACCATTACTTTGCCGTAAAATTTTGAATACGGTATCAAAGGTTTATCGGAAAGACAAGCTCCGAAGGGTTCGATTACAAAATCGCCCTGCATCACCCTATAATATTGTATTGAGATTTTTTTGACGTTTTCATATACTGGTCATCTTTTAAATGATGAAGGCTAAGGAGTAACGATGAAAAGTATCGTCCAAGGAATCGGAATAGGCGCAACGGTCATGATGGTTCTTTTTTCCGGGTGCAAACCAAGTGCGGAAGCACAACTGGCTCGTGAAGCTAAGATACGACAGGCGTGCGAATCGCAATTGTCAACGGCCGCATCCAGAAAAGACCTTGTGGCCTTGAACACAGCGATTGAAAAAACCCATGCCAAATTGAGACCTGAAGTCGCTGTGCAGGTAGTCCAACAAGCGATTGATCGCATGATTGGTAGCGGAGATTATGATGCTGTGGAGCAGGCGATGGCCACCCTGTCGGCAAATAAAAAACTGAACGCCTTTCACGATTTGGCCATGGCATCCGTTCTCAGGAATCGCTTGGCAGCCAAACGATGGGACGCCCTTCCCGAATCCATTATGGCATGCGTTGCACGTTTACCTGAAGCGGTCTGTGTGTCACTCCTTCGTCACAGCTTTGAAGTGATGAAAAAGAATCAGCAGCTCGATCTGCTCGAAAAGACAAGTCAGCACGTTTATCGTACGGCATCAACCAACCAGCTTCAGGTTATTCGTGTGGCGACAACGACATGGATTGATGTCGGCCTTGCGAAGGATAGAAAACTTCTGCCAGCCCGGCTGGAAGCGTTGCTGAAGGAAAAGATCGACCCAGACCACGTCGGGAACTTATTTGACCGCCATTTCTATACCCTGATTGATTCGAAGGAAATCGTCAAGCAGTTATGCGCTGTCGGCGCGCAAATTCTCGTGGCCTGCAAAGATAAGGCAACGATTCAATCGGTAACGCTCAAAATGCTGGACGGTGCCTTTATCACCGAGAACTATGATCTGGCGGTCGAGATGCTCGAAAAGGGCATCCCCGGCAAGGATAAGGAATGGCATGCCACAACGATCCCAAAAGTAAAAGCACATCGTGCGTTGGCTCAAAAAAAACCTCTCGAAGCCATTGAAAACTTCCGCCAGTTCATGGCGGAATGGAAAAACGCCAAGCAGACAGAGGAGTCTGATCCGACAACCGGGCTGACTTACAGCCGCGAATGGATTTTGGGGCGCAACGCTGTGCGCATCGCCAAAATCTACGCCTCCATTCCAGATGCTGAAAATCAAAAGAAGGCATTGTCTGAAGCGAACGACTATTTCACCGCAGCGCTGACCAAGGTTGAAAAGAATTCCGAAGAGCTGAAGATCCTGACTAAGGAAATCAAGGAAGCCGGCCTGTAATTCGATTTATTTCAGGGGGTCATACTGCATGGCGGAGGAGCGGCGGCTCGTCCAGAATTCTTTGAAGTTGCTCTGGAATACCGACATGTCTATACTGGCTAAGACCTTGTCCATGGCCTCGGAATAGTGCTGTGTCTCGACGAGCGCGGCTGCCAGATCGGACAACACCGACTTGAATTCCGTATTGCGCTCAACAGGAGCTCCCTTTTGTAGATAATAGACGATTCCCCAGGCGAGTGCATATTTCATCTCGCGCTGTGCATCCGTCCCTGTATAGAAGTCCGTATAACTGGCCTTCATAAAGTCAGGAATGGAGGCTGTCATCGTTTCCATGTTTTCCAATAGCAAGCGCACATATTTTTCATCCTCTTCAAAAGAGAGCTTGCCCTTGGATGTTATACTCGTATTTTCAAAAAAGCAGGCATGCCCTTCATTCATCCATGGCGGGGCGCTCATCAGGCAATACGCATACGAGAGATACTGATGAACGGCCTCATGGCGTAACGTCTTCGAGAGCGCCGCTGTGCTGGGGACTTCCCTCAAGACTAATTCGCGCCGTGCAGGCATCCAGATGCCACCTGTCCATGCGTACGCCTGGCCGACATACCGAATGTAATCCTCTGGATTCTGAAAGATCCGAATAATTGCTACATCCGGTTCGCGTGTCAGGGGCGGCACTAATTTCATAAACGCCTGTTTGAGGATCGGCATGGTCTTTTGCAAATCTGTGACAACCGGCTTGCCCGTCTCGCTGCTGACATCGGAAAGGATGACAAAGCCATCCGTCTCATAAATCCACCACGTATCATAATTTTCGACGCTCTTTCGAGATTCAAGCCTTACGGGATGATCGGGCCAATCAAACGTCGCAGCACTCTTCTTGGAGACCTCCAGTTCCTCGACCACAACGCCTTCCTCTTTCGATGAACGGCTGGGTAGTTCAATCTTGCTCAGGAAATGCTCCTCGGCCTGCGCTTTCAGCTTGTCAAAATCACGCGCCCCGGGCGATTCGATAATGACACAGAACCAGTCCGGGTTTGTGGAGCCATCCAACTGACTCGGCTGAAACGCATAGATCAGCACATTCGTCGTATCACACGGATAATAGTACAGGTTGTTCAGTGCAGCTCCATTTTGCGAAATTTCCTTTGCGCTGTAGACCGTATAGCCCGAAAAGGCCTCGACCCATTCTTTTATCTGTACATCGATGCTCGAACGGGATGGGGCCTCGGCAGAGAGCATCAGCGTATCAAAGGTTGACCGTGAAACCGCGACTTCGTTCGCCTCTGGCAGACTGTGGGACATGCGTCCAAGAATCAGCCGATTGCCCGCGAGATCAAACCAGCGTGCGCAACAGCCCCTTCGATACCATAGATCATAAGGTTTAAATAGATCCACGCGCGTCAGCGTATCCGCTTCAACACGGATATAGGACGTCGCCTCCGGCGGCGGCACAGGATCCGCCTTTGCGTTACGCAAATTCGGGAACTTCAATCCAATGTTCGGATAGTTTTTTGACGCTCCGAAGTCCACGGCGCCAACCAGCAACGGCAACACAGCCACAGGGATGCAGGCGTGTTTGAGCGTATCGGATAAATAGTATGACCATTTCATAGTTAATAAGTATGCCATACATGAGGCCTCATCTGCAAATTTATTTCAGCGCACCCGTGTGCAGAAAAGATAGACATCCGTCCTCTGTATCGTGTATGGTATACAAAAAAAGGGCGCCTCATGCAAACAGTTCTCCCTCCTATTATTCTAGGCTCGGCATCGCCTCGGCGGAAAAAAATTCTCGAATCCCTCGGCGTTTCATTTCTCGTCTGGGTGCCGGACATCTCCGAAATTCATGATTCAGAAGATCCGGTTCACACTGTTGTTTTCAATGCGCGCACAAAATATCGCGCCTGTCGCGAGCAACATCCAGAGGCCGCACTGATCACGGCTGACACGCTGGTATGGTTTGAAGGCGACCTGATTGGTAAGCCCAGCGACCTGGAAGAAGCCGCCCGTTTTCTCCGGTCTTTTTCCGGGCGGACCCAGATTGTCTACACGGCGGTTGCACTGGGACGCCCCGGCGAAGAGGAGGCGGACATCCGCGTCGAAGCATCATCGGTCACCTTCAAGCACCTCTCAGAGGAAACCATTTGTGACTATCTTGCGCGGACACATCCATTCGATCGTGCAGGCGCGTATGACATTGATGAAAACGGGGATTTGCTGATCGCCCGTTACTGTGGCTCCTATACGAATATCATGGGACTGCCTGCAGCGCCTGTCCGCAACTGGCTCGCGACGCTTCGTTAAAATCCAGGCAGGCGGCAATCCACGTCCTGGACAGGACGGAAGGTATGCCGATGTTCAGGGCATGAGCCATATTTATAAAGTGCTGCCACATGCTCAGGTACGCCATACCCCTTGTGTGCGGCAAATCCATAATGTGGATACTGTTCATGCAGGGCGCACATGATAGTATCTCTCGAAACTTTGGCAACAACGCTCGCAGCCGCAATCAAAAAACTGTTCGCATCGCCTTTGACAATAGCGGTAGAGGGACAGGGCAATCCTTTAACAGGCAGGCCATCCACGAGTATATGTTCCGCGCGCACCGCTAATGCTTCGACGGCACGGCGCATCGCAATATGTGTAGCGACTAAGATGTTCAGGTCATCAATTTCAGCAGCAGAGGCTTGTCCGGTTGCCCACACGGTATCGGGGGATTGCGTCAGCAGTTCAAAGTAAGACTCCCGTTGCGCTGGCGACAACTGCTTGGAATCATTCAGCTCTGAAAGCGCACCCGCATAGCGTTCTTCAGCCCATGCCTCCGACATATAGACTGCGCCCGCGACAACAGGGCCGGCCAGACAGCCACGTCCTGCTTCATCAACCCCAACAAGGATGACGCCTGGAGCCAGTGCCCAGCGCGACCGCTCATAAGATAACATCATGGTTGACTTAGTGAAGATTAAAAAAAACGAGCCGTTCCTAAAAGGAGCGACTCGATATTTCCAAACGTTCGATTGAACGAAAACGTTCTACCAGCG
>Ga0268284_1001520_pt1 | contig 11715 bp, 4 predicted proteins | sample saktaG_14_FD_190137 | JGI IMG/M metagenome (GOLD analysis project Ga0268284, IMG submission 190137) | Saline water microbial communities from Sakinaw Lake, British Columbia, Canada - sak_2013_06_06_40m | ecosystem: Environmental > Aquatic > Non-marine Saline and Alkaline > Saline ... | reverse complement strand
AAACCACCGGGCACCTCGAATCCTTCGATTTCTTCATCCTCAGCGACACCCGTGACCTCGACCTGTGGGTGCTGGAGGAAACCTCGTGGACCAACCTTTGCCGCCGCCTCGACGGCTTCGGGCGCATCTACTACCGCCGCCGCAAGACCAACGAAAACCGCAAGGCGGGAAACATCGGTGACTTCGTCCGCACCTGGGGCGGTGGCTATGAGGCGATGCTCGTGCTCGATGCGGACAGCCTGATGGACGGCGCGGATATCGTGACCATGGCCCGCGTGATGGAGACCTACCCGCGGCTCGGGATTTTGCAGACGCCGCCGAAATTGATCCGCGGCTCTTCGGTGTTCACCCGCCTCCAGCAATTCGCCATGCGGCTCTATGGGCCGCTGTTCATCCGTGGACTCAACTACTGGCAACTCGGCGGCGGCAGCTATTGGGGACACAACGCGCTCATCCGCCTCAAGCCCTTCTCCGAATCTTGTGAGTTGCCCGCACTGCCCGGCCGCGAACCGTTCGGTGGACGCATCCTCAGCCACGATTTCGTCGAAGCCGCGCTGATGGTTGCCGAAGGTTGGGAAGTCTGGCTCGCGTGGGATATTGAGGGCACCTACGAAGAAGCCCCGCCGTCCTTGGTGGACCACCTCATCCGCGACCGCCGCTGGTGCCAGGGCAACCTCCAGCACCTGTGGCTCATTTTCGCCCGCAAGCTCCCCTTCTCGGTGCGCATGCACCTCTTCATGGGCATCATGGCCTACCTCGGCAGCCCTCTCTGGTTCCTGTTTTTGCTCTTCGGCACCTGGGTCGCCTGGGACCGATCCTCAAGCGAACTGAGCCAACTGCCATTCGAAAGTTATGTCGACCGCTGGTTCCAGATCGGCGGCATCGGCCAAAGCCTCATTCTAACCGCAGTGATTTTCGCCCTGCTGTTCCTGCCCAAGATCCTCGCCGTTGCTGGCGCGATATCGACCCCGCACGTCCGGCGCTCATTCGGCGGCCTGTTGCCCATCCTCGCCGGAGCTTTGCTGGAAACCCTCGTCTCCATGCTGCTCGCGCCATGCATCATGGCCGCCCACACCCTCATGGTCAGCAGCATTTTCCTCGGCCGCGCCGTCGGCTGGGGCAACCAAAACCGCGAAACCGATGGCACCTCGTGGGGCGATGCCATCCGGTTCCATGCCTTCCCCACCCTCCTCGGCGCCGTCTGGACCGCCGTCGCCTGGAAAATCAGTCCCACTTTCACCGCCTGGATATCCCCCATACTGCTCGGTCTGCTGCTCGCCGCCCCGGTCTCCGTCTGGACCAGCCGCTCGCGCTACGGCAAGGCGCTCGCCAACCACAAAATCCTCGCAACCCCCGAGGAACTCGATCCGCCCGCTGTCATCCGCCTCGCCGATACAGCGTGCGCCGCGGTCGATCCCGCGCTCGACGCCGCCGTCCTTAACCGCCGCGGAATCATCGCCGCCGTGGTCGATCCCTACGTCAACGGGGTCCATGTTTCGCTGCTGGAACACTCCGAACTCACACCCGAGGGAGCCGCCCTCGCCGAGCGCTGCCTCACCGCCGGACCTGGCGACTTGACAAAAAATGAACTCTCCGAGCTACTCTACCTTGCTCCGGCGATGCTCATGATGCACCGTGCGGTGTGGCTGCGCTCCACCGAGGGCATCCATTCAGTCTGGACCCTCGCCGTCGCAAGCTACCGCAGACGCCTCGATCAATCCCTTCTCACCGAATCCAGTTAACTCGAACCATCCCATGCTCCAAATCAACCCGGATCTCACCGACCTCGTTTCCGATGCCGCATCGGGACTGTTCACCCGCCTCCAATCCAAGGCCACCATCACCGCCGCCGCCCCCGGCCGCGTCAACCTCATCGGCGAACATATCGACTATTGCGACGGCTTTGTCATGCCCTTCGCCATCGACCGCTACATCGTCATCGCCGGCTGTGCCAACGGCACCTCCCAAGCCCGCATCGCCGACCACACCTTCCCCGAGACCAGCGTGCTCGATCTCTCGTTGCCCCAGACGGAAGGCGCCCCGAAGTGGTCCAACTACCTCCGCGGTGTCATCCGCGGGTTCCAGGACCGCGGCCACCACATCCCCGGATTCGACGCCTTCATCCTCTCGTCCGTCCCCGGCGGCGCCGGCCTGTCCTCGTCCGCCGCGCTCGAGTGCGCCACCGCCACCTTCCTCGAAGGGTTGTTAGACACCCGGCTCGACACCCGCGAACTCGCGCTGCTCTGCCAGAAAGCCGAGCACGATTTCGCCCATGTCCCGTGTGGCATCATGGACCAGTTCGCCTCCGCCTTCGGCAAACCCAACCGCCTGGTGCTCATCGACTGCCAGTCCGGCGAGCCGGAACTCGTGCCCTTCGATAACCCCGACCTCACCGTGCTGGTATCCAACACCATGGTGCATCACGAACTCTCCGACGGCGGCTACGCCGCGCGCCGCAAACACACCGAGGACGGCCTCGCCCTGCTCGGCAAGGCCTCGTGGCGCGACGTCACCTCCGCCGACGTGCAAACGAATTGGGAAAAACTCGGCGATCCGGTCAACCGCCGCGCCCGCCACGTCGTCGGCGAGATTTCCCGCACCATCGCCGCCGCCGCCGCGCTCGCTAGAAACGACTTCGAAACCCTCGGCCCGCTGATGGCCGCCAGCCACGATTCGCTGCGCGACGACTTTGAAGTGTCCTGCAAGGAACTCGACATCATGGTGGAAATCGCCCGCAAGATCGGCCGCAACGGCGGCGTCATCGGCGCCCGCATGACCGGCGGCGGCTTCGGCGGATCCACCGTCACCCTCTGCGAATCGCGCAAAGCTTCGGAGATCGCCGCCACCCTCGCCACCGAATACGAAAAGGCCACCGGCATCACACCCCAGATCTTCGCCTCCCGCCCGTCGCAAGGCGCCCATCTGGTGAAATCCTAGCGGATCGTGGATAGCAGATAGAGGATAGCGGCCCCATATGCGCAAATGCCCGCTGATGCCATAAGGAGTAGGGACGTCCCGTCCCGTGTCCAATGGAGGACGAGACGTCCTCCCTGCTTAAGTTGACGCGAATGGGTAAGCGCCCTGAATTCCTCCCCCTGGCGCTGGCCCGTCAGCGGGGGCTGTTGTTAGGCGGTTGCCTGCTTCGGGGCGCTGCGCCGCGGCGCTGCGCCTCAACGATGGAGCTGTGTGACCGCGGCGCGGCGCGTGAACGCGAGTGCGCCCCATTGGTTGCCCATCCGCATCAAGCGTCGCGCCGCGCCGCAATCCATATTGGATCCGGAAACCCGTGGGTTGAAACCCACGGCTACCCCACGATGGTCGCTCCGCGACCCATTGGGATGATCTCACTTGGCCTTCTGCGGCGTCACTTCCAGCGTCACAGGGCCTAGCAGACCGGAGGTCGGGTCGCCGCGGTAGTTGGTGGGAATCGTGAGGTAGTGGTTGGCCAGCGTGTTATAGACCAGCACTTCGATCCGGTTGTCGCCGGGCTTGGCCTGTTGGGAGATGTCCACCCGCCACGGCGGGGCGATGCGGATGCCCGCGGGTTGGCCGTTGACGCGCACTTCGGCGGTGGAAACCACCTTGCCGAGGTCGAGCGTGATGGTGCCACGGGCTTGTTCCGGCGTCAGGGTCACGCTCTTGCGGTACCAGGCGCCGCCGGAGTAACACTCGAGCGCGCCAGCCTTTGACCAATCGCCTAACGGCATCCGGCCCGCCGCGCATTCGAGCGTGACCGGATCGGTCAAGGCGGCGCCGCCATAACAGCCGCGCGCCTGTTCGATGCGCAGCGCCACTTTGGCCAGCGCCGGCACCGGCGCGGGCAACTTGAACCGTGTGCTTGCGCCCTGCCGCGATTCTAACACCTCCTTGCCATCGATCCAGGCGCGCACCTTGCCGCGGGTGGTGATGGTCATTGACCGCAAGCCCGGCGGCGCGGTGAAGCGATACCAGCCTGCCGGCTGCGCGGCTTGCGGGCGGGTGTCGAATGGCAGCACCGCGTCGTCGCCAAACCATTTCATCGCCAGCGGCGCGGGCTTGGCCCCGGTGCGTTCGGCCGGTTCGGGCACGGGTGGGGCGGCTACTTCGGCACGCGTGCTGACCACGAAATAGCCGCGGCCCGGGGCATCGTAGCGCAGCAGCAAGGGGTTTGCGCCGCGCCTAACAGACAACTCGCCCTTATCGCAGCGTTGATGGTTGAGCCAGACGGCTGCGGGCTTCATGCCACCGCTGAGCGCGTAGGCCTCGCCCTCCCGTTGGGCGGCCACGGAGCTCCAGAGATAGTAGCGGGTGTCGCCGGATTCCTGGCCATAGACGGTTTCGTTATGGCCGCCGTTGCGCTTGCCGAGGCAGAGGAATGCGTCAGTGACATTTTCCTTGAGCCCGTGATACCCTTGATGGCCGGGATCACCCTCAAGACCCCATTGCCACGAAAAATCATACGGCTGCCACTGGAACTTCTGCCCGCCGATTTCCACCGGCACGGATGGATCCACTTCCTTGAGCGCCGCGAGCCGGGCGTCAAGATCCGTGGCCGGCGGCAGCGGACCGAGTTTCCAGAATTTCGGGCCGAACGACTGGGTCACCCGCGGCCATTTCGAATCATCGAACTCCGGTGCCTGCCAGCCGGGATTGGCCGCGGCTTCCTCGGCATAGCTGAACTTGCGTGCCTCGGCACCGATCAACGACTTGGTCGGTGGCCAGCGGAAATCACCGAAGCGGTTGTCCATCGTCGGCTGCAACTCGAACTCCCACTCACCGTCTAACGCAATGTTGGGTTCCGGATTCTGAATTTTGGAGTCCGCGGCAATGCGCGGCTGGCCCGGGCTGAACACGATCAGTTGGGCCTCGGAGGCGGCAAGCGGCAGGCGCAGGCGCGTGCCCCCGGCGGTCTGGGAGATTACTTGCAATGGTCGTGTCGCGCCGGTCCAGGGATCCCATAACTCGACCTTGCCGGTGGCGCGGAACCAACACTCGGTTTCTAACGGCGCGTTGTGGATCATGAACACGTCACGCGGGCCGAGGCGCCGGTGCATGATGTCAGGTGAAACGCCGCCCGGCGAGAGCACGGCAAAATCACGCGGAAACGCTTTGGTGACCACCGCGGCCACCTCCTCTGGTTTCGCCACACGGGTGGTCAATTGTGCCACCAGCGCGGTGAGTTGCGCGTCGTCGCGGCCGGCGCGGTCGCTTGCTTCCGGCAAGGCACCCAGCACAATCACCTGCCCGCCGCCGCGTTGGAACTCGAGCGCCTTTTGCAGCGTGCTCCAGCGCGCCGCGCGCATCGCTGGAATAACTAACACCCGGTAGCGCTCGCCGCTGACGCGCAGTTCCTTGTCAGTGATTTGCGCGCGGGCCAGCGACTCGAAATCCATGAAATCGAAATCAATCCCCTGCGCGTATAGTTGTTCGCCCGCTTTGAACGCGGCGTCCACCGACTCCTGCCCGCCGAGGCCGGCTTCCATCGGCGCGACGGGATACATCACCGCCACATCGCAGCGGTGATCGCCCTGGCTGAGCAGATAGCTGAGCCGCTGCACGGACGCCATGTAGCGCTCCATGTGAGGCCAGTAGGGCATGCGGAAATGGTTGCACGGCGGCGCCCATTCCCAAAACCCGCCGTGGGTCGAGTAATAGAGACCGTGAAGCGTGAGCAAGTTCTGGCCTTGCGCGAAGTTGGCGAAGGTCGCGGCGGTGAGCTGCTCGGTGTTGGTGCCCCAGCCGCTGCTGTGATAGCCCTCGAGCCAGACGCGCGGCCGTTGATAGAGGTGGGCGATGGAACTGGCGACCTTGTTCTTGATGACATCGCGGGCCAGCCCGGGCTGGTCGCAGCCGGGGCCCTGGTTCCAGCGTTGGGTGCGGAAATAATCACCAAACTCCGTCACATCGCGCCCGCGTCCGCCGTGATCGCAGCCGAAAATCATGCCGCGCTGCTGGTGCCAGTCGAAACACGGCTTGAAAAACCCTTCTTCGGTTAGGGAGACCATCACATCGCGGTAATCCAGCCGCACTTTGGGGGTGCGCGGCCCGATGTCCTCAAACAGCGCCGCCAGTTCCGGCACCACGTCGTAGCCCTTGCGCTGCTTGAACTCTGCGGCAAAGCGCGGCGTCCACAGATTGCCGCCCACCCCGAAGCCAAGTTCATCGGAGAAAAAGAAATTCAAGCCTTTGCCGCCCTCGCCCGGATTGCGGTCCTCGAACTGGCCGAAAAACTTCTTCGCGTAAACCGGCCCGGACTGCGGGTTCATCGGATCTATCGACGGATTCGCCGGCTGCGCCACCACCGCCACCAGCCGGTGGTTCGGCCCGGGTGCCTTCCATTTCAGCACGCCGTTGGCGAGGTGCTCGCGCAAATCCACCGCCGAACCGGGCACGATCTTACCGCCATCCAACAGCCAGGCTGTCACCGACACGGTCGGTGCCGGCAACTGCCACTCGACCTCGCCCGCCGCCACCTCGCGGACCTGCGGTTGCAGCGCCGCACCCGTTAGATCCGGCTGCGCCTTGAGGATCTCATCGGCGACCCAGCCCTGGCCGAAACCCAGCGTGTAATCGCTGAGACTCACCGCCATTTTGTGCTGCTTTGCCTCCTGCACGAACCAAGCGACCAACTTCCACCACGGCTCCGAGAACAAGGGCGGCTCGCTCGGGAAGGTCAACCCATAACTCCTGCCGCCGTGGTCGGTGTGCGCATAGTTGATTTGCAGGCCCATCACGCCCTTGACCTTGTCGAGTTGCTCGATCTGCCAGGCCAGCCGCTCCTTGGTTAGAGGATCACCGAGCCACCAATAAAACGCCACCTCGCCGTAGCCCGGCGGCGGTTGCTGGAACCCGGGCAGCGCGTCGAGATCCGCGGCGCGGCTCGGAAATCCGATGGCATGCGCCGGCGGTGGCGCGACGTTGGCCGGATCACTGAAGGCAAGATCGCCCGCGCGGGCCAGCGGCATGGCTAACAACAGGGCGAAGAGGACGCTTGGAATGGTTTTGATCATGGGACTACTCAGGGACGACAGCGTCATGGTTTGGTAATAAACAAGGCTCCGGGCAGGATGCCCGGGCCACTGTGGCGCGGGCATTCTGCCCGCCGCCCAAAAAATCCTCACTCCTCCTCGGTCTTGCGGCCGTGTTCGGCGACGATCTTGGCTTCCTGGTCCTTGGGCACGTCCTCATAGCGTTCGAAGCGCTCCTTGTGGCGGCCGCGCCCGGCGGTGATCGCCCGGAGCTGGCTGGAGTATTGATAGAGTTCGGCTTGCGGCACCTGGGCGACAACCACTTCGAAGCGTCCCTCGGATTCCATGCCGACGATGCGGCCGCGCCTTCCTGATAGATCCGCCAACACCGAACCGACGGCGTCGGAGGGCACCTTGATGCGCAGTTCCATCACCGGCTCCAGCAGCTTCGGCCGGGCCGACATGAACGCCTCGTTGAAGGCCGCCTTGCCGGCGATTTGGAACGCGATGTCCTTGGAGTCCACCGTGTGTTGTTTGCCATCGTAAAAATCCACCTTCACGTCGCTGACGGGGAATCCGCCATAGGGCCCGGCGGTGCAGGCGGTCTGCACGCCCTTTTCGACGGACGGCACGAACACGCGGTCCACGTTGCTGCCGACCAGCGAATGCGTGAACACCACCCCGCTTTCCGACGGCAACGACTCGATGCGCATCCACACCTCGGCGAACTGGCCCGCGCCCCCGGTCTGTTTCTTATGCCGGTGCTTGGACTCGCCGCGGCCGGAAATGGTGGCCCGATAGGAAACCCGCGGCTCCACCAGATCCACCTCCACATTGAAGCGCCGTTTGAGTTCCTCCGCCATGACATGGAGCTGTAACTCGCCCTGGCCGGAAACAATCGTCTGACCAATCTCCGGATCAAAGTGATAATCGAAGGTCGGGTCCTCCTCGCGCAAGGCGGAGAGGCCCTCGCCGAGTTTGTTCAAGTCCGCCCGGGATTTGGCCACCAGTGCGCCGCGGGTGTTAGGCGCGGGGAAATCCACGGCCTCCAACGTGACCTGGCGTGCGGATGCGCACAGCGTGTCCCCGGCCCGGGTGGCCCGCAGTTTCACCACGGCACCGATGTCGCCCGCGTGCAGCGCGGGCACCGGTTCGCGCGACGATCCATTCACACGATACAACTGGCCGATGCGCTCGGTTTCCCCGCGGTTGACGTTGAACAACTCCGAGCCGGAGGTCACATCGCCGCTGTAAACCCGGAAAAACGACAGGTTGCCAACGTGTGTTTCGTGCACCGTCTTGAACACATAGGCCACGCACTGCCCGTCGTCCAAGGCGACCATCACATCCGCCCCTGCGGGGGATTTTGCGGCGACCGTGGCGCGGTCCACCGGCGACGAGCCGAATTTCGCGATGAAATCCAGAATTCTGGACACCCCGACGTTTTTGGCGCCGGAGGCGGCATAAACGGGAATCACCAAGCCTTTTTGCACTGCCGCATGAACATGCGCGCGCAGATCCTCCTCGGAGAGCGTGCCCTCCTCGAGGATTTTTTCAAACAACGCGTCGTCGGATTCCGCCACCATCTCGATCAGCTGCCCATGCAACTCGTTCACCCTGTCCTGCAGTTCGCCGGTCGCGGGTTTCTCCTCAAATTTCCCGCTGCCGTCCTCGGCGAAGGTGATCACCTCGGTGCGCATCACATCGAGCACCGAGCGGAACCCGGGCCCGGCATCCACCGGCAAGGTCATAGGAAACACCCGCGGGCCGTAGTGCTCGCGAGCCTGCTCGAGAATCTCGTCAAAGTTCGCGCGTTCCCGGTCCAACAGGTTGATGACCAGAAAGCGCGGGATGCCATAATCCCCTGCCGCCGCCCACACTTCGTCGGCCCCGGTTTCCACGCCGTTCACACCGCTGATGACGATCATCGCTGAATCCGCCACCCGCAACGCGCTGAGCGGCTCGCTGATGAAATCCGGCGTGCCCGGGCAATCGATCATGTTGAGTTCGCGCCCCAACCACTCGGCGGTCATCACCGTGGCGTGGATCGATTGGTGGTGCTCCTTCTCATCGGGATGGAAATCGGAGACCGTGCTGCCCTGCTCGATGGTGCCCGGCCGGGAGATTTTTCCGGCGCATACCAGCATCGCCTCACAGAGCAGGGTTTTGCCAGTTGAGGCGTGGCCGGTCACAGCAAAGTTGCGGATTTCAGGAGCACGGAAGTCTTTCATAAATCGGTCGGTTGGATGGTGATGGTTGTTTTGAACGAGGGATCGCCTTGATCCGTTGCCATTAGGAACGCCCGAAGGCCCAACGTCAACCACCGCGATTTCCCCTGCAAATCAAAGCGCGGCTTTCGGCAAAATCCGGTGACCCGCGGCGAACCAGTCTCCGGTCCCGTGCGGTCCGATGTGCCATGGGAATCTTGACGCCGCCCGCGCTGGGCCTATGCTGGCTCGATGAGCAGTTTCCGGACCACTTTTCTGCTTCATCGAAGCCCTCTGCATGCGATTCTCCGGACGCCGGGCATAGCGACGGTCCTGTTGTTAGGGGCACTCTGCCTGGCAGCGGCGGTCCCCGCCCCCGCGGCGCCCATGGACTCCGCCATCCAGAAACGCTGGCTGTTCGTTTGGCGGGACATGCAGGATCCGCAAGAAGTGGACCGGATGATCGCCCGGTTTCCAAGCGCGGCGGCGGACGGCTACAATGGAGTCGCCTTCTCCTACAACATCGCCGCCGGCAAGGCCGGCGAACTCAAGCAGGCTGCGCAAGACAACGGGCTGGACCTCATAGCCATTGTCATGGGTGGCGCCCACGATCGCAATTTCATGGAGGGAGTGCTGTCCCAGGACGCGCTCTTTGTGGCGCAAGGAGGGAAGGCCACCCTCGTGCCCGACAATCCGACCCGCGTGCTCAACGGCGGATTCGAGGAAGTGGCGGGAAACCATTTTCAAGGCTGGACTTTCCAAGACGATGAAGGGGTGACCACGTTTGCCGATCACGAGGTGGCGCGAGAGGGAAAAACCTCGCTCCGGATGGAAAACATCGGCAAGAACCAGTATCGCCACTGCCGGATCTCCCAAGCGCTCAAGCTGCAGCCGCACCGGCAATACCGCATCTCCGTCTGGGTGCGAACCGCGAATTTGTCCCCGGCGGATGCGGAGGTCAAGGTCCTAACAAACGATGCGAAGGAATCGATCAGCTTCCAGACCTTCCGCGTCGCGGGCACGCAGGACTGGAAGCACTACGATCTGGTCTTCAACAGCCTGGATCACACCGAAGGCCGGCTGTATCTGGGCACGTGGTCCGGCAAAGACGGGAGGCTGTGGTGGGACGACCTGCGGATCGAGGAGATCGGTCTGGTCAATGTATTGCGCCGGCCCGGCTGCCCGGTCACCGTGCGGGCAGAGAATGGAACTTCCTGCGAGGAAGGGCGCGACTACCAACGGATCACCGACCCGCTGCTACACCCGTGGCGGGCCTATCATGAGCCGCCCGCGATCCAACTCACGCCAGCCAGCCGCATCCGGGAGGGCGCGAAGTTGAGGGTCAGCTACTATCATCCGCTCATCGTCTATGAAGACCGGCTGACGAGTTGTGTCAGCGAGCCCAGGATTTTCGAGGAGTGGCGGGAGGAGGTGAAAGCGGCCAATGATCTCTATCACCCGGCGGCCTTTCTCATGTCACATGACGAAATGCGCGTGATGAACCAGTGCGCGCTGTGCCAGAGCCGGAAAATGACTCCTGGCGAGTTGCTGGCATGGAATGTCCGCAAAGCCGCACAAATCATCCGCGACCTGCGGCCCGATGCCGGGATCTGGGTGTGGAGCGACATGTTTGATCCACAACACAACGCCGTGGAGCGATACTACGCGGTGAACGGCTCTCTAACAGGATCGTGGAAGGGGTTGGACAAAGGGATTGGCATCGTCAATTGGAACGGCGGCGCCCAAGGAAAGAACTGCCGGTTCTTTGCCGACCTGGGCCTGAAGCAGATCCTGTCGGGGTATTACGATGGTGATGAGGACGGCAGCGCCATCGCCCGCTGGTTGGACAATACCAGGGACATCCCCGGAATTGCCGGGGCCATGTACACGACCTGGGAGGACAAATACGGGGCCATGGGACCATGGGCCGTGAAAGCCTGGGGCGGTGGCAAGGGGCGTTAGCCGCTGTCAGTTCCTCCGCCACCACCGGCGAGGCATCATGGATGGAATTCATGATTTATGATTTCAACCGGGGTTGGCGCCATTCCGTGCTTTCCCCGGAACTTGCTAACTTGCTTTCTCCAGAACTCGATGCCACGTGATACCCGCGTCTTCACTCTTGAAGATGCCATTCCGGCAGCAGAGCCATAGAGCATTTGAGGAGGCATCAGCCGTGATGGCAGTGATTCCCTGAAGCGCCGCCTCAGGTGCGATGGCCCTCCACTCCACCGACCAGTAGTAACCTATCCTGCCGGCATACAACGAGACCGCATTTGTCGGTGAATACGGCGCAGTGAAGACATCGCTGCGTGTGTTATTCGGGCGCGAGGTGATTGCGGTGTAGGGCGCATCGGGCATAACGGTGTCCCGGTATTGGTAGAACACCTCCAGATTGAAGCAGTAATAAAGGCCATGCGTTGTGGCGAAATACAGGTAGTTTCCGCCTTCAGCAATGTTTTCAAAGGCCACATTGATGATGCCTAGCCCCGCCCTCTCAGCCACTTTGGTCAAGTTCATCTCTCCGGTGGACGCGACATAGATCCGGCCGAACCGGCGCGGCT
>Ga0268284_1001518_pt1 | contig 11721 bp, 10 predicted proteins | sample saktaG_14_FD_190137 | JGI IMG/M metagenome (GOLD analysis project Ga0268284, IMG submission 190137) | Saline water microbial communities from Sakinaw Lake, British Columbia, Canada - sak_2013_06_06_40m | ecosystem: Environmental > Aquatic > Non-marine Saline and Alkaline > Saline ... | reverse complement strand
CAATAAATCTCATTTTTTTGTTCTTCAACGAGCGGAAGGAGCACTTTTTTGCACGTGTCGTGGAATTTCCCATTGGTTGCAAGTACGGCTAGACGCCTGTTGGGATACTGCGCTAACACATCGCAGATGCCTCCAGCGCGTTCCAAAATCAAGCCAGCGGCTGCCATGTCCCAGAGGTAAATACCGGATTCGAAGAAGGCGTCGAACCGGCCTGCAGCGACCATGCAAATATCCGCTGCTGCCGCACCCATCATGCGCGGGCGCTGAACCAATTCGGTGATGGCTCTGACAATTTTCAGAGGAATTTCCTTGTTGCGCCATTTGCCCATGCCTGTCGCCATGATGGAGAGTTCAGGGTCGCTCTGCTCGGACACATGGATGGGAATGCCGTTACAGGTTGCAATTCCATCGTGCGCCGCTTCGAACATTTCGCTATGCTCGGGGATGAAAACCGCAGCGGCAAGGGTCTTGCCGTTATAACGCACAGCGACAGAACAACACCACCAGTGCAGGCCGTGAAAGAAATTAACGGTCCCGTCAATCGGGTCGATGATCCATACATACCCGTCATCCGGAGGACAAGGGGTTTCGGATTCCTCACCAAAAATCAGATGGTCAGGGTAGGCCGCATGAATAACGGATGTTGCGATGTCCTGGGCTTCGACATCGAGTTTGTGTTTGATATCTGTCCGCAGGACTGACTTTGCATCGGCTCGGCGATGAAGATTCCCAAGAACGTGTTCGCCTGCCCGCCGCGCTGCGAGTGTGGCGACTGCCTGAAGTTGTGTTGAAGTATGCATACTGTATTTTTAGGATAACGTAAAAAGTGCCATAAATTTTAACAAGTAAGACGCATGTTGTCGAGCCATCCCTGTGGCATTTTCACGAGGCAGGGTGCAACAGTACTCCATGCCATTGACCCTATACTTTAATATTTTTTAAAATTGGTAGTTGACATTCGGGGCGCAAAGCCTCAAAGTGTATCACGCGACTACATCAGTAGTAGCGTATCCGGGCCCCCTTATCTTGTGTTATGGAGGAGGACTCCGCTTAACTCAGTTATATGACACAGACAAGGTGAGAGATTATGGATATCTACGTAGGCAATTTGCCTTATGACGTTTCTGACAGCGATCTGCAACAGCTTTTCGCAAAATTCGGTACAGTCACATCAGCACGCGTGGTGATGGACCGGGCAACCGGCCGCGCCAAGGGTTTTGGTTTCGTTGAAATGAATGACCGCGCGGAGGCCGAGAAGGCTATCGCCGGCACGAACGGCACCGACATGAATGGTCGTCCGCTGCGCGTGAACGAATCCCAGCCCAAGCCCCGCGAAGAGCGTGGCGGCGGCGGTGGCGGCGGCGGACGCTGGTAGTCCCTGCCCGGTACCGTTAAATGAAAACGACCTTGTCGCTTCAGTGCGGCAGGGTCTTTTTTTGTTGATTCTCAGAGGCGCCCAAGAAAAATGGCACCAAGAAAAATGGCAATAGACAAAAGTGTATTTTTTTGGCATACTTCAATTCTTCAAACGGGACTTATAATAATTCCCACTAAAAAAAGAACTAAGGCAACATAAGAGAGGTAGAAATAAATGTCTGTTAAAACAATGATCTTCATCGATGGTAGCTGGCTTTATCATAGTCGGCAGGCGCTCTTCGAATCATTAGGAGAAGAGAGCGGTTTCGAAATCGATTATAAGCGTATTCCCGATATTATCGCGCATCAGATTGCAAATGTTTTGGATTCCGAAGTGGATGTCGTACGAACAAACTATTTCGGAACGATACCCATTAATAAGCAGGGATATAATCCGACGAAGCAAAAAGCGTTTTATGAATTTTTGGCCATGCAGTGTGCGTACGATACGGAGATTATGGAGATTGATTTTCGCCGTGAACCGGAAGCGCATCCTGATGATAAGTGGGTGAATGTATCGCTGGCGGCAGCGATGATTCACTTGGCCTCGATCCCAGGCGCGTATGATATGGCAGTTTTGGTGGCCGGTGAAGCGGATTACATTCCGCTCTTACGCCGCGTACGTGCCATGGGCAAGCGTGTGCAGATTGTTTCCATGAATAATATTGATGGCAAGAGTCTCTGCAGCGCATCATTGTTGACAACCCCTGGTATCCAGGACATGCCACCTATTTTCTTGGATGAGCATTCTCAGGAGATTCGCTTGGTTCGTGAAGAGCAAAGTCGCCCGTGTAAGAATTGCGGACGGCCAGAAGTGACGACGTGGGCGGGTCCTGAGTTTTTCTGTTCCAACTGCAGAACGGAACATCGTAAACAAGTGCGCACCTGTGACACGTGTGGAAAGGAAGAAGAAACGACGTGGGATAAGCCGTTCTTCTATTGCACGGACTGCCGGAGTAAACACCGGAGCGTTCCTGAAAAAGCAGAATAATGTTGGAAGGGGGCGGACTTCGTAGTCCGCCCTTAACTTTATGGACAGCATGAGCATGAAAACCATTCGATTTCTGCCATCAAGCACTATTGCCAAAGTTGAAGAGGGAGCAACCCTCTGGGATGCGGCACGTCAGGCTGGCTTGCTTCTTGAGACGCCGTGTAACGGCGCCGGTACGTGCGGAAAGTGTCGTGTACGGGTCGTTTCTGGCGAGACAGAGACACAACCCTCTGAACATCGGTTGACCCGCGCTGAGCTTGAGAATGGATGGCGCTTGGCGTGTGAGACGGTTGTGACTCAGTCGCTGGATGTAGAAGTCCCGACACTGTCACAGTCACATGCGTCGAACGTGATTTTGACGGCTGGCGATTCGTTCGAAGTGGAACGAGACTATTACGCATCCGGTGTTTATGGTGTGGCGTTCGACCTCGGGACAACAACGGTGGCGGGTTCCTTGTATGATTTAAGTACGGGACATGAATGTGCCGTACGTGCAACCCTGAATCGGCAGACGGTGTATGGCGATGATGTGATCAGTCGCATTGGTGCTGTGAGGACACAGTTCGGCAGCCTCGTTCAGTTACAACGCCTGGCCGTCGAGACACTCAATGAAGTGATTGATGCGTTATGTGCGGCGACAGGGCGGTCGCCAATGGATATCCGTCGTATTACCGTTGCGGGGAATACGACGATGCAGCAACTTTTGCTGGCCATTGATCCATCCCCTCTCGGAGAAAAACCCTTTACCCCCGCATTTCTGGATGCACAGATTGTTTTGGCTGGGACGCTGGGTCTCAATGCGCATGTGGAGGCGCAGGTGATTGTCTTCCCACAGATTGGCGGTTTTGTTGGCGGGGATACCGTTGCAGGATTGTTGGCTGCGCATGCGGATGTTTTTGATAAGCCGACATTGCTCGTTGATATTGGGACAAACGGTGAAATAGCCCTGTTTAACAATGGTGAAATTCTTACCGCGTCAACAGCGGCAGGACCTGCATTTGAAGGTGCGCGCATTCGTCAGGGGATGCGGGCTGTCACGGGCGCGATCGATCAAGTCTGGGGGGGGGCGGACACCTTGTCTTATCACGTTATTGGTGGACATTCACCCAGAGGGCTTTGTGGATCAGCATTGATTGATCTGATTGCGTTGTTGCTCCGCGTGGGGTTGTTGAACGAGATGGGACAGCTCGAGGTTGTTGAATCCAAGGTTGCGCAACTTTCGGATGAACTCAGATCCAGGCTTATTGAAACTGAGCAGGGCACATGTTTTGTATTGGCTGTTGGACAGACGGGTTCCCCGCTGGTCCTGCTGACGCAACAAGATGTTCGTGAACTTCAGCTTGCCTCTGGCGCACTTCGTTCAGGGATTGATACCTTGCTTAAAAAGGCAGGATTGACTGCAATGGATCTGGACTCTATTCTGCTGGCAGGCGGGTTTGGAAATTTCATGAGATGTGAACATGCAATCGAGATTGGCTTATTGCCGTTGATTCCGATGGAACGCATCCGTTTTGTCGGCAATGCCTCATTGACGGGGGCGAAACGGGTATTGCTTTCACAAGCTGAGTTGGGTCGTGCGCAACGTATTCAGCGTTGTGCAGAACATGTGGAGCTTGCCTCAGAGCCTGGTTTTACCGATGCCTTTATGGACGCGATGATGCTAGGTGCGCGCGCTTAATATGGTGTTTCGGATACTTTGTCGGGAGTTGTCGTTGAGTCGCTTGGATTGAGGACGCAAAGACTTGAAGACGCAAAGACTCAAAAACAAGACCCAAGACTGTGAAGACCCTTTGAGTCTTTTAGTCTATCTGTCTCGGAGTCCTGTGCCAACGCTGAAAGTCAGGTTCCGAGCGGAACGCGAGGTAAACTGGACTTTCTGGTTCGGCTTGATATTTCCATGAATCGACCCGAGGCAAAGCGATGCAGTATACTGGCCATAAGGGTTTGGTATGGCAAACCGTCTTCAACGGCGATGGCCTGAAGTTCCTCCAGATCCTTGGAGGAGATACGGATATTAACTCTTTTGTCTTTTGCAAGCGTGTTTTTTGCGTACGTGACATGACGCGCAATCTCTTGACTACGATTTGCAACGGGTTTCCATTCGCCGCGTTCAAACGAGTCCAACATGTCTTGTTCTTCTTTATCCAACTTAATCTTTTGCATTGCCTTCTCCTAAGTATTCACGCGTTGCTTTCCTGCTGGGAATGAGGGTCTTCAGAAATCTCCCATCAGGCGACTCTGTAAACGGCACCACGTAGGCATAATTGCCGACACGAATGATCAGAATTTGCTGACCAGGATACCGTGCCTGATTTGGATGTTCGTACACATCCAGAAGATCACCACCTTCAATATGCATCACAGCTTGTTCAAAACTGATTCCTCTTTCAGCTTTGAGTTGTGCATTCTTCTCAGCATTCCATTGGTAGTGATGCATGTTAAGAAGATAACACAATGTGTGCCTTATGGCAACGTTTTCCTTGTTTCTATTTTCAGCAGAGCGTCCGCCTCCATGCGCGGCGTTGTTCGGCCCTGTATTACAATTTCAACGGAACAAGACCCTCACGGGCAAACCGAAAAGGTCTGTATTCAATCTCTGTGCCTGCACCTACGTATAACCCTCCCTTTATGCTCCCCAGATAGATGACCTTGTCCTCAATCCTTGGCTTACCGGAAGATGCATATGACCAAGACATAATCCCGTCAGGTTGGAAGTCGATAATTTGAAGTCTGTAGTAAGGGCCTGTGCCTTCGTTGCGTGACACGATGACGTACTGAGCCGTCTCCTGACCGTATAATAGACGAAAGCCGTGCTCAAAGTGGCTTGGATCTCGAAGCGAACCCCATATTGTGACAGACACGATTTGGCCATCTTCATCGCGGCCGTGCTGTGCAACTATGCAGTCGCCCTTCATCTCGACATGAATGTAGCGTGGAGTCTGAGCAGCGTGGTTGCGTGGCATCGTTGACCCAGCGCACCCGGTCAGAAGCATCAGCGTTCCCCATATGAGCGCTTGTTTATGCATTTGAATTGTTGTTCCCGATGTCGAACGTCGGCACTGAGGCGCGTCGCGCAAGCGCGTTGCCACCAGCGTTGGGTTATGTCCTCGTTAGTACCACACGTTTTTGCAGATCGTCCGATTCAAATAACCAGGTCGAAGCCGGATTCTTGGTTTCAATCTTGTCTTTCACGGAACCCTTCGAATAATACAGAACCGATGCGTAGTTGCAGAGCACCACCACGATGGGCTTAAAAAAGCGTGCCGGAGGTGGCACCATATCATATAGCCGGCCCTGGGTGGCGCACAACATTCGAAGCGACTCCACTGACTCATTGTGATCCAACACAAGTTCAATGCGTTCAACGGATTCTTGAGTGATCTGAAAAAAGACTAAGACAACGAACCTCTGAAAGGGGGTTAATGGGCGTGGCCGACAAGCCCGCTCGGTTCGAGATCGAAAACCATGTTATTCGTCCGGGATGACATAACGTTTAATGGAGGTTCGTTGTCTTTTTCTGGGAAACAAACCACAATGTTTGTATTATGGCCGTTTGGGTTTGCAAATACAAGCGAAATGTGAGATATGCTGACGAATCACAAGACGTGGGACAAGGGTCATGGGACTTTGGAGCAGAGTTCTTGCGTCCTGCTGTCCTTGGGTCAATAGACCACGTCCCACGTCCAATGTCCCAAGTCTTAAGTGTGACTCAGTCGTCAAAGTTTTTGAAACTGATCACTGATTACTGATCACTGGTTTTATCACTGCTTCCTGCTCACCTGCTGAAGGCTCTTGATGATGCCGGCGATTTTCTCTTCAGCATTGCGCCCTTTGAGGAGTGGGATATGGTTTTGGATCGTGACTGGATTGCGTGATGTGGCAGGATAGAGATAGAGTTTGCCTTCGCGTGTTTCAATGCGTCCAATTTTATTGAGCGCGGCGTGTATCCGTAACTCCGTGATGCGCAACAAACGAATCACAGGCGGAGTGAGTTTGCCATAACGGTCTGTCAACTCTACTCGCAAAGCGGCTACGTCCTGTGGCGAGACCGCCTCGGCAAGACGCCGATGGATGATCATGCGATGGCCTTCATCCTCAACATAGTGATAGGGAATGCAGGCCGAGCGTTGATCATCGATCGTGCCTGGCGAGTAATCCAGGAAGTCGAGAGCAAGGTCAACGTCAACAAGCAGAGGTGGCTGTTCCCCCTTCATCCGTGCGATGGTGCGTCTGAGCAATTGACAATAAAGGCCAAAGCCGATGGCTGCAATATGGCCACTCTGCGTTGCGCCGAGCAAGTTGCCTGCCCCTCGGATTTCAAGATCGCGCAACGCCAGATTAAAGCCCGCGCCGAGTCCGCTGTGCTTTTGCAGTGCCGCAATCCGCTGTCGCGCATCTTCATCAATGTGTCCGTATTCGGGTAACAGCAACCAGGCAAATCCCTTTTGAGAGGAACGTCCGACACGACCGCGGAGCTGATACAAATCCGCAATGCCGAAACGGTCTGCGCGATGCACAAGAATCGTATTTGCACGCGGGATATCGAGTCCGCTTTCCACCAGTGTCGTGCAGAGTAATACATCAATTTCACCCGCTTCGAATTCATGCATGACTTCAGCAAGTTCCCCGGCCGGCATCTGCCCATGGGCAATGGCAATGCGCGCTTCAGGAACAAGAGTGGTCAGTCGCCGCATCATGAGCCCGATACTCATGACACGGTTATACAGAAAGTACACTTGGCCGTCACGATGGAGTTCCTGCTTAATAGCTGTTTGTATCACGGTGTCTGTGTCTCGCGCGACCTTGGTCTCGACGGCGAGGCGTTCGCGGGGAGGGGTCTGCAGGAGGCTCAGATCCCGTGCGCCGGTCATGCTCATGTAAAGCGTGCGCGGAATGGGCGTTGCCGAGAGCGTCAGCACATCGACAATTTGGCGTATCTGTTTCAGCCGTTCCTTATGCGCGACGCCAAAGCGCTGCTCTTCGTCAATGATGAGCAATCCTAAATTTTTAAAGGAAACGCCATTGCCCAACAAGGCATGCGTTCCGATCAGAATATCGACATGGCCTGCTGCTGCCTCTGCCAAGATCTTCTGTCGGCGAGGATAAGACTGGAAACGGCTTACCGCCTCAATGCGCACAGGGTAGGCACTCATGCGGTCACTGAATGTTTCAAAATGTTGTTCGGCTAACACGGTGGTAGGCACAAGGACAGCAACCTGGCGGTCGTTCATCACCGCGATAAAGGCTGCGCGCATGGCGATTTCGGTCTTGCCATATCCGGCATCGCCGCAGATGAGCCTATCCATGGGACGCGAAGCAGCCATGTCTTTCTTGATTTCCGCAATGACTTTGATTTGATCAACGGTTTCCTGATAGGGGAAGGCTGCTTCAAATTCGTGTAACCAAGGCGGCTCGACATTAAAGGAGAGTCCTTCGGATACGCTGCGACGCGCTTGTGTTTCGAGAAGGGATGCAGCCAGATCTGCAACGGCCTTCTCCGCATCCAATTTGTCGTTTCGCCAACGTCTTCCTCCGATGCGATGAAGCTTGGCTTTGTGCCCGGACACACCGACGTATCGGCTTAACAAATGCGCATGGGAGACTGGGACATACAGTTTAGTTCCATCGGCATATTCGAGTGTAAAAACTTCGGACCGTTGTCCGTTGAGTTCGATTTCTGTTGAACCGATGAATCGTCCGATACCATGATCCACATGAACAACAAGGTCGCCGGCTTCGAGGTCGCTGGCATGCTCAACACGTCCTCCACGCGAGAGCGCTGTTGGGGCGGTCCGTCGCAGGGACTGCTTGTGGACTGTATAAAGGTCGCTTTGTCCGACGATGACAAGTCCGGCCATTGCAAAGCCGCCTGAGAGTGCTGTTTTACGAATGTGAATATGCGTGGAGGGCCCTAGTTCGCGTGCCAGGAGCTCACAGGTGCCAGCCGTGTCAGCGCATATAATAACCCGGTCCCCACGCTGTGCGCGTGTCTCGAGATCATCGATCAGTCGTTTGCGAGCGTTTGCAAGCAATTCGGGATGATGGGCATCTTCGGCGCCTAATTCTGCCAGGCCTGGCAAAGCCGCAATGTCCAACGGCAGGGAAGGCGTCTGTGCAGGCGGCGGATCACCGCTCAAGAGTTGCAGGCAGGGTTCGTGCAGGTTGACCTGCTCTTCCAGCATCGCCCATGACGGGAGCGGCACATCCGTTTCTGAAGGAAACGATAAATAACTTTGAATGTGGTCATGCTCGAGCCAGGCAATAGCAGCTTGCTTCGGAAGAAGATCCAGGAGGTGGACTACGGGCAGGCAGTCTGAGGAGCATGGAGGAATCCAGAGGGAGCGCCCTTCTTCAACGGAACATTGCGTGGCAGGATCAAAGATACGAAGCGATTCAATCTCGGGCCCAAAAAATTCCGCACGCCACGGTAACGCAGCAGCAGGAGGCCAGATATCCAGGATGCCGCCACGTACAGCCAGTTGTCCGGGTGAGTCAACTTCAATGACGCGCGCATAGCCGGTCAGCACAAGACGTGTAATTAAATCGTCAAATGGGACTGAAGCACCCACGTGTATGGTGATGGAGGCTTTTTGAAGCGCTGCCGGATCTGGAATGGGCTGGAGTAACGCTTGTATTGAGCTGACAACGACAAGCGGATCTGTTTTTCCAGGGGTGCCATTGTCTGTGTCATTACGCAAGGCGCGCAACACGTTCAGGCGTAGTCCAGTGGCTTCGGTATCCGCTTCGCTTTGAAGCGGAAAGGATAGGGGGGTTATTCCACTGTCGCGTCCTAACGCGCAGAGGTCGGCATAGACGCGCTCCATTGCCGTTGCTCCGGGCGTGATCACCAGAGCAAGGCGGATGGGTGAGTGTTGCGCCAAGGCAACAGAGGTCAGTGCTGCGGATGCCCCTGGTAGTGACGGCGTGGCGAGCCGCGTTGCATGACGGGGTAATGCTGTTTTAAACAGGCTTGAGAAAAGGCTGGTTAGAGAATCAAACATTCTTTATTGCCGAGCCATTCGATGGCCTTGATCAGCAATCTCGTATCCAGAGTATGAACTTCACGTTTCGAACCGATGGGACAAGGGAGCGTGATGCACAGTTTGCCGCCCAGGTGCTCACGGAATTGTTCAAGCCCGTCTAAAATGTCGAAGCGGCCATGGGTGGTCCGTTGCAAGAGTGGAGAGAATGTTGGCAGTCCGCACGTGGAAAAGGCGGTGATGATCGCTTGATGTTCCGCATCCGAGATCATGCCCTTGAGCATGGCATACGTACTATCGAGCGCGATGCCGATGGATACAGCATGACCGTGGGGCATTGAAAAGTTGGATTCGAGTTCCAAGCGGTGTGCAGCCCAGTGGCCAAAATCCAACGGACGCGCACTGCCGAATTCAAAGGGATCTCCACTGGTGGCAATATGCTTCAAATGCAATGCCGCTGTTTTTTGGACAAGCGACTCCATGGCTGCCTGATTGCGTCGTTTGAGTTTGGAAACATCTTTGCAGAGGGATTTGAAAAATGTTTTGTCCGCGATGATGGCAACCTTGAAGGCTTCCGATATTCCGCCAATCCAGTCAACAGGGGACAATGTTTTGAGAAACTCGAAATCATTGATCACTGCAAACGGAGGCGTAAATGTGCCGATAAAGTTTTTGGCGCCGCCGTCATTCATGCCGTTTTTGACTCCGACACCAGCATCATTCTGAGCCAGAACAGTTGTGGGAATACGGATGAAGCGGATGCCGCGATGAATCAATGAAGCTGCGAAGCCCGCCATGTCCAATACACATCCGCCACCTACGGCAACAATATAACTGTGGCGGTCGAGATGTCCACTTCCTGCGCGTGTCATGATTTCGCGAATAGGACTCCACCCGTTTTTCGCATGCTCTCCGCCTGACACAATAAGCGGTTCATCTATGAGGGTGATCTGTGCCTTGTGAAAGGAGAAATAGCGTTTAATCTGTTCAAGGAGTAAGGGGGTCGCAGTAACGACACCGTCATCGACTACGAGCAGAACACGCACGGGAGCCCCGCCTTGTCGCGGCGCAAGTGACTTTAGGAGGATCTGATTTTCGTTTGAAAACACCCGATGGGTGAAATGGACAGAATAGGCAAATGGGACGGTAAAGCGCTGACGGATAATTGTAGTACTCATAGTGCTGACTTAAACGTTTCAATCGTATCATAGGTTCAAATTGCTGATTATATGTGCTATTAGAGGTCGTTGTCAAAGGTTAATAGCGAAAATATCGGTTGACGGGAGACCGTGTCAAGGCTACACTCATCAATTTGTAACGATAATAAGGAGCCGATGATAAAATCTTTTTTAAACAGAAGGCGCGTCACCTATGTTTGTGCGTGGTTGTTTGTTGTCTCCCTGTGTCATGCTTCATCGCTCGGCCTTGTTGAGGAAGTCAGCAAAAAAGAAATGCAGAAGACGGTTCTTGACCTGGAAGGGTTTGGCGACCGAAGTGTCGGAGCCCAAGGGAATAAGGATGTTGCGGAGTATCTTCATAAGCGTCTTTCTGAGTTAGGGCTTACGGTTGTCTTTCAAGGCGGTGAATGCCGAAATGTTGTGGGACTTTTGAAGGGAACAAATACGGCGCCTCGCGAAGTGCTGATGGTCGGGGCTCATTATGATAGCGCGAAAAATTCCCCGGGAGCGACCGATAATGGAGCAGGGGTCGCCATTGTATTTGAACAGGCGCGTGTTCTGAAAGGCATCCCATTGCCCCATGACATCAAGTTCGCCTTCTGGAATGCAGAAGAAACAGGGGGCACGGGAAGTAAGTCTTATGTGAAAGAGGCGCTGGAGAAGAATGAACCGATTTCCTTTTATCTCAATTATGATTCCGTTGGATTTGATCGCGGGTCATGCCTATTAGACCTGATGTATAACAGCCAGTCAGAGAAGATCGCCAAGCGGGTGCCGAATATTAATGAGCGATATATGCTGGGGTATACGTTGTCATTTAACACGAAGACATGCTTTAGCGATCATCGTCCGTTCTGGGATGGCGGGTTCTGTGCGATGATGCTGCATTGCAGTGAACATGGGCCTGCCCATACCGCGAAGGATACGGCTGAACAAGTCTCCTATCCGTTTGCACGAAAAAACGCGCAACTTGGATTGATTCTGCTCACGCAATGGTCTTCGCTCGAGAAAGTTAATTCAAAGTGAGGAGCTCTTTTTGCGTTTGCCGTTCGCGGAACGTGCGGGCCACGGGTATGCTGTTGTTGCTTGTGGGATTGGTCCCGGTGTAATACATGGCGGTTGACCAGGTTGACGGGGTGGGGGTGAATACCTGAAC
>Ga0268284_1001517_pt1 | contig 11722 bp, 5 predicted proteins | sample saktaG_14_FD_190137 | JGI IMG/M metagenome (GOLD analysis project Ga0268284, IMG submission 190137) | Saline water microbial communities from Sakinaw Lake, British Columbia, Canada - sak_2013_06_06_40m | ecosystem: Environmental > Aquatic > Non-marine Saline and Alkaline > Saline ... | reverse complement strand
AAAAGCCCTCGCGCCCTGGCCCGGCTCAACGCGCCCGAAATCGAGCCCCGAAAAAAATAAAAAATAACTCTTGATTCAATCTGATACTACTGACCCCGGAGATTGTTGTTTGGCATCGCCGGTGGATCATGGCGTCGGAGTCAAGGCTGATCTTCCGCGGCGATTCCCTTCAGGGCAAACTTGAGCTCAAGCGACGGGCTCCCATTGTGGCGTCGGACGATCCGTACATCCGGAATTCAACCATCCGCATCTTCCACACCGCCACCGACCAAGGGTGAGTTCCCCAAGTCGCGTTTCAAGGAGCATCGGCGTCCCGCCCTATTCTGTCCGTTTAGCGCATTATTGATTGGCACGCACGCATGGCTCCGGGCAGGATGCCCGGGCCACCATCGTTGAAAGTTCAAGAACGGCAGTGCGTAATCCATAAAACAAATCCATCGACCTATGAAACTTCTCCCTTTTCATGTGCTATTGTGCCTGCCGCTGGCCGCGCTTGCGGCTGAAACGCCGGTCAAACCCGCGCCCGCCCTGAAGGACATCTACAAGAGCGATTTTCTGATAGGCGTGGCCGTCGGCCCGTATGTCTATCAAGGGGAGGACAAGCAGATCGGCGGGTTGGTGGCCAGGCACTTCAACTCCCTCACCTGCGAGAATGCGATGAAATGGGCATCAGTGAACCCGTCGCCGGGCGTGTACACGTTCGAGGTCGCAGACCGTTTGGTGCGGTTCGCCGGCGAGCACGGCATGCAGGTGGTCGGCCACACCCTCGTCTGGGAGCAGCAGACTCCCGCCTGGGTATTCAAGGGACCGGATGGCAAGGAGGCGTCCCGTGATCTGTTGTTAGAGCGGATGCGCGAGCACATCCAGAAAGTGGCGGGCAGGTATCGCGGCAAGCTCAAGGGCTGGGATGTGGTCAACGAGGCGGTGGCCGGCGGCGGCACCGACTTGCTGGACGATTCGCCATGGAAACGGATCATTGGCGAGGATTATGTGGCGAAGGCCTACGCGTATGCGCACCAGGCCGATCCTCAGGCGGAGTTGTATTATAACGACTATGGCCTGGAGAATCCGCTCAAACGCGAACGCACGATCCGCCTGGTCAAGAGCCTGCTCGACCGGGGGATCAAAATCCACACGGTGGGCAACCAGGCGCATTGGAACCTGACGAACCCGGCCATTGCCGAAATCGAACAAACCCTCAAGGACTTCGTGGCGCTGGGCGTGAAGGTGAATTTCACCGAGTTGGACATCAGCCTCTTCAACCGGGACCAGACGGGCGACATCTATCAGGATTACGTGCCGCCCGAGGTCCTGGCCCAACAGGCGGCCCGCTACGCTGAGCTCTTCGCGCTGTTCCACCGGTATCGCGAGCACATCGAGCGCGTCACGTTCTGGGGTCCCACCGACAAATACTCCTGGCTCAACAATTTCCCGGTGAAACGCACCAACCACCCGCTGCTGTTTGACCGCGCGGGCCAGCCCAAGCCGGCGTTCCGGGCGGTGGCGGACGCGGCCAAGCTCCCGGCAGACCCGGCGCGCTAGCAACACTAACGAGGCTGCGCCTAGGAGACCAGAGACCAGAACGCGGAGTGAGCACTAGCGAACCCGGAAAACCTGGCGAACCGAGCGGAGCGAACCGAAACGAAGTGAAGATGGCCAACGGCAAATAGATGGCTTAAGGCCACCCGGAGGGTGCGAGCGGCGGCGAGCATCAACCCCCAACTGGCATGGCCAAAGGCAAACCAGAAACCAAACATAAGACTTGAACTAACAACCGTATTTTTGCTTTTCAAGGATTCCAGCCACAGGCGACAGCCCTACTACAACCATGACCACGCTATCTTACAGATTGCTGCCGGTGCTGGGATCCTGCCTGGTGGCGGGCTTGGTTTTAACGACCCGCGGTTTTTCCGAGCCAGCGGCGGCCGCGCCGCGCGACTGGCTCAAGACCGGCGCGATATCCATCGGGTTGGAGAACGGTTATATCAAATCGATCATCGACTTGAAATCCGCCAAGGGGCCAGTGGATACCAGCTTGGACTGGGCGGGCGGCAACGATTCCAAGGTCCGGTTCGAACTGCGCTTCACCGGGCTGGCTTGGAAACTCAAACCCGGCACATGACCTGAATCCTACCGCAATGATCCGCAATACCATCCTCCTTCATCCAACCCAATCCATGATCATGCAACTTACAACAACCGGGAAAGCCATGGCGTGTCTGCTCGGGTGGGCATGGGTGGTTTCCATAACCACCGCCCGGGCCGATTGGATATTCGCAGGTCACGAAACCAATGATCTCTATCAGACCGCCAAGGCTTCGGGCCTGGCGACGAGACGGGCGGATACCCCGGCCGCGGCCGTGGCGCAAGCCAAAGCGGGTGACGGGATCCTGATTCTAGCGGATGATTACCCCGCACGGCAGACGCCGGTTCCGGACGAGGTCTATCAAAGCGCGGCCGCCAAAAAACTCCGGCTGTATGTGGAATATCCCGCTACCTTGCCCGGCACGAAGATCGGTGCGCCGCGCAAAATGGAGTGGGAACGCGCGGTGGTGACATCCGTTGCGTTTGGTCCAACGCTCGCCAAAATGCGGATTCTGATGATCCAGGATTGCACCTATCTGCCGATCGCGGCAAACCACCCGCATCTAGTGCTGGCGCGTGTTGCCGGATTTGATGTGGCAAAGCTGGGACTGCCCGCCACGAATGTTTGGCCGATTCTCTTTGAACATCCCCAAGGCAACCTGCTCGTCTCAACAACCCGGCTCAGCCAGTTCATCGCGGGGCGCTATGCTCCTAACGACGCCTGGTGCTCGGTATGGCCCATGGTTTTCAAATGGCTGTGTCCCGATGCAACGATTCCGCCATTCAAGTGGACTCCGCCCGTCCGCCCGATGTATGGCAAATCCGCGCAGCTTCCGCCGGATGCACTGACGCAGGCGGTCCGCCGTGGCTCCGATTGGTATGCCAAAGGACGCTTGCTCATCCACCGCGACTGGCAACAGCAGATGAAGGAGGCCGCAAGTTTCAACGATCGCACCGGACAGTGCCCGGCACCGGATGCACCACCGGGCGATGGCACGTATGGTTTGTTAGAAGGCTACAGCTCGCGCATCAGCGCCTCGGGAACGCAACCCATGCGGTGGTTTCTTCGCGCGGATTGCAATAGCGAGGGCGCCATGGCCCTGGCACTGAATGCGGTGGCCAATCACGACACGCAAAGCGGGAAAATCGCCGCGAACCTGGTGGCTTTCGTCTTGAAAAATTCCTCCCTCCAGCAAGGACCCGCCGCCGATCCGGCAAACTCTGCGTACGGACTGCTCGATTGGAACACGCGCGAAAGCGGTTCGCAGGTTTATTACGGCGATGACAATGCCCGCGCGACCCTGGGTTTGCTCATGGCGACCACCGTTCTCAAGGACGATTCATGGAATGATGCCATCGTGCGCTGCATGCTGGGAAATTTCCGCACCACGGGACCCGAGGGTTTCCGCAATCCGCGCATTGATTCTCCTGACTTCAACACGCACGATTGGAAATGGTATTGGGAACAATCGGATGGGCGCTGGTCCGGAATCAAATACTCCCCCCACTATCAGGCATTTCAATGGGCTGTCAATTTATGGCTCTATGACAAGACCCGTTTCGAACCGCTGCTGGTCCGGACGAAATCCGCCATTCGTGAAATGATGAGGCGTTTCCCCGATGGATGGGATTGCGAAGCCAACCGGCAGGACTCCGAACGGGCCCGCATGCTGCTGCCGCTCGCATGGTTGATTCGAATCGAGGATACGCCGGAACACCGCACCTGGCTCAAACAAGTCGCCAGCTATGTGCTCGCTGCGCAGGATGAAAGCGGCGCCATCCGCCAGATTGTCAACCATGCCGGAGGCAGCAATGAGTCATACGGAACGGGTGAGTGCCCGCTGGTTTTCGAATCGGGTGATCCCGCGACCGATTTGCTCTATACTTCCAACTTCGCGTTCCTCGGCCTGCATGAAGCGGCGGCAGCAACAGGCGACGCCGCCTTGAAAAGCGCGGCGGATCGCATCGCGGATTTCATGATCCGCATTCAGGTTCGCAGCGACCAACCCGCCGTGCTGGATGGCGCCTGGTTCCGCGGATTTGATTTCAGCCGTTGGGACTATTGGGCCTCCAACGCCGACATCGGCTGGGGCGTATGGGCCACCGAAAGCGGTTGGACCCAGGGGTGGATCACCTCCATGCTGGCACTGCGCCAAATGAAAACCTCCTATTGGGATCTGACCAAGAAGAACGGCATCGCGAAAAATTTCGCGGCCGTGCGCAAGACCCTGTTGCCGGATGATATGCTGGTTGCGAGGATCCAGGTAAATCCTCAAGTTGAAAAATGAAAAACATGAAAATGAAAAACAATCTAACTATTACACCCGTGCTGGCCGCCCTCTTGCTGGCCGCCCTCTTGCTGGCCGCCGGCTGGGCCGCAGCGGCTGCGGCCGCGCCACCGGCGGAACCCGCCTTCGTGCCGTGGCCCAAGACGGTGCGGATGCAGCCCGGCACCCTGACCCTCGGCACCGGCAGCCGGATTCTAACCGACTGCGCCGCGCTTGAGCCGCTGGCCCGGATCCTGGCCGGGGAGATCCGACTGCTAACCGGTTTTTCGTTAGCAACCGGCGCCGGCCAGCCCGGCCCGGGCGACATCGGCATCGCCCTCGATCCGGCCCTAACCAAAGAGGCCCACCGGGTGAGCGTCACCGACAAGGCCGTGGTGCTGGGCGGCAACTATGCGGGTGCGGGCATGGGCACCGCGACGCTGCTGCAGGCGATCCTGATAGAGAACGGCAAGTTCTCGCTGCCCAAAATGACGGTGTCCGACCAACCAGCCATGCGCTACACCGGCATGATGCTGGATGTCGCGCGCCAGCCCAACTCGATCGAGACGCTCAAACAATGCGTGGTGCTCGCCCGGCTCTACAAGATGAAGTATTTCCACCTGCACCTCACCGACGACCAGATCTTCACGTTTCCCTCGACCAAGTATGCCGCCAAACTGAAGGGCACCTACACTCTGGCGGAACTCAAAGACCTGGTGAAGTTCGCCGACGAGCGCGGCGTGACGATCATCCCCGAGTTCGAAATCCCGGGCCACACCAGCCAACTCGCGGCGGCCTTTCCCGACGTCTTCGGCGACACCCAGGGCTGCGTCATCAACTTTCTAACACCCAGCGCGCTGCCTATCCTCACCGACCTGGTCAACGAGATGTGCGAGGTCTTCCGTTCCGCGCCGTATTTCCACATGGGCTCCGACGAGTGCAACTGGGCGCTCTTCGAGACCTGGCCCAACGTGGTCGAGGACCGCAAGGTCAACAAGCGCGGCACCGCCCAACAGCATGGTTGGCTGATCAACGAGATCAACAAGGTCGTCAAAAAGCAGGGCAAGGCGCTGATTGTCTGGGAAGGCTTCGACGGTCCCGAGGCCGGCGTGGACAAGGACGTCACCGTGATGGAGTGGGATGGCCGGTTTTTCCCGCCCCACGAAGTCGCTGCTGCCGGATATAAGATGATCAACGTGCCATGGGTGCCGTGCGTCTGGGCCACCGCCCGCGAAAATTACGCGTGGAACCCGTGGCTGATCGGCTCACAGGACCGCACGCCCGACCAGTTCAAGCGCGGCACGCCCGAAGCCGACCTGATCATCGGCGGCATGATGCAGTTATGGGAATGCGCGGGCGATAGCGCGCTGCCCCAGCTCCGCTCGACTGCCATCCCGCGCCATGAACGCATCCACAGCCCCGATGCCGGCAAGACTTATCAGGATTTCGACCGCCGTTTCAAATCCACCGACCGGATCCTGGACCTGCTCGCGCACCAGTTCACGCTGGCGGCCGACGGCCTGACAAACCACGGCGATTCCGTCTTCGACAAGGCGCTGGTATTGACCGTCGCCCCGTCGCCCGCATTCAAGAACGCGGTCATCCGCTATACCCTTGATGATGCCCTAGATGGCAAGATGCCTGCATACCCTGGCGATGGCCGCAAACCTAGCATGACCTCGCCGGTCTATACGGCACCACTCCGCATCACCCGCAGCACACAGTTCAACGCGCAGGCTTTTGATGCCGACGGCAAGGCGCTCGGTTTCCCACGTCTGACGAAATATATGTTCCGCCCGCTCTCCGTCACCATCAAGGGCCTCCTGCCCCAGGAGCGCTTCCGTCAGAACCGTTATGCCGACCCGGTGGAGGTCACACTCCGGTCCGCCGTGGGCGGGGAGATCCGTTATACGACCGATGGCAGTGACGTGACCGCCACCAAATCCGAGCTCTATGCCGCGCCGATCCGGATTGAAAAGAAAACCCTGACCGTGCGTGCCGCGGTTTTTTCTAACGTTGAAAAACAGGGCGAGGAATGGCGCGAGGACCTTACTTGGATGAACCATGAAAAGAACCTGACCACCGGCAAGAAGGCGGCGGCGGGCGAAGGCCTGCCGCAAGACTCCCCCACCCCGGCCGCGGAGTTCAAAACCGGCAATGCCGCCCTGGATGGCTATGCCGACAAGGACACGCACTGGAGCCTCAATCCATACCCCGCGTGGCTGGAGGTGGACCTCGAAAACGCCGCCATGCTCGACCAGATCCATCTCTATACCTGGTGGGGCGATGACCGCAGTTATCAATATACCATCGCACTCTCGGAGGACGGCAAGACCTGGAATACCGTGGTGGACGCCTCATCTAACACAGAGAAAACCACCGACCAGGGCTACCGTCACACATTCGCTCCCACCAAGGCGCGCCACCTTCGCGTGACCATGCTCAAGAACACCGCCAACTCCGCGGTGCATATCTGCGAACTCCGGGCCTATCCGGCGAAATAGCGGCAATGTGGCCGCGCGATAACAACTGTCGCAAGGCGTCCGAGATGTGCTCTAGCGTCGCTCTGTGAGTGACGATGTGAATGAGCTGGCGCTTGCCTATTCGCGTCAACTTAAGGAGGGAGGACGTCTCGTCCTCCATTGGATACGGGACGAGACGTCCCTACTCCTTATGGCATCAGCGGAGCCTTTGCGGACACTTGTGAAAATTCCGTTTAGCCCATAGCCAAGAAGCAATATCCATCATCCGCACCTTAAGTTGACGCGAATGGGCGCTTGCCTGAAACGCTGCATTGGCGGTTCTTGGTCATCGGCGGACATAGACGCGCCGCTACAATGCGGCAGATATTCTTGCGCGGCTCCAAAGATCATTTGGCGCATTGATTTTGTGCCAAATGGCCCGCAGATTCAAGACGTTTGCCCGCGTCAAGGCCCATTGCCGGACTTCACCGGATGCGCGAAAGCTCCTTCCTACCATCGCCGGGGGCTGGGGCCAGCATGAGGTTCGCTGAATGAATCCGGCTGCCCCAAATCAGTGGGTGCGGCACGGGCGAGATATCCAAACAATAAACATTTCAAACCACCATTATTGTCCTTTTCGTCGGGGCGAAAACACTCTAATTTCATACCGTTGTATGGTAGCAAACAGGTCCCTCAGGCGGCGCAACCATCCCCTGGCCACGGCAATTCAGGCTCTTCTCTTCCATGCAGACTCTTCAATCCCCCGAATCCACAAATCCAACCCAAAAAACCACTCGCGTCAAAACATGAAAGTCGCACTCCCATGAAAACCATGAACAAAATCAACCATCTCGCAGGAATCGCCAGCGCGATCCTCGCAATCGCTTCCTCCGGCCTGGCGGCCACTGCCGATATCACCGGACTTAACCTCTGGGGACAATACGGCAATCCGCCTCCACTTCCGATCACGGTGACCACGGACCAATCCGCGAGCGGCAACGCTTCGCTGGTTTTTGATGTGGCCGACAGTGCCGGCGGCGTGCTCAGCATTCCGCAGGTGGTGTTCACTTCCCCGATTGTCGGCGGGATCGTGACCGTCTCCATGAAGGCCTATTTCCCGACCGGCAACAAGTTCGCGTTTCTCTATGGGGTCGATGATAACCCAATTTCCACCACCAACTACGTGCAGATCAGTTCGTATGCCAACGACACCACAGGCGGTTTCGGCCAGATCGAAGGAGGGTCGGGCGGCTATAGTTTCGTTCGCGATGAATGGAAGACTCTGAAGTTCGTCATCGACCTGGACAATCCAGGCGTTGCCGACAACGGCACCTTCTACTACGACGACATGATCACTCCTGCCGGGACTTTCACCTACAACAGTGACACTCTCACCGAATTCTGGCTTATTCCCTCACAATACTACACCGGCACGGAGGTCACCGGCCCGTTTTATTTCGATGACATGGAAGTCTCACAGGGCAGTACCGTGGTCTGGTCGGATAACTTCGACAGCTACATTCCCAACGGCGACCCGAATCTGATCAGCATCGATGTGATCGCCAGTGGCGGCGAACCTCCGGTTAGCAGCGTCGCGGTGAGTGGCGACGTCACGGGCAGCCCGTATACCGGCCAGAACGGCCTATGGAATGAATTGCCGTTAGACGGCGGCACGGTCACGCTCAGCACCCTCAAGGATGGCACTGGCGCCACGGCGAGCGGTGTGGGTTTGGTGTATGACTCGACGAGCGTTGGCTACCATATGCAGCCAGGGAATGCACCGTATAACCCCGGCGTGGTTCTGAGCGCCGACAACCCCGAGCGCTCCTGGGTGACCGGCGGGGAATCTCCGGTGACCTTCAAGTTCACCGGCCTTACTGCCAGCGCACCCTACAGCCTGACCATTTATACCACCGGCGATCCGCAGATGACCTTGACGGTCAACGGCACGCCAACTCTCAATCCCGGCGAGATCTTCACCACTTCCACCACAGCCAACAGCAACGGCGAAATTGTCTGTCTAGTGAGCTGCGGTGGCGAAACTTACATGAATTACGCGGAAATCGCCGGCCTGCAACTCCTCAAGCTAACAGCCCCCCCGGCCGTGTCGGCTCACGCCGGCGCGGACCAGGCTCTTAGCCCTGGCACGCCCACCGCCGTGTTAGGTGCCACCCCGCCCGCCACTGGCGGCAACCCGCCCTATACTTATAGCTGGTCTCCCATCACCGGCCTGGATGACGCCACGCTGGCCAATCCCACCGTCACAACCACCGCCGCCACCACGACCTACACCCTGACCGTGACCGACTCGCTGTTAGCAACGGCTTCCGACGAGGTGATTGTCACCTACACGGTGCCACCCTTGGTGGCCAATGCCGGTGCGGACAAAAATGTCTCCTCGGGTTCGCCCTCGGTCGTGATTGGTGGCAGCCCGAGCGCCAGCGGCGGCAGCGGCACCTATTTCTACAGTTGGTCGCCAAGCGATGATGGCAGTCTGAGTAGTAGCACGGTGGCCAATCCGACCGCCGCGCCCACGGCCACCACCACCTACACCCTCACCGTGACCGACGATCTCGGCACGACTCCCGCGTCCGACTCGGTAACCGTCACGTATGTGACACCGCCCGCGCCGAACCCGAACCTGATCAGCGTGGACTATATGCAGGGTAGCGGGACCACCTGTGTAGGCGACACCAGCCTGACCGGTACCACCATGAAAAACGCCGTGGGCAATGTGTTCACCGGTCAGGCCGGCAACTGGAACGCCATGAACATCGGTACCTATAGTAACAACAGCGCCATCAGCGGATTCCTAAAAGATGGCGGTGGTGCCACCACCACCGTCAAACTGGCGTTGGGACTTGCCACCGGCCTGGACGCTGCGGCAGCTGGCGGCTGGCGATGCTCGCCGAATGAAGGAGCGCTCGGGGGGGCGGATCAACTGCGGTCGGAAAGCGCTTATCTTTATAACGGTGTCATCACCGGCGATCATTATGCCTGGGCATTGACGGGCCTGCCTCCGAACAGCACCTATAAGCTGGTGTTCTTCGGCGACCTCGGCAACGCCAGTGGTGCCTCCAACATCGCCAACGGCGTGTCTGGCACCCGCGACACTGAAGGCGACTGGAACTGGGAGAGCATCACCACCGATGCCAGTGGCAAGATCCTCGGCACCTTCACGGCCCCAGTTCCCACGCTGGGTCTCTACGGTCTGCAGATCGAGGCGCTCGGCACGGTACCCTCCGACTACAGCAACTGGGCTACCACATACGCCGGCGGCCAGACGGCTGGCGAAGATTATAACAATGACGGGGTGCAAAACGGCATCGCCTACTTCATGGGCATGAACGGCCTCGCGACCAATCCGGGCGTTGTGAACGGCAAGGTCACCTGGGATCATGTGGGGGTGGTCACCTCCTTCGAGGTGCAGGTTTCCGTCAACCTCATCGACTGGGAGCCCGCCGCCACGGGCGACGTCGAGATATCCTCGACCCAGGTGATCTACACCATGCCTCCCGGCCCGCCTGTTAAATTCTGCCGCCTGGTGGTCACTCCCTAACGGCACATATTCGGAGCATAAGGAGTCACGACACTCATGTCGTGCCGCGCAGCGGAAAGCGCAAGATGCGGGACGCAACGACGATGCTTTCGCCATTCATTGACAACACGACAGGAGTGTCGTGGCTCCTTAACACGACAGGAGTGTCGTGGCTCCATGTCCAAACTCTGAACACGCGCAACGCCGCATTCCGCCTTTGCGCCTGGCCATCCCATGCGCTATCTTCCGTCCGGCCCATTGCGGAATGGCAACCCATCATCACCCACCAGGATCAGACCGGACAAACTCATTCATGCAACATTATCTAACAATAACGCGTGTCGCGCAAGTGACTGCAAACACAGCCGTGCCAGCGGCCGGACGGAAACACGCTGCATGCGGCTGGCTCGCAGCGCTCGTCTGCGCCGCCATGACCGCCACCTCGGTGAATGTCGTCCTTGCGGCGGGCAACGCGGAGATGATCAGCGTGGACTTCGTGGTGGGCGGCAGCGGGGGCGATGGGTCTGAACACACCGCACCCTGCTCCGGCGACACCGTGCTGACCGGCACTACCATGAACAACGCTGTCGGCAACCTGTATTCCGGCCAACTCGGCGCGTGGAACCTCCTGAACATCGGAACCTACAATCAAAGCAGCGCCAGCAGCGGGTTTCTAACCAACGGAGCCGGCACCGTCACGACCGCCAAGCTGGTCATGGGACAAGCCACCGGGCTCAACAGCACCCTGGCGGGCGGTTGGCGCTGCTCGCCCAATGAAGGCACCCCCGGATCCACCCAGCAACTGCGGGCGGAAACCGCGTATCTTTATTATCCCGCATTGACCGTGGATCACTTTGCCTGGGGCTTCACCGGCCTGATTCCTAACAGCATCTACAGGCTTACCCTCTTCGGCGGCGGCAATGCCACGGGTATCTCCAATGTCGCCGGCGGCGTGGCGGGCACCCGCGACAGCGAGGGCGACTGGAACTGGGCCAGCCTCACCGCCGACAGCAGTGGCTCGATTACCGGCACCTTCACCGCAACGTCTTCCACGCCGGGTCTCTACGGCGCGCAATTGGAGCACCTGCCGCGGACCCAGCCGCCGCAAACTTCGCCGGGCTCGCTAGCGCCCGCGGACGGCTCTATCAACGTGCCGACCTTCAATACGTTGAGCTGGTCCACCTGTGTCGGCGCGGAAACCTACGAGGTGTACCTGTGGCCCAGCTCCGGGGCACAACCCGCTACACCCACCGCGACCGTGACGGTAGGTCAATACACTCCGCCGGGCTTCCTGCTGGCGCTCACCAGTTATAGCTGGCAGGTGGTCGCCCGCAACCCGGTCGGCGTGATGAACGGACCGGTCTGGTCAT
>Ga0268284_1001516_pt1 | contig 11725 bp, 7 predicted proteins | sample saktaG_14_FD_190137 | JGI IMG/M metagenome (GOLD analysis project Ga0268284, IMG submission 190137) | Saline water microbial communities from Sakinaw Lake, British Columbia, Canada - sak_2013_06_06_40m | ecosystem: Environmental > Aquatic > Non-marine Saline and Alkaline > Saline ... | reverse complement strand
GTGTTCCATTTAATAGCGGTTTTTTTATGAATTTCTCTGAAGAGCAATTAGCTGAAATAAAATTAGCAATTAAAAACTCTGACTATCTTACTTGGAAATTGTTAATAGAGTCTCAATTAACTGAAGACAACTTTAACAGTTTTATTCAGATGCATTCTAAAATGGATGAAAGAAGAGTCGGTACGATGAGAAAACACAGCAGTTAAGTGAACTAATCAACATGTTTTTATTTTTTTATATTCTTTAGTATAATTAACTCTATAATTTGTTTTTAAAGATGTAGATAAAGATAGTCTTGTTTTGGCAGGATCTTATTGGAATCGTTCAGAATTAAGAGTCTCTCTTGGAAATGCTTTTAATGTAAAGGAGAAGCTTGGAAGTTTTAATAAAATCTTGAAGAGAGTTTCTTTGTCTGCAAGAGCACGGTACGATAATAAAATGAATAGTAGTGTATTCTAAGTTATGAATCTCGTTTAGATTAATAAATAAAATTTTAGAATTGGTGGGGCTTTAGCCATACATAAACTTTCTTTCTTTCTTGTCTCTTCGCTGAGCTCTTAAATTTCTTTTTCTTATTTTTCCTCGAATTCTTGATTTTGGCATTTTAAGTCTCCTTTTATTTTATCCCATTTTGAGTTTATAAAGCTGACGTTTTCTCGTTTTAATAAAAAATATATATAGTTTATAAGAATAAAGTTTAAAAATAGATGTTTGCATGTTAAGGCAGGTGAAAAAAGATGGGAAGTTGTTTAGATTTAAGAAAATATCAAGATGGGTCTGCCATCGAGGATGCTTTTGGCAAAATACTTTCTGGGAAATCTGGATATAAGCCTATTATTGAAAAAAGGATTGACCCTGTAAAGTGCCCCAAGTGTAACCTAATGATTGTAAGTGATAAAAAGTTCTGTCCTGGATGCGGCGAATTGGTTGTAAGAAAAGCTACTTCTATTAAATGCTCCAAGTGCGATGAACTTTTTGAAGACGAAGATGTTTTCTGTGGAAGTTGTGGTACTAAAAGAGATTAGGGTTTTCTAAAATGAATTATGACTGTTTAAGGAGGGCTATAGGTATTTGTGGCGATGGATGTACTAAAGACTCAAAAAATGCTCAATGCCCAAATTATTATCCTTGTCACTGTTTAGGTTCTAGTGCTGAAATAATAACCTATGCGCCTTGGAGGGCTAGGGAGATTCAATCTGAACTATTGAAGAAAATCGAAGAGCAGGAATATTCTCCAAAACCCATGTCTTTGACAATGGTTGAGTCGTCTGGTGATTAAGTTTCGATAAACTTAAAAGAGTTTAATTCTAAGTGTTTTTATGAGATTAGCAATTGTAAAAAAAGAAAAATGCAAGCCTTTGCTTTGTGCAAAAGAGTGCATGAAATGCTGCCCAATAAACAAAAAAGGAGAAGAGTGTATTGCTATTGCAGATAAAGCTTCTATTGATGAAAAACTCTGTATAGGTTGTGCGATTTGTGTTAAAAGATGTCCCTTTGAAGCAATAGACATTATTAATTTGCCTGCTGTGAAAGAAGAAAACCTAGTAAACAGGTTTGGTCAAAATGGATTTGCGCTTTATGGTTTACCTTTACCAAAGAAAGGAAGTGTTTTGGGCTTACTTGGAAGAAATGGGATTGGTAAATCTACTGCCGTAGAAATTCTTGCTGGAAAGTTAATTCCTAATTTTGGAAAGTTTAAGAATAGTGAAAGTGTTCAAGAACATTATAAAGGGACTGAATTTGGAAAGTATTTTGATTCGTTGGGTAAAGATACAAGGGTTGCATATAAGCCTCAGAATCTATCTTTCTTATCTGTTAACTTAAAAGTTATTGATTTATTAAAGCAAAGAGGCGACGAACAAAAAATAAACGAGATTGCAAAGGAGTTGCATGTTGAACATTTATTGGAAAATAATTTAAGTAAACTTTCTGGTGGGGAATTGCAAAAGGTTGCTATTTTAGCTTCATGTTTGAAGGACGCAGATTTATATTTTTTTGACGAGCCTTTAGCTTATTTGGACATAGTTGAAAGATTAAGGGTTTCTGAGTTTATAAGAAAAATTGCTGAAGGTAAAACTGTTATTGTTATTGAACATGATTTATTAATATTAGACTATTTAACTGAATATCTGAATATTGTTTACGGTGTTCCCGGCGCATTTGGTTTGGTTTCAGGAGTTAAATCTGCTACTAATGGAGTTAATACCTATCTGGATGGGTTTATCAAAGAAGAAAATTTGAGAATTAGAGATTCTGCTCTAAGTTTTAATTTTACTAAAAATCAAATGGTTGCTGGAAGACAGATTTCAGAGTGGCCTTCCTTTTCAAAAAACTTTGGTAATTTTAAGTTTAATGCAAAAGCTGGTGCAATTAGAGAAAACCATGTTATTGGCATTTTAGGAAAGAACGGGACGGGTAAAACAAGTTTTGTGAAATGTCTTGCTGGCGTTGAAGAAGTTGAGATTGATGGTTTAAAACAGAAGTTGGATTTGAATTTAAAGATCTCATATAAACCTCAATATCTTTTTGCAGATTCTAGAAAACTAGGGGACAATCAATCTGCTTCAGATAACACTGAAGAATTTGTGAGAGATGTAATATTTAGAGAAAAGATCTCTAAAAATTTGGCTTCAATGTTTAGTCTTGAAGTATTATATCATAAACAAATAAAGAACTTATCGGGAGGGGAATTGCAAAGATTTTCTATTGCAAGGTGTTTGGCAAAAGAAGCAGACATTTATTTAATTGATGAGCCTTCTGCGTATTTGGATGTAGAAGAGAGAATTTCTTGTGCTAAAGCAATTAAAGAAATTATGATTCAGACTGGAAAGACTGCTTTTGTTGTTGATCATGATTTGTTATTAATTTCATATCTAGCAGATTCAGTTATTTTGTTTTCAGGACAGTCTGGGATTGAAGGGCATTCTTCGGAAGTTTACGGGTTTGAAAAAGGAATTTCGGAGTTATTAAAACAGTTAGAAATTACTTTAAGGAAAGACAAAGAAAGTGGAAGACCTAGAATAAATAAGAAGGATAGTGTATTGGATAGGGAACAGAAAGAAAGCGGGAACTATGCAGACTTCTAGTGAGTTTCTTGCCAAATTTTTTTTAAAAGTTTAATGTCTTCTTCAGTTTTTTTAATATCTTGTGTGACTTCTAGACATATATCTACATTCTCTGGAAGAAGACTAATTACTCTTTTCAAGTCTATATTTGATTCTGTAAGTGCTAAGTGTGTTTTATCTTCTGGAAGAATTTGTCCTCCTAAATGAATATGGATAGGTTTTAATTTTAAAAAATCTTCAATAAAAATATAAGGGTCTAATTTTTCTTGGAATGCGGCGGAGATTGCATGGTTTATATCGAAGCAAAGTCCTTTACCTGATTTTTTCATAAATTCCCTGGTTTCTTCAGGTGTTGAACAGAATTTCCCTTTTTCATACATTACAGGTAGGTTTTCTATTATAATTCGTTCGTCTTTTATTTCTTTTAGAATTTTTATTGCTTGTTCTTTCGAGCAGTTTTCATTTTCAATAAAACCTGGATGGAATATTATTTTAGTTGCATTACAGAAATTAGCTATGGTTTGTCCTTCTTTTAGCTCATTGATATTTTCTTTTTCTTTTTCCTTGTCAGCAGGGTTTATTCCAAATCTTTGGTGTTTGCAGTGGATTACAATTTTGGTATTTGGAAGAAATTTTTTATCTATAAAACTCATTACTTCTATAAAATCTACTTTGTCTTTAAAATATTCAATAAACTCTTTACCATCATATGTTTTTACACCAATCTTCATACATTTTTCTAGGGGTTTCTATTTTTAAGTATTTCTTTGTTAACTTAGCAGGTTTAAAAGAATTAGATAGTTTAATAAATAATATTTTTATATAATGTCTATGAAGGAATATGTTGTTAGTGTTTTGGAAAATGTGTTAGCTGGGAAGCTAAAAAAGGAAGAAATTGAAAGTCTAATTGAGGTTCCACCGCAACAAGAGATGGGGGATTTTGCTTTTCCTTGTTTTTCTTTAGCCAAAATTGAAAAAAAATCACCTTTAGCAATTGCACAAGATTTAGTTGAAAAAATAAGAAAGAAATTACCTAAAGAAATCTCAGGTGTAGAGCTCAAATCTGCATATGTTAATTTTTTTGTTGATAAAAAGTTTTTAGCTCAAAAAGTTTTAAAGGAAGCGATTAAAAAAGGTTATGGCTCAAGTAAGGAAGGCAAAGGGAAGAAGATTGTAATTGAGTTTCCATCGCCTAATACCAATAAGCCTCTCCATTTAGGACATTTGAGAAATATGTCTTTAGGAGATAGCGTGGCTAGAATTATGGAATTTGGTGGAAATAAGGTTATTAGAACAAATCTAAATAATGATCGTGGAGTGCATATTTGTAAATCGATGATTGGTTATTTAAATCATGGAAAAGGGAAGACTCCTAAGTCTGAAAAAATTAAGTCTGACCATTTTGTAGGAGACTATTATGTTCTGTTTAGCAAGGATGCTAAGGAAAATCCTGCTTTAGAAGAAGAAGCACAAGCAATGCTAAAAAAATGGGAAGAAGGAGACCTGGAAACCTTTTCTCTTTGGAAATGTATGAATAAATGGGCCTTTGAGGGATTTAAGGAGACTTACAAAACTTTCGGTCTTAAGTTTGATAAAGAATATTTTGAAAGCGATATTTACACAAAAGGAAAAGAAATTGTACAAGAAGGATTAAAGAAAGGTATTTTTAAGAAACGAGAAGATGGCGCAGTTATAATTGATTTGACTTCTGAAGGATTGGGTGAGAAAGTCTTACTTAGAGCGGATGGGACTTCTATTTATATTACTCAAGATATGTATTTGGCGAAATTAAAAGATGAAGAGTTTGATGTGGACGGTAGTATTTATGTTGTTGCAAATGAGCAAGATTATCATTTTAAGGTTTTATTCTCTATTCTGAAAAAATTAGGTTATAAGTTTGCTGATAAACTTTATCATTTATCCTACGGGATGGTTGAACTTCCAGAGGGTAGGATGAAATCTCGTGAGGGGATTGTTGTGGATGCAGATGACTTAATTGAAGATACTCGTAAAATTGCTGAAGAAAATATTTCTAAACGAGATGTTTTGTCTAAAGAAGAATTACATGATCGTTCTCTAAAAATTTCTCTTGCAGCAATAAGATATACTCTTTTGAAGATAGATTTAACAAAAAATATTGTATTTAATCCTAAAGAATCTTTGGAGTTTGAAGGCAATACTGGTCCATATTTATTGTACTCATACGCTCGTGCTTCTAGTATTTTAAGGAAAGTAAAAAATGCTAAAACTAAAGTAGAAATGTTTGATTTATCCAAAGAAGAAACTGCTTTATTAACTAAGCTTCAGAATTTTCCAGATGTGACAAAGCAAGCATATGTTCAGTTAGCTCCAAATTTAATTGCAAATTATGCATTTGAGCTTGCTCAGATTTTTAATGAGTTTTATCATGCTAATTCGGTTATAGGAAGTAGGGAAGAGGCGTTTAGATTAAAGTTAATTGAAGCTTTTAGAAATGTTTTGAAGAGTGCACTGAATCTATTAGGAATACAAGAATTAGAGGAAATGTAATATGGTTTTTTATAAAACAGAAAAATCCTTTGATGGCACTATTAAATTAAATTTTAAAGAAGGATATATTGCCGTGATTATTCCAACGAAAGATAATAAACTTTCAGTTTGTGTTTCATGTCAGATAGGATGTCCTGTAGGGTGTAAGTTTTGTTATAGTGGAAAGATTAAGTTTCAAAGAAATTTAACTGTTGAAGAAATTGTTGAGCAAATTAGAGTTGCGAAAGAAGTTACTAGTAGCGAACCAACAAGTATTGTTTTTATGGGGGTGGGCGAGCCTACCTTGAATTTAAAAAATGTCTTGGGGGCCGGGGAGAAAATTCATGAAGAGTTTAAGATTTCATATAATCGGATTACTATCTCTACTAGTTGTCTTAAGACGTTAGATAAGTTAGTAGACATAAAATTTAATATAGCTTTATCTTTACATTCGCCTTTTGATGCTGTTAGGAAAAAACTTATTCCTGGAGCTATTTCTGTTTTAAAGATTGTTAAGTTTGCAAAAGACTATTTGGTTCAGGGCAATAATAAAAAATATGTGATGATTGAGTATTCCTTGATTAAGGGAGTTAATGATTCGGAGAAGGATTTGAAAAAATTAGTTTCTTTGAAATGGCCTAAAAAAATACTGTTTAATTTGATTGAGTTTAATGATTTGGGTGAAATGAAAGGTAGTGATACTGATACTCTTGAGCATTTTAAAGAAGAGATAATTAGGAAAGGCTGGAAATGTTTTATTAGGGGTTCGCGTGGGAAAGATATCTCTGCTAGTTGTGGGATGTTAAGTATCTAATTACTTCTGATATATTACTAATAGTATATATTATTAATTATATATTTATCTTATAATCTTTATAGGTTATTAGTAATATTTAAATACCTATGATAATTACAGTTTTTATGGGTTTGGTGAACATAGCAGGTTTTCTGTGCGAGAGATGTAGTCACCAGTGGATTTCTAGAGAAAATTCTTTACACGTTCCAATTGTTTGCCCAAAATGTAAAAGTCCTTACTGGAATATAAAAAGGAAAATTAAAAAAAAGGAGACTAAGAAGTAAAATGGGGAAAGAGGTGATTAAATTTATTTTAGGAATTTTAATATTATTCAGTTTTATAAGTTTTGGAAGTGCAGCCTTTGCTGGAGGAGATGGAACTCCTGGAAATCCATATCAAATAACAACTTGGACGCAGTTGAATGAAACAAGAGGTAATTTAACTGCTAGTTATATTTTGATGAACAATTTGACTTCAGGTGATGGAGATTATGGGGTTATTGCAGGTATAACTGCAAACGGAGGAAAAGGTTGGAAACCTGTTGGAAACGGGACTACTGGTTTTGATTTTAATGGTTCTTTTAATGGAAATGAAAAAACAATTTCTGGATTGTATATAAATAGACCTACTGAAGACTTTGTTGGTTTGTTTGGTACTGCTCTCGGTGGTGTCAATATTTCTCGTTTAAATGTTGTCGGAGTTAATTTGACAGGCAAGTATTATGTTGGAGGTATAGTGGGGTATAATGAAAAGGGAGTTATTAAAAATTGTTCTGCTCAAGGAACAGTTTATGGAACATATGAGGTGGGAGGGTTAGTTGGGAGAAATTATGCTGGATTAATAGCTTTTTCTTATTCTAATGTTAATGTTTTTGGTAGGACTACTGGATTAACTGATGTCTTTTTGGGCGGTTTTGTCGGTAGTAACTATGGGACTACATTACCTCTTTCTACTTATATTTTAAATTGCTATTCCCTAGGTAATGTAACCGCTTTCAGTAGTAGTCATAATTCAATTGCAGGATTTAGCAATAACTGGGGTTCTTACTCTTACATCAATAACTCTTATTCTACTGGGCTGGTTTCTGCGGTAAATGGCAAGGGGTTTGTGTCGGGTGTAAATGGCAAAGTTAGTTCTTCTTATTGGGATATGGATACTTCAAATAAATCTATTTCTGATGCGGGGACTGGATTAACAAATTTAGAGATGAAAAAGATGGCTCTCTTTTTACTAAATGGGTGGAATATTTCACAAGGTCCAGATTTAAACAATGGTTATCCCTATTTAGCTTTGCAAGCAAATAATGATTCATATGTTTGGTTAACTCCTGCAAAAAATACTTTTGATGGAGGAAATGGATCCGTAAATAATCCTTATCAAATAAGTTCTTGGACAGGGTTGGATGCTATGAGGTATAATTTAAGTGCTAGTTATATCTTAACTACAAGTTTATCTTCTAGTGATATTGATTATGCAGGGTTGGGGGACGGTTGGATACCTATTGGGACTTCTAGTTCTTTTTCTGGTATTTTTAATGGAAGTAATAATTATATATACGATCTTAATGTAGATACTGCAGGTGTGGCGGGTTTATTTGGAATGGTTTCTGGATCAATTTCTAATTTAAATATGTTTAATGTTACTGTTTATAGCTCTTCTTATATTGGTGGTCTAACAGGAATGCTATTGGGAGGTAATGTCTCTTTTGTTTCTATTTTTGATAGCAGTGTTGTTGAAAGCGATTTTTTATCTGATTGTAATTCTTGTGGTTCTGAATGTAATATTGGAAGTTTAATAGGTTATCAAAACGGAGGGAGAGTACTTAATTCTTCTAGTTCTGGAAATGTTACCGGATGTTGGAATGTTGGTGGTTTGGTAGGTTCTTCTTCTTCTGGAATAATATCCAACTCTTATGCAACAGGGAGTGTAATAGGAATTGATACTATCGGAGGATTTGTAGGAAATAATGGCGGCGTGATAACTGCTTCTTATTCAACAGGGAGTGTATTGGGTTCCTCAGATACGATAGGGGGTTTTGTCGGAGGTAATGGTGGTGAAATAACAAATTCATATTCAACAGGAGGAGTATTCGGTGGAGGTTCCTACACTGGCGGGTTTGTAGGGTATGATAGCGGAATTATAACGAGCTGTTATTCAACAGGATATATAGATGTAACCTCGGCAAGTGGTTTTGTCGGAGGTAGTTATGGTACAATCACTAATTCGTTTTGGGATACAGAAACTTCTGGTAAGGAAAATTCGAGTGGTGGGATTGGTAAAACAACTGCAGAAATGCAAAATATGGCTCCCTTTTTATTTAGTGGATGGGATATTTCACAGGGTGCAGATTTGAATGGGGGATATCCTTACTTGGCATGGCAGGCATCGAATAACTCTTATGTTTGGCTAACTCCTGGAGAAGCTATTGGAGGAAATGGATCAGTAAATAATCCTTATCAAATAAGTTCTTGGATAGCACTAAATTCAATGAGATACTCTTTAGGTTCTAGTTATACTTTAATTACAAATTTAAGTTCGGCAGATTCTGATTATGAAAATTATGGTTCTAATGCAAATGAAGGTTATGGTTGGATACCACTCGGAACTGATAGTACTCCCTTTTCAGGTAATTTTAACGGAAGTGGAAATACTATTTCTGATTTATATATTTATAGGCCTAATAATTTTCAAGGTTTATTCAGTTATGTAACTGGAAGCATTACTAACATTGGATTAGAAAATGTATATGTGATTGGTGATTATGCTGTTGGAGGTTTAGCGGGTCAGTTGGGGGGAGTAATCTCTGAATCTTACGTAACAGGATATGTAAATGGGGATGACACTGTTGGGGGTTTAGTAGGATATCAAATTGGCGGAATAGTCTCTAATTGTTATACAACGGGAGAGGTAAATGGAAATGCTCTTCAGGCAGGAGGATTGGTAGGTAATGGGGGAGGAACAATTTCTAATTCTTATTCAGAAGCAAATATAGGGGGTGGCGGTAGTTATTTGGGCGGAATAGCTGGGTGGTATAGTGGAACAATTAATAACTCTTATGCAACCGGAATTATAACGGGAAATGATTACCTTGGCGGGTTGGTTGGACAACAAGCATCTGGAACAATTAATAACTCTTATGCAACCGGAAGTGTAACTGGAAATGAATACGTTGGAGGTTTAATTGGTGATGCTCACGGAACAATTAATAACTCTTATGCAACCGGAATTGTAACTGGTTCTAGTTATTATATAGGAGGCCTTGTTGGTAAATCTTCTGGAACAATTAATAACTCTTATGCAACCGGAAGTGTAACTGGAAGTATTGACGGCGTTGGAGGTCTGGGAGGAGAGTCAACCGGTATTGTTTCTAATTCTTATGCAACAGGAAATGTAAGTGGGTCTGGAGAAATCGGAGGTCTTTTTGGATATCATTCTGGTTCGATTACTAATTCTTATGCAACAGGAAATGTAAACGGAGATACCAATGTTGGAGGTTTTGTCGGTGATAATTTGGGCCAGGTTTATAATTCATATTCAATAGGGTTTGTAAATAGTACTGGATCTAATTTTGGTGGTTTTTTTGGAGCTAATGGTGTCTATCAAGAATCAACCTCATTTTGGGATACTTTAACATCTGGACAAAATTATGGGTGTCCTCCAGACAGTTGTCTTAATATTGAGGGTAAAACAACTGATGAAATGAAAACTCTCGAAATTTTTACAAATGCCGGATGGGATTTTACCAATGTTTGGATAATTGATGAGGGATTTGATTATCCTAAATTAAGAGCACTTTATTTTCCGCCAACTATTTCTTCTTTAAGAAATGGAGATTTAGATAGCTGGGACCCTTCTGTTGTGGTTGAGTTTAATACAACGATGTATAGTGCAAGAGGAAATTTTGGAAGTGCGTGGCTTGAATGGAAAAATTATTCGCAAGATTGGAATGAATCAACTTTAATTGAGATGACTTCTACAGTAATTAATTCTACCTATAATTTAGTTAACGCTTCTTTTTATTTACCGGATTATGAAACAAATATCACTTATCGTATATTTGCAAATAATAGTGCTGGAGATAGTATGCATTATTATTATAATACTTCTAGTTATTGGGATTGTTCATTTTCAATTACAGATAGCTATGATAGCCATGGGAACTTGTCTGATGGTGATTTAGGTACTATTGGCGGATTTAATGCTCAACGTCCTTTGGGGAATATTACAATAAATAATACAGGTGATGCTAATTACTCGGATGGGTGTTTTATTAAATTTGGAAGAGATTCTAGTGGGAATAATTGGTATACTGTTGATGCATATACGTTAAACTTTACAGAAGGATACTATTCCTTAGAACCTAGTAAATTTCCAGGAAGCACTTTCCCTGGTGGCTTAAGATACTATAACGAATCTAATTCAATAACTAGCGTGACATTAGGGCCTAGGGAAAATGTAACTATCGAAGTTCAAGGTATTTTTCCAAATATAAATGGTGTTCTTAATGAGTATCCTTACTTTTCTGTTTTTGCAAATAGAACTGATACTGTTGATGGGGAAACAAATAAAACAATTTATGCAAAGATGGTTGTAACGCCTGGCGCATATTTGGAATCTGCAATTACAACTCCTGTTGGGGATTCTTTGCAAATCCCATTAGCTATTGGAAATTATACCTTCACAGCTTATGTTAAAGATGTTGTTGCAGGAGCAGATAATCCTAATAACACAGCTTACGATGTTTCTCTTAATTGGACTTTACCTGAAGAAGTACAGAATAGAAGTAGTTCTGAAAATTTTACTTTCTTTAATTCAACTTTAAATGATACTTCATTTCAATATGTGAACTTTACTTTACGTTTGAATGCGACTAATTTGGCTTCAATGACTACTGGAACACAAACAGTTTACACATATGCAAAGGGTTATGAAAATTCTACCGGTAGTTTACTCCCTATTAGTCAAGGTATTGTTTCGAATTCTGTAGTTTTGAATTTTACATGTGTGGAAGCATCAGATGGAATTTGCGTGGCTAGTTGTAGGCCCTTAACAAGTTATTTCAGAGGAGTTTATTTTAATTCATCAGATTCTGATTGTGGTTATTGTGGCGATGGTAAAATTACAGATTCTCCTGGAGAATCTTGCACAACTTGTCCTGAAGATTGGGGAGAATGTCCTGTAGCTACTGGCGGAGCTGGCGGCGGAGGTGGTGGAGGCGGAGGTGGTGGCGGAAGTTTTGCTAAGTCTGAAGCTACATTCGAATTAGTAAGAGGAGAAAATCAATACTTTGATTTGGTTTTAGAAAATAAGTTAGCATCACCAAAATCCGAGATTTCGATAACTGTTAAGGGAAATA
>Ga0268284_1001515_pt1 | contig 11727 bp, 7 predicted proteins | sample saktaG_14_FD_190137 | JGI IMG/M metagenome (GOLD analysis project Ga0268284, IMG submission 190137) | Saline water microbial communities from Sakinaw Lake, British Columbia, Canada - sak_2013_06_06_40m | ecosystem: Environmental > Aquatic > Non-marine Saline and Alkaline > Saline ... | reverse complement strand
CTCTTTTCAACGGGAGGCACAAAAAGGCCCTTCTCTTTAAGCTCATCAAGGTTCATCTCCCTGATGTGCGCCGTACGCCTTGGACTGGGCGGCATATTGAGCACGCTTGCATCTACCGCGGATTCGACCGGAATCCTCACGGAAAGATTGCTCTTAACAGTTGAAAGACACGCCTGGCGGTATCCTTTATCAACATCTTCACTGCTCAATTTTTCCGTAATTCCGCCTTCAACTTGCCCTTCTTCAATAATAACCCGGCACTTTCCGCAAACACCCTCCCCCCCGCATGAAGCATTAACATGAACGCCTGCCTCCATTGCGACACGCAGGAGATTATCCCCGTCTTCCGCTTTTATGCTTATATTGTGAGGGTAGAACATCACCTTGTGCATATCTTCATTTCCTGTCAGATTTGTCGGTAAGCTTATTTATTTCCTGCACCCGGTTCCCGGTCCGGACATCGAAGGAAATAAAGGATTCAAGGGGCCGAGGATTCGAGGGTTCAAGTGAAAAATCTTCCCTTTCACCTGATCCCCGACCCCTGAATACTGACCCCCGATGCCTGATATTCTATATTCGGCTCACACTTGACTCCTTGAACCCTCGAATCCTTGAATCCTTCTTTTCACCCTTTCGGCTCATCGAACCTGCAGTTTAACATTATCATATCGTCTTCAAAGGTTGTTCTAATCTTGTAGGGCAAAGACTGGAACAGCCTTATCATTCCCTGATTGCCCGGAGAGGTGTACGCAAAGAGTCCCAGGATACCGTTTTCCCGGGCAGCTTCGGAAAGTTTTTTAAGTATAATTCTTCCAAGCCGCTTTCCCTGATACTCTTTTATTACCGAAAAGGCGACTTCAGCCATGTTCTTTGCCGGGTCGAGAAGATATTCTCCGACGGCAATAACCTTTCCAAAACCGAATTCACCTACAATGGCAATAACCGTAAGATCTTTAATATAATCAATCTGCGATACGCACTCCATCTCGTCGCGCACAAACCGGGTTTTTTCATGAAAAAAGCGCGAGGCAACGTCATTTTTATCGAGATTGTAAAAATGTTCCTGTATTCTTCTTTCATCAACCGGTTTTGCCGGCCTAACCATCACGGTCTCATCATCTATAATTATTGTCTCCTCAAGCTTTATGGGATATACGCCCTGAATAGATTCTTTCAAAGTGCGTTCTTCCCCGAGAAGTCCCAGTCTCTTGGCATTATGAAAAAGCTCTTCCCTGAATTTCGGATGGGCTATGCTTATCATTGCCCTTGCCCTTTCCTGAATACTCTTTCCAAACAGATTTACCGCGCCGTACTCGGAAACGACATATTGCGCATCGCCTCTTGGAACAACTATCGCGGTATCTGTCAGCAACGGGACAATTCTGCTTTTCTTTCCGTCGACTGACGCTGAAGGAATCATTATTATCGATTTACCGCCTTCGGCCTGCGCCGCGCCCCTTATAAAATCGAGCATGCCCGTGACACCCGAAAAATGGTTGTAAGGAAGGGCGTCCGCCGCAATCTGCCCGGTAAGGTCCATCGTCATTGCTACATTCAGGGCAATCATTCTTTTATGCCTTGCAATTACGCCGGGATCATTCACATAGTCTGAAGGATGAAACTCGATAGCCGGGTTGTCGTGCATGAAATCATAAAGATTCCTTGTTCCAACTGCGCTGCTTGCTACAATCTTTCCTTCGTTATACCCTTTTTTCCTGTTTGTAATGACGCCTTTTGAGAAAAGATGCATGATGCTGTCGTTAAGGTACTGGGTGTGTATTCCAAGATCGTTCTTTTCGGAAAGGGCCATAATCGTCGCTTTCGGAGTAACGCCGAGGCTCATCTGGATTGTCGATCCGTCGCTTATGAGCCTTGCGATATGCCCGGCGATCAAGTTTGCCGCTTCAATATCCGGCAGATCTCCTATCGTAAGAATCTCCTCCTCATGTTCCACAAAAACATCAACATCATTGACATGAATAAAGCTTCTCCCAAGCACCCTGGGCATTCTGGGGTTAACCTGCGCTATAACAAGATCGGCTGATGAAGCAGCCGCCTGAGTTATGTCAACTGAAACACCAAGGCTCATCCACCCGAAATCATCCGGCGGAGAGACCTGAATGAGTGCCACGTGTATTGGAAGAAGCCTGCTTTTGAACAAGCGCGGAATGGCGGAAAGGTTTATAGGTGTAATAAAACGTATATTTCTAGCGAGCCCACTTGCCTTGGCCGATCCCAGATAAAATGACCTGATGTTCAGGCTGTGGGAATTTGTTTTGTTGGCTATGAGGGTAAGCGGAGTTGTTTCAAGGGTAAGCAGACGCACAATTTCGATGTCGGTAAAATTTTCAGAACTTTCCGACAGAACCCTGACGAGATGCTGGGGTTCTCCGCAGGAGGAGCCGATAAATACCCTCCGGCCCGGTTTGATAAGACTTATCGCTTCAACAGCACTTCGTTTATTCTCAACGTATTTATCAGCCCAGTATTTTGAAATCGGCATAATTCCTCATCTGCAAATGAAACGATACAAAGGACATACAGTAAGATTAGATTAAATTATGGTGCAAAGCAGGCAACAAATGAATGCACCATATATCAGGAACTTATTTCAAGTCAACTCCTTCCGGTAATCAGGTTTCCGGTCTCTTGTTTCTGATCCGGATATCGAAGGAAATAAATGGTTCAAGGGGCCGAGGATTCAAGGGTTCAAGTGAAAAACCTTCTCTTTCCCCTGAACCCTGATCCCTATCCCCTACCTTCCGACTCCCGCCTCATCCCTTTCGCCTTTCGCCTCACGCCTCACGGCTTTTCACCTTTAACCCTGCTCCATCATCAGCCGCTTCTTAAGATACGTATACCTCTTCTGCGTCCTGTTATTATTGATTCCGATTGCAAGAGCCTTCTTCGTGCCAATCATAACCACAAGCCTTCGCCCTCTTGTGAGCGCCGTATATATAAGGTTCCGCTGTAGAAGCATATAATGCTGCGTATGGACCGGCATCACAACGGCAGGATATTCGGAACCCTGTGACTTGTGGACCGATACGGCATACGATAAAATAATATCATCAAGTTCATGAAAATCGTACTCAATATGCCGTCCGTCGAAAGAAACAACCATCTTCTGATCCTCGGAATCGATCGACTTTATTCGCCCGATATCGCCGTTGAAGACCTCCTTCTCATAATTATTTCTTACCTGCATTACCTTATCGCCTGTTTTATATTTTTTTTCACCGCGTACAAGCAAGGCCTCTCCCGGATTGAGAGCCTCCTGCAAAACCGAATTCAGGCCGGAAGATCCGAGAACCCCCCTGTGCATGGGAGTCAAAACCTGTATCTCATCGAATGAGTCGAAACCAAATCGCTTCGGAATACGTTCTGTTACAAGCTCCCTGATTATTTCAATTATTTTTTCCGGATTATCCTGCTCAATGAAATAAAAATCGCTGCTTTTTTCATCCGTTTTCAAAAAAGGCATTTCTCCGCCGTTAATCCTGTGGGCGTTGATTACGATACGGCTCTCTTTTGCCTGGCGGAAAATTTCGGTAAGAGTAACAACAGGAACAAGGCCCGATTCGATTACATCATTTAAAACATTTCCGGCTCCCACCGAAGGAAGCTGGTTGACATCTCCTACAAGAATTAATGCCGCCTCCGGAGGCACAGCCTTAAGCATGCTGAACATCAAAAGAGTGTCTATCATGGAGGCTTCGTCAACAATCAGAAGATTACACTCGAGAGGATTCTTTTCATCTCTCTGAAATCCTCCCTTTTCCGGGTTATATTCGAGCATCCTGTGAATTGTTTTCGCACCAAACCCTGTTGCTTCGCTCATTCGCTTTGCGGCCCTTCCGGTAGGCGCAGCAAGCAGGATTTTCATCTTAAGCCTTTTAAATATCTTAAGGATGACGTTTATGATGGTGGTCTTTCCGGTACCGGGCCCACCGGTTATTACGAGCACCTTTTCCTCAAGAGCACTCCGTACGGCCTCGACCTGTTTTCCGGCAAGAGTAATAGAAAGTTGATGCTGTGCCCATTCGATTGCCTTATCCGGAATAACATTCCTGAAAGATTTTGCCGAATCGACTATTTTCTTCAACAATTTTGATATGCCTGCCTCACAGTAATGATATTTTGCGAGAAAAGCGCCCTTCCTCTCCTCCTCCGATATTCCAATATCTCCTTCAAGCTCTTCGATGACTATTTTCCCCGACTCAGCCGCCGCATCAATCCCTTTCTTAACATCCTCTCTTTCAACATCCAGCATTGCCGCGCAGTTTTCAATAAGGGCCGGTAACGGATAATAGACATGACCCTCTTCAGAGAGTGTAAAAAGAATATATATTATTCCGGATTCGACTCTTTCCTTCGAGTCTTTTGAAAAGCCGAGCTTTGCGCCGATTCTGTCGGCGGTAATAAATCCTATACCTGATATATCGACAGCGAGCCGGTAGGGGTTCTCTTTCAGAATTGCCGTCGCCCTGTTCCCGTACTTTCTGAATATTTTTACGGCATAACCAGCACCGAGGCCGTAGGTATGGAGAAAAAGCATGAGATTGCGGATCTCTTTCTGCTCGTCCCATGCCTTTCTGATCATGGCAATCCGCTTCTCTCCTATCCCTTCAACTAAAGAGAGCTTGTCCGTATCCTTTTCGATTATATCAAGCGTTTTTATTCCGAACTTTTTTACTATCCGTTCGGCCATGACGGGCCCGACACCTTTTACAAGACCGGAGCCGAGATATTTTTCGATTCCAGCAAGGCTTTCGGGGGCTGCACTTGAAAATTCGGAGACTTTGAACTGCTCGCCGAATTTAGGGTGCCTTGTCCATTCACCCTTCATCGTGAGCATTTCACCCGGAACAGGAGAAATTAGATTTCCCACCACGGTCACGGGCTCTTTTCTCCCCTGGACCATTACCTTCGCAACCGTATACCCGGTCTCTTCACTTGTGTATGTTATCTTTTCAATACGACCGCTTAAAAATACGGTCTCTGGTTTCTGGTTCATGGTTTATGGTCCGTACATCGAAAAAGCCGAATGTCGTACTTCGAATATCGAATGGAATAAAGGATTCGAGGGTTCAAGTGAAAAACCTTCTCTTTCCCCTGATCCCTGCCTCTCGACTCGTGCCTCAAGCCTAACCTAATCCTCACCAAGCTCCGTAAAACCGGCATAAAAATCGAGAGCTTCCGGATTTCTCAATGCATCCTTGTTTAACACCGGCTTGTTCTGGATGACTTTTTTCACCGCAAGTTCAACCTTCTTCATGTTCAGCGTATACGGAACATCCGGCACGCTCAGAATTTTTGCAGGCACATGCCTCGGAGAAGCATTTGACCGGATGGTATTTACAATCTTCTTTTTAACCTCATCCGTCAGTTCATAACCCGGCGCCATTTTTACAAACAGGATGACACGCACGTCATTCTTCCAGTCCTGACCGACAACAACGCTGTCCTCAATCTCGTCAAGCTGCTCCATCTGGCGGTATATTTCAGCAGTCCCTATCCTGACGCCCCCGGGATTTAATGTGGCGTCGGACCTGCCGAAAATAGTAACACCACCGCGGTCATTGATTTCAATAAAATCCCCGTGCCGCCATACATTCGGATATACGTCAAAATAGGCGCTGTGATATTTCTTCCCGTCCGGATCATCCCAGAAATAGATCGGCATTGAAGGAAAAGGCGCCGTGCAGACAAGTTCCCCCTGCTGGTTGATAACCGGCTTCCCGTTTTCATCAAATGCCTCAACCTTCATGGCAAGTCCTCTGCATTGAAGCTCTCCTGAATAGACCGGGCCCATCGGGTTGCCGAGCGCAAAACATCCGTTTAAATCCGTCCCCCCTGAAATTGACGCAAGCTGAACATCGGGCTTTATATCACTGTACACATATTCAAAATTTTCCATTGAAAGAGGCGAGCCGGTTGAAAGAATAGTTCTGAGATTTTTAAGGTCGTATGTTTTTCCGGGTTTTACGCCGGCATTCTGCAGGGCGGTTATATAACCCGCGCTTGTCCCGAAAACGGATATTTTTTCATCCTGAGCCATTTTCCATAATGCGCCGGGTTCGGGATGGAAAGGATTCCCGTCGAACAGTACAAGTGTGGCTCCCACGCCAAGCGCGCTCGTGAGCCAGTTCCACATCATCCAGCCGCAGGTGGTAAAATAAAATATTGTGTCGCTTCTTCTTAAATCAGTATGCAGGATCATCTCCTTCAACTGATGAACAAGAATCCCTCCCGTGCACTGCACCATGCATTTAGGAAGTCCGGTTGTTCCCGACGAGTACATTATGTACAAGGGATGATCAAAAGGAAGCTGCTCGAATTTTATCTCAAGGTCTTTTTCTGAAGATATGAAATCCCTGTAATGAACAGCCTTCGGGACCCTGCTTATATCCGGCTCCGGTTCGGTGTACGGAACTACGACTACCTTTTCTATTGAAGGAAGTTCTTTTAAAATATCCGATATTCTCTCAAGACAGTCGAGGCGCTTCCCCTTGAATGAATAACCGTTTGCTGTAAATATTACCTTCGGCCTGATCTGGCCGAAACGATCCAAAACCCCTTTTATTCCAAAATCGGGTGAACAGGAAGACCATACCCCTCCGATACTTGTGGCGGCAAGCATGGCAATGATAGACTGCGGCATATTCGGCATGAAACCGACTACGCGGTCCCCTTTCTGAACGCCCGCCTTTCTCAAAGAGTCTGAAAGCCGGGCCACTTCATCATAAAGCTCGGCATACGTCATGCGGATTGCGTCCTGGTCTTCACCCTTGAAAATCAGAGCAGTCTGCCCGTCCCGGTACCTTAAAAGATTTTCTGCAAAGTTGAGACGCGAACCCTCAAACCATTTTGCGCCCGGCATCTTCTTAACATCATCAATGACCCGATCATAAGGTTTTGACGCTATTATGCCGGCAAAGTCCCACATGGAAGCCCAGAAATCGGGAATGTTTTCCACGGACCACTGATACAAATCTTTATATTCTGTGAAAGATTTCCCGTGCTTCCGGTTTATAATATCAATGAATCGCTTCATGTTGGAATTTAATATCCGCTCCTTCGAAGGTTCCCATAACAGTTTTCCCATGCCAAGCTCCCTTGTAAATTAGCTAATTGGTTTATAAGTTACCGGTTTGTTATCGTGGATAGTTGTTCGTACATCGTACTTCGAATATCGACACTGATTACAGATCACTGGTACATGACCTCTGTTTCTCTCTTGTAACGGCTGATTCGGATCTCTTGCATCTTAAAGTTTTCATACCATACAAGATAATGGACATCAAATTTATTTGGAAATCATCAGTCATGCTGTTATTATATTCATAAATTCGATTTATACGGTGTCACACCAGTATAAAGAGTGTCATTTCGTTTGTTTCACAGATTATAAACATAAAATGTGGTTCATCCGGTTGATGCGGCCTTATATCTGGTAATATTTAATCCAACCTTGACTAAGATAAATCACCGAAAGAATGGATAAAAATTTCAGGCAGGGTTATTTTATTGAATGTTTTCATTTCACCCTCACTGATTCAAAGGCCGTATTGTTTGATAAAAACTCCCTTTTTTATGATGGGAATATATGAAGAAGGATTTTGTGTGTCAATGAGGATTTTGGACGTAAAATGAGGACAATTCTATTTATTGATAGCAGCTATTTACTTATTTATGGATGTCCGGATGCTCGCTCCGTTCTTATTTTATCTACGATACCGTCACGCTTTAAATGAATACGGAAGTCCGGCTTCGGGATTTCCATAATCGTACGCAAATATTCTCTCTGCTTTTCGATCGCCACATGGTAAAGGTTATCTTTAATACCCCACCTCAAGATAAAATGTGAACTCATAAACCGGTCGACCGAATCGAAGCCTGTTTTAAAGCGCAAGGCAATGAAATCGTAGAACGCTAAAGTCTTGCGCAAAAGATCCATCTCGCTTTCGTAATTGCCTATCCCGGCTTCTTTGAATTCGTAGTAGAGGAACAAGAGTTTTTCCAAATAAGTCCGGTCTGCCATCTGAGCCAAAAGATCTGCCGAGCCAAGCATCTTCCCAAGCAGCGCCCCTTTGGCGGTTGTAAACTCGATGGTGGAGATATCTACAGCAAGATCGGTACAAAGGATCATGGCCCGACCCTCGACTATTTCCTCGTAAGAAAGACCGAACTCTGAACCATGACGCTCTAAAAAATCCATACTTCGCCGAACATGACTGGAAGTGTACTTTGACCCGGTGCCTTCCGTATCGTGATCTTCCTGGATATATCCCACATCATGTAAAAGCGCTGTGATCAGTCCTATAAGAATCTGGCGGTCCGTAAAAGCTTCTCCATCCGGCACGGCTCCATGGATCAAACGAATCATGGCAAGGAAGGTGTCGATAGTATGACGCAGGTCATGATACTCAGTGTTGCAGGCGCGGTATCCCGGATATTTTCCATTGAACAGATCGACGGTCGCCTTGAACGCCGAGTCAACCGGAATTACATTGAAATCGGGTGAAATCAGATCAAGAATCACGAATGCTTCTTCGAGTACAGCCTCTTGAGATCCCATAGGAATGAGCTTGGATAGCTGTAAGTCGTTCAAAGTTGCTTTCTCCCGTAAATTGACCTCTTTATGCCACAAACCGCGCAACACAGCTTTATATGGAAGGATTTATTGCAAAATCGACTCAAATTGATAAGGCATTGCTTTTTCGTGGTGAGAATATATGAAGAAGAATCTTGTGAGTCAAGGGAATTTTGACCGTAAAATGCAGGATATTGTGTTTATTGCGAATCACTGGTCCTGCATTTTCTTTATAATACCTTTCATGAACAGAAAAAGCGGTAACTTCTATTTGTTGATAGCAGTTTTAACTTATTTGTGGATGTCCCGGATATGTCCCCTTGAGCGTTTTGTTATGTGCTTTGATGGTTCTTTTTTCCGACAACCAAAAAATGCTTTTGTAATTCATTATAAATATCTACATCTTTAAATCCTGCATTTACCATTTGTTCCTTAACTTGTTCAGGCAAACATCTGATTGTTGTAGGAGGCCCTTCAGGCATATCTTTCTTTTTCCAATCAACAGCAAAGATTTTTCCATCAGGTTTCAAGATTCTATACGCTTCTTCAACTGACAGATATGGGTTATCTAATTCATGATGCAGGTTAATCATAAACACCAAGTCTGCAATTCCATCATCAAGTGGCACAGTATGTTCTTCAGCCTTTACAGGAATAATATTGGGAAACTTCGAAGACACATTTTCCTTTACCCAGTTGATCATTACTTCGGATAAGTCACAAGCATATACTGTCGAAGATTCATATTTTTGAAGAAACGCAACACTAAAAAATGCTGTTCCAGCACCTATTTCAACAAATACGCCCGGTTTTTCTATATGCAATTTTTCCCAAACATAATCAGGAGGGATATCAACCAATCTTTGTGGATCATTTAATTTCTGCAATTTTTTGGGATCAAATTTATTTTCATTCATAGTAAGACCTTTTTTAAATTAAACACATAACTACTGCCCTCACCGACGGCTTTAAGCCCCAACTCCTCCACAATAGTCAGCTCACGCTGTGCTTCTTTGATGGCTGCAAATTGGCACATTTACAACTTCAGCCCCATGGTAAATAATATGATGCAACACTTCCGGTTTGTCTATCCTTGATTGTCTCGGCATGATTTCTCCATATAACACTTTCAAAAATTAGCAACGCGTATTTTCATGGGCGTACCCATGCACTTCACCTTTTCTTTAATTCACCCGGCGCATCACAACAATGCCGGTTGATCTCAAAACTCAAAAAGGCATAACAATAAATCGCTCATTCCTGTCTGCACCTGCGCTGTGGCGGCTGAATAGTATGAAATTCTCTTCAGCGCGAATTATGAGAAAGCAACAAAATTATGCCACAGACAAATGTTGCGACTGCAATAATCCCGAATCCGAGCGGATAGCTGCCACTTTTTTCAATAATCAGAGAAAAAGCAGGAAGCCCGATCAGGATGCCGGCAAATGTAAAAAAAAGTGACCCGCCGGTCGCCATCCCGGCAAACTCAGGCGTTGCAACGCGCGCGACCTCGGCGAGATAGACACCATTCCAACCGATTGCAGCTGCTCCGAAAAGTGCGCAGACGATCAACACCGCAAAAAAGGGCCATTGTGGTGAGAAAGTTGACAATGATAGCGCGCCCGCAGCCATGGCAATGCCTAAAATACCAAGTATAAGACGGGGCTTTACGCCCCGATCGACCAACGCTCCCCATACGATTCTCCCGATAATTCCAGCTGTCTGGGCCGTAGCAAGAAGAATCCCGGCCCGGATCAGTGTCATATTCAAGTTTTCGATTAAATAAATTACTATAAAGGAGACCAGACTCAATTGCATAATGGAAAAGAAAAATGAAGCAATAACGATGCGACGCAATTCATGGTGGAAAACTACCATTTTTACCGACTCACTAACATTCTTCCAGGAAAGCCGGGATAGAGCGGAACACTCCGTGTCGAACTGTTTTCGATAAGGGAGCAGGAATATGCCAAGAATTAAACCCAATACCCCAACCAATACCGCTGACATTTTCCAACCCCAGAGAATAACCAGATGGGGGACAATCGCACCTGCCATGGCCCCGCCGATCGGAACACCGGTCTGCTTGATAGAAAAGACGACGGACATCATTGATACAGGCGTGGTTCGTACCAGCAAATGGGAACTGGCCGGTGTCACAGGTCCGTAACCGATCCCCATGATCAATGCCCCGATGATCATCATGGGGACAGCGGGGATTGAAATTGCCCCCAATCCCAGAGCACACAGTACCAGGCAAATCTGGCTTACTCCAATTGCCCCGAACCGGTTGATAAAATATCCGCTGACAGGTGCGACAACTGTCGCGCCCAAATAAATCAAGGACATGAAGATGCCGACATAGCTGGAGGGAACATTTAATTCGCCGGCCGCCACCGGCATAAATACCGGAATGGCTACCACGCTCATTGAAACCAAAGCCTGAACCAGCAGAGTAAGTACTACAGGAAGGATAACCCCCGACATTGGATTGATAAGGCGTTGTTTTTTCACGGCGGGAATATATGAGGAAGAATTTTCTGAGTCAAGAGGATTATGGCTGCAAATTACGGGGTATTGTGTTTATTATGGATCACTGATCCTGCATCTTCTTTAAAATGCCCTTTCATGAACAGAAAAAGCGGACCATCCTGTTTGTTGACAGAAGTTATTTGCTTATTTATGGACTCCCCGTGTACTCGCCCCCAACACCATTATCATGACTTGTTAAAGGCCAATGGACTTAAGAATGTTCTTCAATGTTGAGGTTATGATTTGCCCTTCCATTATCAGAATCCGGTTTCCATTCTTTTTTATTAACACTTTATCATCATCCGTCGTCAGAGTCGCATCAAAGATCATATCCGGAGGAAGGTTTTCTACATTATAACGTGCTTTGGAGTAGTCTGCGTAACAACGGAGGAATTCGTCTGCATCCTTATCGCTATCCCAAAGCGTGTCCCATATAAATAATAGATGTTCTCCTGACTTTAACACAAATATTCTGTCTCCTCCCCAACCTGCAGCTGCATTTTTCGCAGTATCATTATCATTCTGAAGGATATTGGTGAACATCTGTCTTATAAAATATTCACCAAGCGATGTATCCAAAAGAAGGGTCATACCGGGTA
>Ga0268284_1001511_pt1 | contig 11755 bp, 4 predicted proteins | sample saktaG_14_FD_190137 | JGI IMG/M metagenome (GOLD analysis project Ga0268284, IMG submission 190137) | Saline water microbial communities from Sakinaw Lake, British Columbia, Canada - sak_2013_06_06_40m | ecosystem: Environmental > Aquatic > Non-marine Saline and Alkaline > Saline ... | reverse complement strand
ACAAACGGCAGTTTTACCGTATCCCTCGAAGGCAACAGCATCTATACGCTGAGTACCACCACCGGCCAGAAAAAAGGAGCGCACCCGGCGCCGCCGCCCGCCGCGGCCTTCCCGTTGCCCTACAAGGATGACTTCGAAAGCTATGCCGCGGGCGCGATTGCGAAATACACCGCGGATATGAAAGGGTCGTTTGAAACCGCCAAGCGCAAGGATGGCAAAGGTATGTGCCTGAAACAAATCTCGCCGAAAGAGGGCATTCTTTGGGGCGGCGCGGGAGGTGATCAACCTCACACCATTTTCGGTGACCATAACTGGACCGACTACACCATCCAGGCGGATGTGCTGGTCACCGCCGGCAAGGCCGGGATTGGCGGACGCTACTGGTGTGGCGAACAGCGCGGCGCAGGCCTGGTCCTCCAACAGGATGGCACGTGGTCGGTTGAGATATCGGTTGTGGCTGGAGTGAATAACGAGTTGAAGGTGCCACCCCTCGCGACCGGCAAGATAAACGGCTTCATTCCAGCCACCTGGCATCATTTGACGCTGGTGCTCAAGGGTGATGAGCTGACCGCCAGCATAGACGGCAAGGAAGTGGCCCGGGTGCGGTATGAAGAATTCTATCCCGCCCACAAAAGCGGCAGGGCCTACCTGATGTCCAGCTATGATCCCAACTGCTTCGACAACGTCAGCGTGAAGCCATAAAATGGAAACCAGTATGAAAAGAACAGCCCTGTTGATGTTAGGATTGTTGACGGTGTTGTCCGATGCGATTGCGGGTTCGTTTGATGTTACGGCCAAGGTCACGGAGGCGGTGAAGGACAATGCGCTCTCGATGGCTGTCAATAGCGGCAATTTCGGTGATCCGCAGATGGGGCAAAGAAAGGAACTCCTCGTCGAGTATAAACTTGGCAATGAGATCGGCAGGAAGGCTGCGGGCGAGAATGAAACCTTTGAGATCAAGGGCTCGGCTGACAAGCCGCTGACAATCATCAAAGCGACCTACAGGGCTGAAGGTGTCCATGACTATGGGCTGAAAGAGTATGTCTATACGTCAAAGGATTTGCCGCGTTCGGAAGCGAATCCATGGAAGCTTGTCTGCCAACTGCCCTACAACGCCCAATTCACGGCGTGGATCCGTGTAAAGGCCGACGCGGCCGGCAAGGTGATCGAATTTGATTCAACCAACCCGCTGGTCCGCGCCAAGCAAAAGGTCCAGACTTATACGAGCGTCGCAGGTGATCAGTCCTACGAAGTGCCGGACTGGGTCAGCGGAGAGGGCGCATGCTATACCATCCCTGCCGGCGTGACAGTCATCGCGGTGAAATTCCGGGAGACAGGATATGACACCAGGATCGCAGGCTCATTTTCATGCAATGACAATGATTATACCGTCCTTTGGCAAAAGGCGACCAGAACTTGCTATCTCTGCATGCGGTCTCAATACATGGACTGCCCTGACAGGGAGCGGGCCGAATGGCTGGGGGATGCGGTTTTGGAAATGGAGGAGTGCTTTTACGCCTTCGATCTGTCCTCGCATAAGATTGCCAGGAAATTCATACGCTCAGGACAGATCAACATGCTTGCCGGGCAGAATCTCATCGCCCACGGCGAATATGGCGATTGGAACTATTATCTTCACACCGGCGATCTCGAAACACTTAAGCAGATCTATCCAGGCACCAAGAAATATCTTGAGCTCTATAAGATCGGGGCAAACGGGCTTCCGGAGCATCGGTTAATGACGACCGATTCGGTCGATGTTTATGAATGGTATGACTGGGGGACGGGGAAACAGGACGTGAATGTGCTCCAGGTTGCAGAGTATTACGGTGCGTTATCCGCCCTCAAGAAGATGGCGCAGGCGAGCGGCCATGCCGAGGATATTCCCGCGATGGACGCCAAGCTCGACAGCATGAAGAAAAACTTCGACCGGGTGTTCTGGAAAGGGGACGGGTACAGGTCAGGGACGGATCTTGACGAGCGGGCCAATGCGATGGCGGTATGCGCAGGGCTGGCGGACAACTCGAAGTATGACGTGATCACCGGCCTGCTAGGAACCAACGGCAACTGCGGCCCCTATTTTGAACGCTGGGTGATGGAGGCGCTTTGCGTGATGGGCAGGCAGGAGAACGCCTTGCTCCGGATGGCCAACCGATACCGGGGGCAGATCGACGCCAGCTTCACGACCTTATGGGAGTATATGGAGAGGGCCTTTGACATACGAACGGGGACGGATTCCGTCAATTACGTGACGCTGAACCACGCCTGGAATATTCCCAATACCATCCTCTCCAAATACATCGCGGGAGTGGCCCCGGAAAGTCCGGGCTGGACAGTCTATCATGTATTGCCACAGGAGGCGTTTCTGACCTCTATTGATACCACGGTCCCGACCGTGCAGGGGCAGGTGTCAGTTTCTATCAGTAAATCCGCGGCACAATACAGCCTGTCCTTGAAGTCTCCGTCAAATACGACAGCCATCGTCGGCATTCCAAAGAGTTCGTTCACAAAACTTGATTCCATCAAGGTCAATGGGGCGGCAATCTGGAAGGGTTCATCATCCGGCAGCGTCGAGGGTGTCGCGTTCAATGGCGAGGATGCAAAGTATGTGACATTCAAGGTGAAGCCTGGAACGTGGAATTTCGTCGGGGCAGGAAGCGTGAAGATGACAACTCCAAAGAAACCAGCCGTTCCCGGCAAACCCGGCGTGGAGCTGAATAAGAAATCATGGACCGTGTCAGCCTCCACGGACAATCAAACGTTCGAGGCCGGTCCTTGGAACGGCGTAAAACTGACGACAGATGCAAGTTCTGCGAATGCCATTGACGGAGATCATTGGACAGGATGGCGGACCATGACGGATCAGGTTCCGGGACAATGGTTTGTCATTGATATGAAGCAGCGCCAAAGCTTTAACAAAATCGTCATGGATACTGTCTGGGCGATTTATGACACGCCTGCGGGGTATGCGATCTATGTGTCCGACGACACGGCCACCTGGGGCAAGCCAGTGGCGACCGGCGTCGGAGAACGGTGGGGGATCACAACAGCCACCTTCACGACAAAAACCGGACGGTACATCAAGATCGAGCAGACCGGAACGAAAAATCAGGTGTGGTCCCTCTTTGAAATCGATGTCTTGCGTATGTAATGATATGATGGCAATGAAAGAAAAAACAGAATGAAAAGATTAGGCTTGTTGATGTTAGGGGTTTTGACGGTGTTCTCGAACGCTGCCGCAGTCTTAACCGCCCTCACCCCGTTGCATGCCGCGACGGCGGAGATTGCTTCGGCCACACCGGTCAGTTCAGCTCCTGCCAATGACAACGAGTTCGGGGCGGCAGTAACGAAGCATGTCGTTAATGCCGTCGACTTCGCCCATGTGCAGAGCTTGCAGAACGAGCATGCCGGTATTGATTTCGACCTGAAGACCGGCACGTACAGCCTGAGCATGCCACCGCGGACGGGCTCCGTCATTCGCAACGCCCGCGCGACCGTGGAAGGCTGGGCCTCGACCGATGCGGGCTATCAACGCCGGATTGTCGAACAGACCAAGGAGCGGCTGTTGATCGAATGTGCGCGGGCCGACGCGCCGACGTTATTGATAGAGTTTACGTTGCACCCGTCGTTCGTTGAGTTGCGGGCCGGTTTGAAGAACACGACCGGACAACCGGTGCGGATCAAGAAGTATTGGCCGCTTGCCGGCGGAGCCGCGTTTCCAGGCGAGCCGTGGACGGACGTGCGCACGCTTGATGCGCCATCGGGCGCGAACCAACTGAGCGTCACTGGCAGCGCCGTTCGCAGCAGCGCCAACAATCTTCTGCTGACCTTCAAGCATGCGGGCAAGCGGCGCTCTTTGGTGTTGGGCGCGCTCAAAACTTCCGACTTCACCAAATGGGCGCACACGTTGCCGGCAGGCATCCCGCAAAATCTGGAGTTGCCGGGACTGCGAGTCGTCAGCTATCTCGACTGTGGCTGTGCGGAACCCGGTAAGTCGCCGATTCATGTTGTGCGTGGCAAGCCGTACGCTTTCCCGGGAACAACCGGACCAGTTGGCACGGTGCTATTCGATGAGAAGGGCGTGGAGCTTCAGGTCGACACGCTCGATCCGCAAAAACGCTACGCGCTCGGGTTCTCCTGGTGCGATCTGGATGCCAATGGCCGGGTGGAGTCGGTCATCGTAACCGGCGCCGACCAGTCGCCGCGAACGCTCATGGCGAAGCACGCTTTACCGCCGAAAGCCGCCACCCACGCCTTGACTCTGCCGGTTGAGAGTTATGCGGATGGAAAGCTCCGCATTGCCTTCACCAACGACGCCAAAGTCCCCAATGCCGTTGTCAGTGAAGTCTGGCTTTGGGAAATGAGCGCCGATGCGAAGTTGCCGGCGAACATGTCGGATCAGCAGTCGTCGGTTACCAGCGTGACGGCAATGTTGGAGGGAAACGATCCAATCGGCAAGCTGGTCGAGCCCGGTGAGACTTACTTGCCGGAGGACAGTTTCTACGTGGATGCGGCCACGGCGAATCCGTTCAAGGCGCTGGAGAAATACGGCCGGGCCTTGCGTGAGGCGACGGGCGCGAAGCCGAACGTGTACGATTTCCCGACGGTGTGCGCGTGGTACGCCGGCGTTTGGAGAACCGGAGGGGCACAGGACCATCCCGACAAATCCACCTACAAGATCAACACCAGTTCCGGGCTGGTCGAGGAGGCGCAGAAGATCAAGGCGTGCGGATTCCTGAACTACTCGCGCGCGGCCGTCCGCCTCGTCCCCGATTCTTACACGGAAGACAATCCACAGGGATGGTGGGACGACACCCATTGGCAGAAGCACGGCTACTACACCGCTCCCTATGAAACGTCCGAAAAACTGGGACAAGGCATGCACGATGCCGGCTGTCTCGCCTTCACCTATATCCAGCCTCAGATCCAAGTGGGGCGCAGAATCAGCCGCGACTTCCGGGAGGCGCACCCCGACTGGCTTCTCAACAAGGAGATCGGCCGTAATCTGGATTACTCCCTGCCGCCAGTGCAGGATTTCGTCCGCTCCCGCTTCAACGCCCTGCGCGGGCACATTGACGGCTTGATGGTGGACTATTGCGACGAACTCTGGACGTGTAATGCATGCGGGGGAGGCTTCGCTGACCCGCACATGACCAGCACGGCGTTCTACCGGCAGTTTCACCGCTGCGTGAAGGACGGCCTGGGACCGAACTCATGGATACACGAACGTTCGATCAACCACCCGAACAATGATCTGGCGCTCGGCATTGTCGATTCGCAGCGCACTGAGACGGACACCGACAAGATCACCCCAGACCTGGTTTCCCGCAGCGGCCTGCGCTGGTACAAGAACCGGGTCGTCATTGCCTATGACATGGACTCGAAGGAACTGACCAGCGCGTGGAAAGTCGGCGGTTGGACGGGTACCGACCAGGATGGCCGCCGCATGTTGCTGACCATGGCCTACGTGGCGGCGAGCCGGTTGCTGCTGGCCAATTCCTTCCGCGACCTCAAAACGGAAGTCCTTTACGACCTCGAACGCACCTTCCCGTACCCGACCGAGCCGCGCAGTGCGCGCCCCATTGACGCCTTCACGCATACCGGCTGGCCACGCGTCTATGATTTCGCCGTCACTCCGGACTGGCACCAGGTCACACTTTTCAACAACACGCTTCCGACGCGAACAGAAACAATTTCCGTCCCTCTGGCCGGCGACACCGCCGACGGCGCACTCGGTCTCGATTCCCGGTCTGATTATTACGTGTACGACTTTTGGAACGACCGGCTTGTCGGTAAACTCAAGGGTACGGACACGCTTCAACAAACCCTTCGGCCCGGCGAAGCGCGGATGCTTTCGATCCACAAGGTCGAGCGCCACCCGCAATTCCTCTCCACCAACCGCCACCTCATGCAAGGTCATCTCGACCTTGCCGATGTGAAATGGATAGGCCACAGCCTCACCGGCAAGGCCTTGGTTGTCGCCGGCGAGCCATTTAAGATCGTAATCGCCCTCAACGGGTACCGGCCCGAAAACCTGCCCGTAACCGACGATGGACAATTCGCCGTGCTCACCCTCGAACGCCCCCAAAACGAAACCGTCGAATGGGGTGTCACCTTCAAATGAAGCTGTCAAACTTAGTTGTCGAAGTCAGAGCAACCCGGACAACTACCGGTTTACCGCCTTCAGGGATTCTGCCGGATACCGATTTAGGCAGCAATCTGGATTGCCGTTCGTCCCGGCACCAGAGTTCAACCGTGAAACATTGGAAACAACCCCCATTTCCCCGCCCTCCGGCCTGTTCGGGCCGGTGACTATCAGGATAGGCGCCTGGGTTGAGGTGAAATGACGACCATGAAAAGAATCAACATAATGAAAGGTATAAACAGTATGAAAAGAATAGGCTGGCTGATGTTAGGGCTGTTGACAGTGTTCGCGAATGCTGCTGCCGCAGAGGCTGATGTTACGGCCCAGGTCAGGGAGGCGGTGAAGGATCATGTGCTATCGATTGCCGCAAATAACAGCAATTTCGTCAGTGGCCAACAGATACCGGGTATCAAGGAACTCGTTGTCGATTTCAAACTGGGCAATGATCTCGGCAAGAAGGCCGTGCGCGAGGGGGGAAGTCTTGAGATCAAGGGCGCTGCTGACAAGCCGCTGACAATCATCAAGGCGACCTATCGAGCTGAAGGTATGACTGAATATGGGCTGAAGGATTATGTCTATACGTCAAAGGATCTGCCGCATTCGGAAGCGAAGCCATGGAAGCTTGTCTGCCAGTTGCCGTATAATGCCCAATACACCATGTGGATACGGGTCAAGGCCGACGCGGCAGGCAAGGTGATCGAATTTGATTCGTCCAATCCGTTGATGCGCTGCACGACTCCTGTGCAGAAGATGACGACCGCCGAAGGGGAGCAAGCCTACGAGATGCCGGACTGGACCGCCGGAGAGGGCGCTATCTATACCATCCCTGCCGGCGTGACGGTCCTTGCCGTGAAATTCCGGGAGATCGGATATGACACCCGGTTTGCAGGCTCGTTTTCATGTAATGACGCTGACTATAACACCCTCTGGAAAAAGGCGACCAGGACGTTGTATCTCTGCCTTCGCAACAATTGTTTCATGGGCTGCCCTGACCGGGAGCGGGGCGAATGGCAGGGAGACGCGGTCCTGGAAATGGAGGAGTGCTTTTACGCCATGGATCTGTCATCGCACAAACTGGCAAAGAATTTCATGCTTACACAACAGATCGGCCAGCTTGCCGGGCAGAATCTGATCGCCCACGGCGAGTATGGCGACTGGACCTATTATCTTTACACCGGCGATCTCGAAACGTTGAAGCAGATCTATCCCTGCACCAAGAAATATCTTGCTGAATATACCATCGGAGCCAACGGGCTTCCGGATTATCGGTTAGTGATGACCGGCGGCCTGGTCGATATTTATGATTGGTATGACTGGGGGACGGGCAAACAGGATTATAAAGTGATCCAGGCCGCCGAGTATTACGGGGCGTTATCCGCCCTTAAAAAGATGGCGCAGGCGACCGGAAATGCCGGGGATATTCCCGCGATTGACGCCAAGCTCGACAGCATCAAGAAAAACTTCGACCGGGTGTTCTGGAAAGAGGACGGGTACAGATCGTCGACGAATCTTGACGAGCGGGCGAATGCGATGGCGGTCTGCGCAGGGCTTGCGGACAGCTCGAAGTATGGCGTGATCACCGGCCTGATAGGAGGATTAGAAGGCACCAGCGGCCCCTACTTTGAACGCTGGATCATGGAGGCGCTTTGCGTGATGGGCCAGCAGGAGAAAGCCCTGCTCAGGATGGCCAACCGATACCGGGGGCAGATCGACGCCAGCTTCACGACGCTATGGGAGTATATGGAGAGAGGATTTGACATTAAAACGGGCACGGATGCCGTCAATTATTTGACGCTGAACCATGCCTGGAACAATCCCAATACCATCCTCTCCAGATTCATTGCGGGAGTGGCTCCGGAGAGTCCGGGCTGGACTCTCTATCATGTATTGCCGAAGGAGGCGTTCCTGACTTCCATCGATACCGTAGTCCCGACCGTTCAGGGGAAGGTGTCCGTTTCTATCAAAAAAACCGCGGCGCAATACAGTCTGTCTGTTACCTCTCCTTCAAACACGACGGCCATCGTCGGCATTCCCAAGAGTTCGTTCACGAAGCTGGATTCCATCAAGGTCAACGGAGCGGCAATCTGGAAGGGTTCGCCTTCCGGCAGCGTTGAGGGTGTTTCATTCAACGGCGAGGACGCAAAGTATGTGACCTTCAAGGTGAAGCCCGGAACGTGGAATTTCATCGGAGCGGGAAGCGTGAAGATGACAACGCCGAAAAAACCTGCCGTTCCTGTCAAGCCCGGCGTGGAGCTGAACAAGAAAGCCTGGACCGTGTCAGCCTGTGTGGATAATAAAACATTCGAGGCCGGCCCCTGGAGCAATGGGAAGGGCAATGTCAACCTGACGACAGATGCGAACTCGGCCAATATCATTGACGGAGATCATTGGACAGGATGGCGGACCATGACGGATCAAGTCCCTGGACAATGGGTGGTCATTGACATGAAGCAGCGCCAGAGCTTCAACAAAATCGTCATGGATACGGTCTGGGCGATTTATGACACGCCTGCGGGGTATGCGATTTATGTGTCCGACGACACGGCCAACTGGGGCAAGCCCGTGGCGACCGGAGTCGGGGAGCGGTGGGGGATCACAACGGCCACCTTCCCGATGAAAACAGGACGGTACATCAAGATCGAGCAGACCGGGACGAAAGCACAGGTGTGGTCTCTCTTTGAAGTCGATGTCTTGCGGATGTAAATGCAAGGAACAGCATGAAGAAAATAAATACAATTGCCCTTGCTTCGCTGTTTGCCGCAGCCTTAACCACTATCACCCCGTTGCATGCCGAGGCGGCGGCGGGTGCCTCGGATTCCTGGCAGGAAACCATGCTGGTGTCGCGGACACCGAACGGCGAAACACCTAAAACGCTGGACGAAATGATGCTCAGATTCCCGGTCCAGATGGACTGGATGATCCAGGACAACGGTCTTGATTTTACAAAATGGTTTAAAGCCACTGACACCGGCAATGAAACCAGCATGATCAAGCGCGCTCTGCTGGAGTTGGGCGATGCAGGGAAACCTTTCCAGGACAATCTCGACAGCCTTGTCAATGGCAAGGTTCCCGGGAATGACCGCCGCTGGTTGGATCTCTATGTCAAGGCCTGCGAGAAAAGACGGGCACTTCGCCTGAAAACTCTCCTGCAGAAGGCGCCGAAAATGGTTTTTACAAAACATCACATCATCATGCCGGCTTTCTTCGCCTATACCGAAGGACAGTCAGACGCACAAAACGAAAGACATTTCCCTGTCGACTCCGCCCTCTGCCTGCTTGAGATGAACGGCATATACGGCACCGTCAAGACCCTGCTAGAAGACAAGACAGGCCGCATTCGCGATCCCGCCGTTTCCTACGACGGCAGGAGGATTCTGTTTGCCTGGAAAAAATCGCTGAATGAGGATGATTACCACCTGTATGAAATGGAAGCAGCCTCCGGAAATACCAGACAGCTGACGTCAGGGCTTGGCTTTGCTGATTTCGAGGGAGCCTATCTGCCAAACGGCGACATCATCTTTTCCTCAACTCGGTGCGTGCAGACGGTTGACTGCTGGTGGACCGAGGTCAGCAACCTCTACACATGCGACAAGGACGGAAAATACATGAGGCGACTGGGTTTTGACCAGGTCCACACCGTTTTCCCAACAGTCATGGATGACGGTCGCATCATTTACACCCGCTGGGATTACAATGACCGTGGCCAGGTATTTACACAGCCTCTTTTCCAGATGAACTACGACGGCACCGGCCAGACGGAATTCTACGGCAACAATTCCTGGTTTCCAACAACCATCACCCAAGCCCGCGGAATCCCCGGCACCAGCAAGGTCATCGCCACCTTGTGCGGCCATCACACTCCCCAGACCGGAAAAATCGCAATCATCGATCCGTCAAAGGGACGCCAGGAGAACACCGGCGTGCAGCTGATCGCACCGGTCCGCGAAACACCGGCAGTGCGAATCGACACGTATGGACAGGACGGCGAACTGTTCATGTATCCCTACCCGCTCAACGAGAAGGAGTTCATCGTCAGCTATTCGCCTTCTGGAAACAGGGATTTCATGAATCTCTACTGCATGGACATTGACGGCAAACGGGAACTTCTGGTTTCAGACATGGCGCTCTCATGTACCCAGGCTGTTCCGCTTGCGCCCAGGAAGGTTCCGGCCCTGCGTCCTAGCAGCGTGGACTATCGAAAAACGACCGGCACGTATTACATCAAGGACGTTTATACTGGCCCCGGATTGAAAGATGTGCCCCGCGGAACAGCCAGGAAACTCAGGGTCGTGGCGCTTGAGTTCCGTGCGGCGGGCATCGGCTGGAACACCAGCCAAGGAGATGGCGGAGTCGCCCTGAGCAGTACACCTGTTTCTATCGGAAACGGAAGTTGGGACGTAAAGATCATCCTCGGCGACGCAAAGATCCACGAGGATGGTTCAGCCCTTTTCACTGTGCCCGCAAAAACCCCGGTCTATTTCCAGATTCTCGACGAGAACGGCTGTGCCATTCAAACCATGCGAAGCTGGTCAACGCTCCAGCCTGGCGAGACGTTCTCCTGCCTGGGCTGCCACGAATCAAAGAACTCGGCTCCAATTTCTGAAGGACAGGTAACCATGGCAATGAAAGCCGGCGCACAGAACCTTGAGCCGTTTTACGGGCCGCCGCGCGGATTCAGCTTCCCGAAGGAAATTCAGCCAATCCTTGATCGCAACTGCGTCAAATGCCACAAAGGCGAGTCGCCGGACTTGCCATTCAGCCTCACAAGCCACGAAAACATCGACGAGCAGTCCAAGAGAAAGTGGAGTGATTCCTATATGGCGCTTACTCAGGCAAGAAAGAACGCAGGAAGTATCGCGCCCGGTGATGTCTCATTTTCCGGCTGGCCGGGCAGAGTCGTCAACTGGGCGGGAACACAATCGCCACCCGAAATGCTGCCGCCTTATTTCGCCGGTGCCGCAAAGAGCAAGCTGATCGCAATGCTGGCAAAAGGCCACAAGAAAGTGAAACTGAGTACTGAGGACCTTGAAAAGATCGCAGCCTGGATCGATCTTTATGTTCCCTACTGCGGCGATTATACCGAAGCCAACGCGTGGTCAGATGACGAAGTGAAGAAATACAACCATTTCATGGAGAAACGGAAAATGATGGAAGAACAGACACAGAGGAATCTAGCTGATTTCATCAGGAACAAACCGAAGCACTGATCAATCTGGTTAACCGGATTCGGCAACCAAAGAAATATTCACAATGAAAGGAATCAACAAAATGAAAGGCATAATTAACATGAAGACATTATCAGTTCAGGCGGCATTCATACTCGCCGCAGTGTCCGCCAGTGCGGACGTAAAGCTAAACCCAATCTTTGACGACCATGCGGTTTTGCAAAGGGACATTCCTGTTTCAGTCTATGGCACGGCGGTGCCCGGCGAGAAAGTGACGGTCGCCTTCGCGGGCCAGACCAAGTCGGCGACCACCGACAAAGATGGTGCCTGGAGCGTCAAGCTCGCCGCCATGAAGGCGTGCACGAACTCCGCCACGATGACCGTGACCGGCAAGAACAAGCTGACCCTCGAGGATGTGGTGGTGGGTGATGTCTGGATTTGCAGC
>Ga0268284_1001510_pt1 | contig 11756 bp, 9 predicted proteins | sample saktaG_14_FD_190137 | JGI IMG/M metagenome (GOLD analysis project Ga0268284, IMG submission 190137) | Saline water microbial communities from Sakinaw Lake, British Columbia, Canada - sak_2013_06_06_40m | ecosystem: Environmental > Aquatic > Non-marine Saline and Alkaline > Saline ... | reverse complement strand
CGGGAAATTCACAGTCCACGCTGACAGATCCGCCGGCTTGATTGTATTTGATCGCATTGGAAAGCAGATTGATGAGCACCTGTTTCACGCGCGTGTGGTCAGCCTTGACATAACAGGGGTCTGCAAAGGATGGAAAGGTCATGCTGATGCCGCGCTTCTCCGCATGGGGTTCGATCATGGCCTGACATTCGATCATGACTTCAGGCAGCGCCACCGGCTCCAGTGAAATCGCCAGCCGCCCGGACTCGACCACGGCGAGATCCAGGATTTCGTTGATCAACTCGAGCAGATACCATCCTGCGTGCAGGATCTGGTCGATGCTGCCCTTCTGGGCGGGCGTGGGCCGCGGGCTGTCAGAATCCATGAGTTGGGCGAAGCCCAGGATGGCATTGAGCGGCGAGCGCAGTTCATGGCTCATGCTGGAAAGAAAGTCCGACTTCGCGAGGTTGGCCTTTTCCGCGACGGCTTTGGCTTTCTCGAGTTCGATGGTATTCTCCCGCAACACCTTGTCCACGCGTTTGCGCTCCTCTTCAATCTGCTGGCGGACAGTGTTATCAGTCCCGATGAGCAGATAGCCGATGATGGAGGTTTGATCGTCGCGCAAGGCGGTGACCGACACCACCGCCGGGAAGCGGCTGCCGTCCTTGCGGATATAGGTCAACTCGTAAATGTCCTCGATGCCGCGCGAGGCCTTGAACACCAGGGCCTCAAAGCCCGGCGTGATCGGCGTTCCGAGTTCGGTGCTGAGGGCGGTGGCGCGCGCGATGAGTTCCTGCGGATCGGAGATGTCGGCCGGGGTGATCAGGTTCATCACCTCAGCGGCGGTATAGCCTAACATCCGCTCGGCGCCGACGTTGAAGATCTGAATGACGCCCTTGGCGTCGGTGGCAATGCTCGAGAAGTTGGCGCTGTTGAAGATCGCGCTTTGCAAGGCACCCGCTTTGAGCAGCGCCTCTTCCGCGTGCTTGCGCGCCGTGTTGTCGGTCCCGATGAGCAGATAGCCGATGATGGAGTTTTGATCGTCGCGCAGGGCGGTGACCGACACCACCGCCGGGAAGCGGCTGCCGTCCTTGCGGATATAGGTCAACTCGTAAATGTCCTCGATGCCACGCGAGGCCTTGAACACCAGGGCCTCAAAGCCCGGCGTGATCGGCGTGCCGAGTTCGACACTGAGGGCGGCGGCGCGTGCGATGAGTTCCTGCGTATCTGAAATGTCGGCCGGCGAAATCCGGTTCATCACGTCGGCGGCGGCATAGCCTAACATTCGCTCGGCGCCGACATTGAAGATCTGAATGACCCCCTTGGCGTCGGTGGCAATGCTGGAGAAATTGGCGCTGTTGAAAATCGCGTTTTGCAAGGCGCCGGCCTTGAGCAGCTCGGCATCGATCTGTTTGCGTGCGGTGAGATCCCGCAGGATGCCGGTGAAGTAACGTTGGCCGCCCAGCCACAATTCGCTGGCGACAATCTCTAACGAGAAGGTGGTGCCATCCTTGCGGCAGCCGACGACCTCGTCTCCGAGACCGCTGCCCGGCGTGGCCTTACGGGCGGCGGAAGGCTCGAGGGGATCGACGATCTGGTCAGGAAATCCCTCTGGGATGAGCAAGCTGATGTTTTGATCGCATAGTTCCGCCGCGGAATAAGCGAACATCTGCTCGGCGGCCGGGTTGACCGTCGCGATCATGCCGCTGGAGGCATGGAGGGTGATGATGCCATCTGCCACGGTATTGAGAATGATCTGAACCAGGGCCGAACTGTCGCACAGGGCTTGCTGCACCGCATATTCCTCGGTGACATCGCGAAACGCCATCACGGCGCCGACCACCTGGCCATCGTGATCCCGAATCGGCGCGCAACTGTCGGCGATGTCGCATTCGCCACCATAGCGCGCAATCAGCACGGTGTGATTGCCCAGGCCTTGGATCGTGCCATGCTCCAGCGCGGCCATGACCGGGATGATGGCGGGTTTGCGGGTTTCCTTGTTGATGATGTGAAACACCTCGCTGACCGGGCGGCCAGTGGCGAGTGTCTGGGACCAACCGGTGAGTTGTTCCGCCACGGGATTGAGGCTGGTCACGTAGCCATTGGCGTCGGAGGCTAACACGGCATCGCCGATGGAGTTGAGCGTCACCCTGAGTTTTTCCTCGCTTTCCCGCAGGGTGGCGTTGGTCTGCCGCAGTTGTTGATTGGTCGTTTCCTGATGATAGAGCAAATGCCGTGTTTCGAGATGCACCAGGTTCTTGATGCGTTGCCTGGATTGTTGATAGTTCAGATTCAGATAGGCGAACAACAGTGAAAACAGCAGCGCAAACAGGCTGGCGATCACGATGACGGAAAATAGTTGGCGCAGGTTCGACTGATAGCCTGCTTCGCGCCGTGCCAGTTCGGATTCCTCCAGTAGGATGATGCCACCGATCTCGACGCGGATCGCATCCATCAAGCGCTTGCCCTCACCACTGGTAACAAGGGCCAGGGCGGCAGCCGCTTGCTTGTTGCGGAGCAACTCGATGATCTGCGACATTCCCGCCATTTTGGCCTCGATCAGTGGCGCCAGTGCGTTCAGGTGTTTGTGCGCCGCATGGATTGTGATCATCTGCCCCAATTGTAGCAGGTGGCTGGGGATGCCATCACGCACCGCCAGATACGGTTCCAGAAACGTCTCGTCTTCCGTCAGGGAAAAGCCGCGCTGACCGGTCTCGGCATTGATCAATTGATTTTGCAAATCGTTGGTGCATTTGATGACAAGGTAGAGATGCTGTCGTGCGGCGGCGTCTTGCTCGGTGTGGATGAAAGACCGGATTGCCATCACCACCCCCAGCACAAGCAACAGAACCGTGGCAACAAACGCCACCACGAGTTTGAGGTTGGACTTCATGGAAGATTCCTCCCCGGCCCAAAGCCCTGATTCCTGGAACCGGACAGACCGACCGGGGCGTTCTTGCGCACCGTTGTGGCAGGGGGAGCGGGAGTGAAGGCGGCCCCCCGCGAGGGAACTTGTGCCGGATGGTTGTGGAATGTTTGTGTTTGATTCATGCGGGTGGATTTTCGCGGGGCGGCGGCGGTGTCGAATGCCTACGATGTCATCGTAGCCCTATCATCAAGCAATGGCCATGGGGTGTTCACCCCACAGATGCATGGAGGCCCATCTGCTGGGCGGGCGCCTGTCAAACAATGGTCACCTGCACGCTGCTCTCGATGATGCCAGCGGAGATGGCGTAGCGGACGAGGCTGGCGGTGTCATGGATGTTGAGCTTCTCCATGACCTTCTGGCGGTGTTTTTCCACGGTCTTGATGCTGATGTTGAGTTCGTTCGCGGTTTGCTTGTTCGCCTTGCCCTCGGCGATGAGCTGGAGCACTTCCATCTCGCGGGAGGTGAGGTGGGAGGCGTTCTTCTTGGGCAGGTCGCCCATGGCCTTGGCCTTGCGTTGATGATGGAAGCGCCGCCTTGAAATCACGGGGCTGAAGAAGGGTCTGCCTTTGGAAACTTCACGGATCGCCTCGGGCAGCACGTGGGAGGCGGTTTGTTTGATCAGGTAACCCGCTGCGCCCAGAGCCATGACCTCTTCGACGTAGGCATCGTCACTGTGCGCTGAGAGGATCAGCACCTTGGTGGCGGGTCTCGCGTGGAGAATCTGCCGCGTCGCCTCCATGCCATTGAGCAGCGGCATGGCGATATCCATGACCACCACATCAGGCTGGAGTGTGCTAGCCATCGATACGGCCTGGCGGCCGTTCTCCGCCTCGCCGACGACTTGGATGTCGGCCTCGAGTTTCAACAAGGCGAGCAGGCCTTCGCGGACGATCATGTGGTCTTCAGCTAGCAGGACGGTGATAGGATTCATGGGCATTGCAGGTGGGTATTGTCTGATGGTAGGGTCGGAGCATTCTGTGGAAGGTCATTTGCAGGAGGGATCTCAGGAGGGATCTCGACGCGGACGGTGGTGGCATGGCCGGGGGCGGATTCCACCCCAAACGTGCCGCCGATCATCTCGACACGTTCCCTCATGCCGAGGAGTCCCAGACGGTTCCTCTTATTCGCACACAAGGTGCCATCCACCTCAAAGCCTTGTCCGTTGTCCTTGATTTCCATGCGGATGATTCCCTCAAGGCACTGGATGTCCACCTCCGCCTGACTTGCCTTGGCATGGCGGGCCACGTTGGTGAGCGCCTCCTGGACGATGCGATAGAGCACCGTGCGCACGTCAGGGTCCGATTGTTCAATCCCGCCAAATACCTTGAGGCTGACGCGCACGCCGGTGTCCTCCAGGAATTTTTGCAAGAACGACTTGAGCGCGGGGATCAAACCCAGATCGTCCAGCACGGTAGGGCGCAAGTCGCTGGCGAAGCGATGGACGATGTCCAGCGATTTTTCCACCAGCAGTTGCGTGTTGGTGATCTTTTCCTGAAGTTCGGTGGTGCTGCCATTGGACTCTGCCTTCAAAGTTGCCAGCCGCATATTGATGCCGGTGAGCGTTTGCGCGATGACATCGTGCAACTCGCGGCTGATTTTCCGGCGCTCCTCCTCCTGCACGGCCAGCAACTGGCGGGACAGATGCCGCAACTCTTCCTGCATCCGCTGCGACTTCGCCAGCAGTTCGATGGATATCTGCTCGCTGGCCTTGAGACATTCCTCCACCGCCTTGCGATGGATGATTTCCTGTTCCAATTCCGCGACCGAGTCGGCAAGCTCCAAACTGCGCTGGCTCAGCGCCTTGACGATTTGGTTCAGGTGGGTGTTGGCCTCCCGCGCACCACGGTGAGTCTGCTCGATAGGCGTGATGGCTTCGGCAAAGAACAATCCCGCCCGTCCCATCAAATGCGCTCTGGAGTTGGGGGAGTTTTGGGGAAGCACCAGGGTGAACAAGGCGATTTCGTGAATCCTGGCCATGTCCAGCGTTTCCAGTCCAAGCTCCATGGCATGGCGTCCCAGCTCCCGTGCCGGTGCCATGTCACAGCCGGGACCTTGGTTCAGATAGTCCTGCAAAGCCGCGTGATAGAGCCGTGACAGCTCGGTTTGTTTATCGGGCATGTTCGCTACTGAATTCATGGGCGAGTCGGTTGAGGATTGCCGCGGAATCTTCGATCAACCTTTGGATCGTGGTAATCTCCGTGGTGAGGCTGGTGTTACTGGTGGCAATCTGCTTCTTCAACGCCAGCATTCGAATGTTGATGCCCATCAAAGTCTGGGCGATTTCGTCATTGAGGTGGAGGCTCATTTTCTTCCGCTCTTCTTCAGTCGCGGAGACTATCTTGCCGGCTATCTCCTGTAAATGATTTTCCAAGGCAAGGGATTCCACGAGCAACTGGCTGGAGGCCTGTTTGCCGTTCCTGAGGGCCTCCTCCGTCGTCTGACGCCCGGTGATTTGATGTTGCAGTTCGCGGTTGGCATCCGCCAAATCCCGCGTGCGCTGATCCAGCGTCGCGTTGAGTCGATCCATGTTCGTGCCGGCCTCAAGCGCGGTGGCGTGCGTTTCCTCGATGGGCACGATGGCCTCGGTGAAAAAAACCGCCCCGCGCCGGGTCAATTCCGTCCGCTTGGCCGCCGAGTCCTCCGGTGTCATCAGTGCCGCCATGGCGTGCTCGTGGATCCTGGCCAAATCCAGCGTCTCCAGCCCTTTGGCTGCGGCATCCCTGCCAATTGCGTTTGCCGCTTGCAGGCTGGCTTCCGGCCCTTGGTCGAAATGGTTTCTCAGGGTAGTCAGATATTGCTCTGAAAACCGACTCAATAGGGGCTTTTTCATGATTGTTTTCCGATATGGGCAATATGACCGGCAGGCCGCGCGGAAGCTATGGGGTGAAACCCTACTTTGGAGGCAGTATCATCACGGTTCAACCTTCCTCACCGAACGCCTCGTCCTTTTGCAGTTCATGCTTTTCGGAAACGCCGTCGCGCAGGAATGGCTTCAACCAGATGCGTTCGATCGCGGCATAGGAGGCGATGACCGGCAGGGCCGCGAGTGTTCCCGGAATCCCCGCAAGCAGCATGCCGACCAGCAGACCCAGCAGCACCGTGAGCGTGGATAGCCGGAGATTCTTGCCATAGACCCTGGGCACGATGAAATAATTCTCGAACACATGAAATAACAGATAAAGCGTCAGGACGATGGCCGCTGTTTTGGGCGACACGCTCAGCGCCAGCAGGAATGCGGGCACCGTGGAGATGATGAAGCCGAGAATCGGCAGGATGTCGAGGATCCCTGCCAGGATGGCGAGCGTCAGGGCCCCGGGAACGTGCAGCACGCTCAGCACGATGTAGATGAAGATCATGACGAGTGTCGAGGTGATGAACTGCCCCGAGACATAGCCGAAAATCACCTTGGAGATTTCCTGCCCCGTGATGCGCAGTTTCCGGCGGTGCAACGGCGAGAAGAAGGCCAGCAGCCACTCGTAGGTCTTGCCGCCATCGATCAGCAGATACAACGCGATCACCAGCACCAGCGCAATCTCCGAAAGTCCGTTGACCGCCATGCCGCCCACCGACATGAAATGACTGATCCACGGGTCGGCAGCCGACCAGTTGGCAGTATCTAGCAGATGTTCGAGACTGATGCGAACGCCCCAGCCGACTGGAATCTGGTTCAGCACATCCTCGCGCAAGCGCTGGTACTCATGGCTGAAATTGGCAGCCTGGTTGATCAGCGCGGGAACCAGCAGGGCAATGCTCACGCCCAGCACGGTCACCAAGCCGCCGATGACCACCAGCAGGCTGAGCCAGTGCTTCATCCGCTTGGATTCCAGCCAGCCCACGAAGGCATGCAAGGTCACGGCCAGAAAGAGGGCCAGAAACACCAGCAGCAGGAGTGGCCACAAAACATGGAGGGCATAGACGCTCAACAACGCGGCAAAGACCTTGAGGAAGGTGAACAAGGGAATGTGGATGTCCAGCCGCCGGGGCGGGGGAGGCACTGGAGGAAAATCGCCGGTAGGCATGATAGGGCGCGGCTCATTGGGAGGAGTCCCTTCTTCTGCAACGCCGGTTGGTGGCTGTGCCATGTTCATATCTGCGTTGCCTGCATGGAAAATCTAGGCCGTGGGCCGGCCCTTTCCTATGGGGTTTAACCCTACCTGTTTTTGATCTGGCGGCACTGTAAACGGGCTGCAATCGCAGCCAGTTGTGTTGCGCCCGGGCCAAGGTTTTTCCTCATGTCGGCAAGGTATGTCCCCGTTGTGTTCGAAGGGCGGAACGGTGAAGATGGACTCATGAGAACGAACACCAAACAAATGACGGGGCGGTCCTGTGTGGCAGCGCATGGATATTCCGGAATCATCAGAATCACACATGTGATAGCAGGCATCCTATTTCTCTCGCTGCTCGACAAGTCCGGCGAGATTGGCGCCCAAACACTTCCAGGCTTATACAATGTGAGCTTGTCCTGGGACGCCAGCACGAGCCCGGATGTCGCCGGTCACATCATTCATTATGGGGTTGAGAGTGGATATTACACGGATAGTATGATTGTGGAAAACGCCACGACCGTCACGCTTTCGGGCCTGACCAGCGGAATCACCTATTTCTTCGCCGTTTCCGCCTACACTGCCAGCGGTCTGCAAAGCGATTTCTCGGAAGAGGTCAGTTTTGTGCCGGGACGTCACAAGCTCGGTATCCGGACTAACATGGCCGGAGAGGGGCATGTCCTGAAAGTGCATGGGCAGATTGGTCATACTTATGACATCGAGGCCACGGAAGATTTCAAGACGTGGACAAGCATCAGCACTGTGGTGATACCAGATGGAGGTTCCCTGGACTTCATCGACACGAACGCGGCGCAATTCACCAGCCGCTTTTACCGCACCCACGATACCCAGCAATGATCACCCGAGGATGTTCGTGGGTCAGCCTTCCGGTGGAATGAGTCCAACCCGCATGGCGAAGCGGACCAAACCCGGAATGTCATGCACGTTCAGGCCGGTCATCAACTTCATGCGATGGTATTCGACCGTTTTCGGGCTGATTTGCAACAGATCCGCGATTTGCTTGGTGTTCTCGCCCTGGGCGATGAATTGGAGGATTTCGCGCTGGCGGGTCGTCAACTGTTCGAGCAGGCGGCCGCGCTCGGCGGTTCCATTGCCAGCAGAGCTTGTGAGTGGGATCGGGGGAATTTCCCGGGGCGGAACCATTTCCTTCTGATTCTGAACGAAACTTTCCAGAGTCGTCTCGGCCTGCTCGGCTCGGGATTCGGCATGCTCGGCTCGGGATTCGGCTTGCTCGGCTCGGGTTTCAGCCTGTCCGGTTCGGGTTTCGGCCTTTTCGGTTCGCGTTTTTGCCAGGTCGGTCCGGTTTTCAGCCTGCTCGGTGCGTGTTTCCGCCGATTCCGCCCGGGTTTTGGCTTGTTCGGCACGGGTCTCCGCCTGATCGGTCCGGGTCTCGGCCTTCTCAAGCCGGGTGTCCATGGCGGATCTGCCCGCCAGTAGGTCAACACTATTCCGATTCATAAACACTATTCCTAGCGCATTGAGATAAGCTGGATGCAGGGCCTTTCAGGGGTTGCGTTCCGACCAACAATCCGTGAATTCGCCTCGCCCGGCTATGGGGTGTTTCCCTCATCTCTCCACAGAGTCCGCGGACGGCTCAAGACAAGATGCTGCCGGGTTCCCGGTCAGGAGTCGGCTGAGGCACCAAGATCCGCCATTCCTCCCGTTCTCATGTCCCGCGCTTTCCTCATCCGTGCCAACCTGAAAGATGTTCATGGCCATCATTTCCCACGGACTCTTCAGCAGGGATGGGTCTTACACCCCATTGCCAACGGGCACCCTGCGGAGCGAAGGTTATCCAACGATGGTTGGTAAAGAGACCATGCCGAAAATCACATCATCATCAACTTCCTTCTTGCTCCCGCTCTCCAATTTCTCCAATTCCCACTTTGTCCGTTCATGCGCTTCATTCCTAGAAATTTCCTGACAATCATGGTTTCTTGCCGGCCTTATCAGGGAATCCACTTCATGAAGTGGGTTCCCAACATGCTCGCCGCACTGATGCTCGGTAACTATTGCGCATCCGCCACGGAGCAGATCGTGACCCTCGGCGATTCGCTGACCTTTGCCTACGAGGCGGAGTTCGGGTTCAATATTCCTTTTACCAGTTACGGCGATGGCTTCGCCCCCGAGGTGCGCAACTGGGCGGAAATCCTCAATGATCCACTCTACCGGCATGAGCGCTTTGATCTGGGCACGCGCCAGAACATCAGTGTGCTTGGATTGTACGATATCTTCTTCCGGCAAAAAAACAACTGGGCGATTCCCGGATTGAAAGTCAACGGGCTCCGCCGATTCATCAACGGCGAGGAAAGCTTCCTCAACTTGCTGGATCTGGGGTCGGATCTAACCTACATCATCGAAAATTCCAACTTCGACGCGGTCACCGACTTTCCCCTCACGGATCTCAAATCACAGATTCAGAACACGGCGGAACGTCTGACCTTTTTCATCGGCGGCAACGACGTCAGGGCGATCTATGGGAATGTCTATGACGGCGGCTCTGCGGGAACCTTCATCGCGGATTTCATCAGCGACTCCGCGGCGGTCCTCGATTGGGTGCTGGCCCTCAACCCGAACATTCAGATCGTGGTCGTCAATGTGCCGCACATCGGGATCACCCCGGATGTGAAAAGCTCATGGCCCACCGATCCGGTGAAGACGCAACGGGTGACGGCCGTCCTGCGCGAGTTGAACCGCCAACTCGCCGGACTGGCCACCGCACGCGGGCTCGGCTACGCGGATGTTTTCACGCCCACCCTATCGCTGTTAGATCCCGCCCCGTTGTGCATCCATGGCATCACCTTCGAGAACAGGGGATCCTCCTCCGGTGCCTTGGATCGCGTCTGGCTCAACGGCACGATCAGCGCGAATTTCCACCCGAACACCAGCGCCCAAGCCATCGTCGCCAACGAAATCATTGCGGCGTTCAACACCCGCTACCACACCGGCATCGCGCCGCTCACCGCGACGGAAATGCTCGGGGGATTGCTCAAGAAAACCGCCAGCCAGATCGACATGACCTTCGCCGCGTGGATGACCGGCTTCGGCCTCACCGGGCTAACGGAATCCGATGATTCCGACGGCGACGGGGTCGCGGCCGCGGTGGAATTCGCCCTCGGTCTGAATCCCACCCTGCGCGACGCGCACGAAATCACTTCGGCCGTGGTGGCTAACGGCGGCAACCCGGCGCTCGAACTGGCCTATCCGATCCGCCTGCCGACCTCTATCCGTTACGCGCTCGCCCCCGCGTCGTCGGCCGATCTAACATCCGGCTTCATCCCCTTTGTCGTCCCGCCGGCTGCGGGGGCGGATGGCCTGGCCCGCGCGCGCCTGCCGCTGGCCGGCCCCCGCGGGTTCCTGCGGCTGCAAAGCACGCTCACTCCCTAGCGAGGCTTCGCCTCAGACCCCAGAAACCAGAGACCAGGATGCGGAGTGAGCATTAGCGAACTCGGAAAAAACCGGCGCAGTTCTAACTGGCATGGCCGCAGGCAAACCAGACAGAAAACTTGACCTAACTACAGCATATTCGCTCTTTCAAGGATTCTAGAGTGATTGAAAACGTCAACTTGTGAATATCAGGTCAAGTTTTTGAAATTCCCAACGCTCTGGATTGATTTGTGATTACCGATTTATGATTTATGATTTTTGAAGTGAGCTTGAAAATGGGCGTCAGCGCCGAGCAAGCTCAGTTCAGCAATGCAGTCCGTCAAACCCTGGTTGTCAGTTCCCACTCACCCGCGCTCTTCAAAAGCAGCACGCGCTGATGGAACGGCACCAGGGTCTCGCGGTGGCCAGCTTGCGTTCAATTCCTTCGCGGCGGCGGCAATCGCGGCGTGCGCGGGCGGCAATGGGTCCGCCGGCTCTAACACGCTATGGCTTTCTAGACCACGACGGACACCATTTGCTGGTCCAACTCCACAAGCGTGCAGTGTTGCAGCGCCATCTCGATCTCAGGCAGATGGATTTCAAACATCAGCTTGGTTGCCTTCAATCCCAAGTTACCAGTGCGCACAATCACCAACTTCCATGGACGACCGTGCAGAAGATGGGAGTAATAGAAATCCGTGTCCTTAGTCACGACCACCCGCATCTCGGCCATGGAAACCTCGTTCAACAGACCATCGCGCGAGGCGTTCTGATCAGGCATGTCCAGCGTGTGAATCGCTTCATGTCCCGCTGCCTGAAACACGGCACGCAGGCTGGGCGGCAGGTGCGCGTCGATCAGGAACTTCATGCCGCCACGAAGTGTACGCTCCGAAGTTTTAGAGATTGAGCCGCAAATTGAATGCAAGCTTGCAGGTCTTCCCGCTCCAAATCCGGAAATTCCGCTAGCACGTCATCGAACGAATCGCCGCCAGCAAGGTATTCGAGGAGCGATTCCACGGGATAACGGAGGCCGCGAATGACCGGCTTTCCATGGCAAACGGCGGGATCAATCGAGATCCGACTCAGCAGCGCGGCGTTGGCATTCGGCGGAGCGTTCATGGTGGAAGCTTAAACCCGTGATGTCATATTGCAACAATAACTTTTCGGCAGGAGGTTGCGGCCGATGCAGGGATCATCATGGGATCGCCGCCTGGTTGAGTGCCAGGAGGCGTTCAAGAATGGCTTCGTCCGTGAGATCGGCGGGCCTCAGACCAGGCGGAATACGAAGAGGATTTATGATTGCCGAGGCCCGCCGGCCTCGCCCTTCGGGCTGCCTACGGCAGGCTGTTTGCCGTTGGCCATCTTCACTTCGTTTCGGTTCGCTCCGCTCGGCTCCCGATTTATGATTGTTGATTTTT
>Ga0268284_1001509_pt1 | contig 11765 bp, 6 predicted proteins | sample saktaG_14_FD_190137 | JGI IMG/M metagenome (GOLD analysis project Ga0268284, IMG submission 190137) | Saline water microbial communities from Sakinaw Lake, British Columbia, Canada - sak_2013_06_06_40m | ecosystem: Environmental > Aquatic > Non-marine Saline and Alkaline > Saline ... | reverse complement strand
TCTCTGTCAATGTCAGCGCGGGTGCCTACACATTCTCCGGTGATTCCCTGACGACGACGGGGGACATCTATGTCACAAGCAATGGCTCGCTCACTCTCTCTAACAATGTGACTGTCGGAAACACCAGGGTTTTTGGCCTCGGCACCACTACGAGCGCGAGCACCAGTGCCATGGTCGTCGATTCTGGTGTGTTGAATGTCGGGGCCGGCGGCGGGGCGGTGATGATTGGTGGCGGAGCCGGCACCGCTCAATCCGGGAAAGGCTCGCTCGTCATTAACGGTGGCACGGTGAGCGTCGCCGCCGCAGGCTCCACGGCTCAAGGTGTCGATGCCACGAATCTTTGGCTGGATGGCTATGGCCTTGGTGGTTCTAGCGCCAGGATTGACCTCAACGGAGGCATGCTCAGCACGGCTCGTACGATTAAGAATGGATCTAATGTTGGCGGCACGGCAGTCATGAACCTCAACGGTGGCACCCTCCAGGCGGCCGGCTCGATCGAACTGATATCGAATGCCTACGACCGTATTACGGTGAATGTGCTCTCGGGCGGAGCGATTATCGACACGCAATCCTTCAATGCTAGCATCTCCGAGATTCTTGGTGACGGCGGGGGCGGCGGCGGCCTCACGAAAAACGGCACCGGCACGCTCACCCTCACGGGCACCAACACCTACACCGGCAATACCACCGTGAACGCGGGTACGCTCTCGATCACGCGCGCCAGCCTGGCCGATGCCTCCACGGTGACCATCGCCAACAGTGCCATGCTGAATCTGAACTTCGATCAATGGGGCGACGTTTCGGACACCGTGGCCAACCTCATCATCGGCACCACCCAGATGGCGGCCGGCGTTTACGGGGCCACCGGCTCGGGCGCGACCAGCATCGACGACACGCATTTCAGCGGCGTCGGCACGCTCACCGTCACCAGCGGCCCCTACGACACCTGGGCCAATGGCACTTACTCCCCAGCCCTGACCGCCAAGCTTTCCGGCGACAACCAGGACGGCGACAGCTTGAACAACCTGCAGGAATTCGCCTTCGGCACCCAGCCGACGGTTTCCACCGGGGAAATCGCGTATGCCGCTGGAACCCTCACCACGCCGGGCGCACCCAAAGTCGTCGCGGCAAGCGGGACCTATTCCATGGTGTTTGGCCGCCGGGCCGACTACGTGACCGCCGGGCTGACCTACACGGTGCAGTTCAGCGCGGACCTGGACACCTGGGTGGACAACGACGACGGGACCAATCCACCCGTGCAGGTCGCCACGGACGGAACGATCAACGCCATGAGCGTGCCCTTCGTGGCTCTCATCACCACTCCAAGTGGCTCTCAGAAGCCGACCTTCTCCCGCGTGAAAGTGGAATCAACAGCACCACCGCCTTTGCCACCGCCTTTCCCTATTGAGTCATGGACACTTAGCAACGATCATACTAGCATAACACTTGCCGTTACTTCTGATAACAAATTGGTTATGAATCAGCTAATGGATTCGACGGACGGATGGAATTGGACGGGAAATTCTACGTATCTACCAATGTTAACAAAAGCGAAAGTTGGCAGTACGACTTATAGCCTAAATTGGGTATATAATACTGCAACAACCGATACAAGTAGCGGTACAAAATTAACTATAAAATTCACTTGCCAAACTCCGAACATTGAACTATGGGATGAATGGTGGGTAAGACCAGGTAAAGGTCCTGTAAGACACTGTGCGTATGTTGTGAATAACTCAGGATCAGTTTTAACCGTATATAACAATGATATGTTCAATATGAAAGTATCAGGTTCTGGCGATTCCAGTAAAAAACTTGATATGTGGTATATACATGATGATGGCTCACATCCTGACGCTACTGGTGTTTATAAGAATACTATACTAGACCATACCTTTACAAAGCAAATTGATGCAACTACGGACCCGGATTATATTCCGTATGTAGTGCTTGATAAAGAAGGACAGAGAGGAATATATTTCGGAGCAGAGTGGAGTACATTGAGAATGAAAGTTAGCGGCGTAAATTTCAGCGGTGTGATAGGTGCAAATGTAAAATTCGGAGAAAGAAATTATGATTGGTCTGCCAATGTTTCGTCAGGAAGTACTTTTGCGTATCCTCCGGGATTTGTTGGAGTATACAAAGGGGATATAGACGATGGTGGAAACAGTCTCAGGCCTTATTTATTCAACTATTGTATTCCTGCTTCTATAAGAGATGATACAACATATCCTAAGGTGGAGTGGAATGCTTTTGCAGCAACTGGAGTAAGCCAAGGAAGTTGGACTAGTACTGAGACGAAATATTATCCATTTATAGATGATATTGCCCCACTTGGATTTGAGTCTGTTGTTCTTGATGTTGGTTGGTGGGGAAGTACCGCTCCCATGGAGCCAAATTATCTGGCTGGGCCGTTGTGGCCATCAGGTATATTGGCAGCTCGCAACTATGCTAAGAATAAAGGTATGCTCTTTGGATTATATCAGAATGAACCTGAAAACATGAGTACAGAAGCAGGCAGAAATGAAAGGATAGCTGACTGGTCTTATCTGCACAACGCGTATGGTGCCGACTTCGTACGCTCAGACGCTACAGGTGGAGGCCCTGTGATATCGGGTAATGACGATTATTCCGCCACAAAAGGATTTTATGATGTTCTGGATACTTTGTATTCGACAGTGCCAGGTTTCCAGTATGAAAACTGTAACAATGGCGGATCGCTTAAGGACTTTGGGATCATGAAGAGGATGTCTAATATATTTAATACTGATTATTATACCCCTTTGTTAGTAAGGCAGGCTTTTTATGATTCTTCATTTGCGATGCATCCTATGCAGCTATCAGGAGTAGTTGGTTCCGGTAGTGGTCAATGGAGCGATGGTTCGGTATATGATTTGCGTTCATCCTCTATGGGAGCGGCATATTGGTTTGCTGATGGACCTAACGGGGGAAATGGAGGGCCTGTATGGTCGGCTCAGCATAAAACCGACATAGCAAAGTTTGTTACATCATATAAGACGAAAATAAGACCGCTTGTTAGAAATGCAAATCTCTACCATATATTTCCTAGACCAACAAATACTATCTGGGACGGAGTCGAATACTATAACCCTGCTACTGGAAAAGGGTGTGTGTATATATTCAGACCGGAGAGCTGTAGTATAAGCAGTCAATCAATTATACTTAAGGGATTGGACGCCACGAAAAATTATGTGTTGTCATTTGAGGACGGAACAAACGCAACGGTTTCGAAATCAGGAAGTGAGTTAATGAGCACGGGTATTAGTGTGACGTTGAATAGTGCAAAATTGTCAGAGATTATGTGGATAGATTAGGTATATGATTCAATAGTAGATGATGATGGCAGAGGATGGCAGAGGGGTAACCCCATTTTCCCCGCCTCCGGTCCGACCCAATGGCTCTTTCAGGGGCCTCCCGCAGAAAGCAAAGTCCTAGCAGCAAAGCATTTTCAAATGAATCCAATGAAAAGAACAAAACGGCTCCTAACTCTCACGGCATCGTTGCTGATGCCGCTCTCTGCGCTCCACGCCGGGGAAAACCTCGAGCAGCAATTCCAAAACCCAGCGAAGGGAGTTGAAGCCAATCTAAAGCCGATTCCGTTCGCGGATCTCGCTCCTGACGGATTGCTGAAAGCTCGCGCTGAGTTGTCGTTTCGCCGCCTGCAGGAGCCCTACTTCCAGTGGGACAATGTCTCCCGCGTGAATTTCGGTGCCTTCCCCGGCGACGCGCTCGGCCGAACCATCAATGGACTCACCCTGCTGTCGCAGGCGCTGAACCAGCCGGAACCAGCCAGTCTGAAGGAAATCATGCGCCGCGTTCCTTCATTGGCCAACCCCGACGGCTATCTCGGGCCGAAGTTGCCGGAGTCGCGTGCCAACGAGGATACCATGGCCGGGCATAACGGGTATACCTACGGTCTGACGGAATATGCGCTGTGGACCAAGGACCCGGAGACCAAAGAGTCGCTCAGGCGCATGGTGGCGAACCTCTTTGTTCCCGCCCGCGCCGCCATCGCGGGCTATCGTGAAACCTCGGAGGCCAAAGTCGATTGGCATCTCTCCGGCGGCGATGTTGGCCAGTTATTCACGGCGTTGGATGGAATGACACGCGCCTATGCTTTGGTGCCGTCGCCAGAATTCAAGGCGACGATCGAGACCGCGATTGACCGGTATCGCAAGCTGGATCTTGTCGGCATCAGCGCCCAAACCCATGCCATGCTCTCGGCCACCACCGGCATCCTGCGCTGGTATGAGATGCAACACCGCCCCGAGGACCTTGCGTTCGCCGAGGCACTCTACAAGCAGTATCGCAGTCTGGCCATGACCGAAACCTACGAGAACTACAACTGGTTCAACAGGCCCGAATGGACGGAAGCCTGTGCGGTCAGCGATTCGTTCATCCTGACGGTCAACCTCTGGCGGCTGACAGGGCGAGCCAACTATCTGGAAGATGCTCACTTGATCCTGTTCAATGGTTTGCTGCCCGGCCAACTGCACAACGGCGGATTCGGCACAGGGCCTTGCGTGGGTCCCGCCAAAGGAGTGTGCCGCACCAATATACACTCGGAAGCGCCTTTTTGCTGCTCCATGCGGGGCGGCGAAGCGTTGGCCCGCGCCATTCAATACAGTTACTTCCAGGACCAGGACAAGGTGATCCTGCCATTTTATTCGGATAGCATGGTGACGCTGCGTTTTGCGGAGGGGACGTGCAAGGTTCGCCAGGAGACGGGCTATCCGCACAAGGGGCAGGTACGGCTGACAGTTGTGGAGAGTCAGGTTAACAAGGAAAAGAAATGGCGCTTCTTTGTGCCTTCGTGGGCTGTGCGAAACAGTTTTGAGATCCGCGTGAATGGCAAGAAGGCGGAGCCGCGCCTGGCCGATTCCTTTGCCGAGATCGCGGTCCCTCTTGTTGCCGGCACCGTCGTCGAGGTGGTCTTCCAACAGGAGCGCGGACCGCGCCCGGCATTGCATCCCGAGCTGGCGAAGGGGGCATCCCGATATTTCGATGGGCCCCTATTGTTGGGTTCGGCAACAGAAAATGCCGATGAGCCGCTCACGCCGATTCTGGATCTGTTTGCGGCGGGCGGTCGCGGAGGCGAACCTTATGTATACTTCCAGAAGCAGAAGTCACAACCGGCCGTGAACGCCGGGACCGCCGGAAGAGTCCGGAATCTGGCGACCGAGGCTCAGGTTTTCCGGCGCGATATGCCCGCAGACACACTGCCGCGCGAAGTCGGCAAATTGTTTGGCGCGCTCAAACATGACAGAGTTTTGGCGATCATTGGTTTCGTCTGGTCCAAACCGCAGAAAGTGCGACAGGTCATTCTTCAGTGGCCGGAATCGGGGGCGATGCCAAAACCCGAAGAGATCGCATTGCGCTGGTCGGATGCCGGCGAGTTGCACACTGCCGCACAACCGGGAATCATCGGGAACGGTCGCCAGTGGGTCTACACGCTGAGCAAGGCGCCGCAGGGCGCCGTAGTCGATAATCTTGTAGTTGGGGCTAAAAGCGCCGAGGTAACCCCGGGTAGTCTCGGAATTCCCGACGTTGAGATTCCAGGCAGTGCGGGAATTGGGCGTGAACCCAATGCCTCAGCAAGTGAGGAATGATTGGAGATAACCGAGGAATGAAAGGAACAAACATGATGCCAAAACCCACGTTATTTACCACCCTGCGATGTGTGCTGTTGGGCGCATTGGCGGTTTTCGTGGCGACGCAGTTCGTGTGCATTGCCGACGCTGAGTCGATATCAAACGAAACCGGCGTCGTCCGCATCCCGATTGCCGCGCTTGATACGGGCAAAGGCAACTTCTTCGATTCGCAGTCGTTCGACCCGGCGGTACTCGTCAATCCGATCGACAATATCATCGTGAGCACAACAGATGTTTCCCAACCGCAAGCACTCCGCATCACTCAATTCAACGCCAATCCGGTCGCCGACACGCTCGGCATCAGTTGGAGAAGCGCGCAAGGCATGCGCTACGACTTGCTCAGCGACACCAATCTCGCGACGCCGATCGCCACCTGGCCGGTCTATAAGCTCACGAACCTGATGGCTTTCCCGCCGGAGAACAGCCTTCTCCTTTCGCCGATCCCGCAAGGGGCAAATCGCTTTTTCTCAATCAAGGCATATCCCGCCCAACCGTGAGGGGCAGGCGGGAGAAACGCATGAAACTTGAAATGAGAACACAAACCCAAAACGAACTATGAAGTCTAGAAAACAACAGATCGAACACAGGCCGCATGCGCTAATAGTACTTTGCGCGTTGACACTGGTTACGGTACATGGAGCCGAGATTGGTCAATGGGAGGCGTTTGAAACTTCCTTTGAGACGACCAAGCACTACGCGAATGCGTTTACCGACGTGGAAGTCAATGTCGCCTTCCGGCAAGGCGACAAGCAATGGATGATGCCGGCCTTCTGGGCGGGAGGCGGCAAGTGGACCGTTCGCTTCGCCCCTCCGGCGGAAGGCGAGTATCGCTATCGCGTCGAATGCTCCGACCCATCCAACACCGACCTCGGACGGAAAGAACAGACCCTTCGTGTCGTCAGATACGAAGGCACCAACCCCTTGCTTAAGCACGGGTTTCTCCGGGTGAGCGCCGATAAGCGCCATTTCGAGCATGCCGACGGCACGGTGTTCCTCTGGCTGGGCGACACCTGGTGGAAAGGGCTGGCCAAACGGCTGACCTGGGAAGGGTTCCAGGAGTTGACGGCCGACCGCAAGGCCAAGGGGTTCAGCGTGGTGCAGATTGTTTGCGGGCGGTATCCCGATGAAGGAGGGTTCCAGCCGCGCTGGGAAAACGAAGGCGGCAAGCCGTACACGACCACGGATTTCACGGCGATTAATCTGTCCTATTTCGAGTACGCGGACCGGCGCATCAAGCATTTGGTGACCTCCGGCATCGTGCCGGCGATCGTGGGGGGCTGGGGACGGCCGGACTGCAACAGCCTGGAGGCCGGGGTGGTCAACATCAAGAGGCATTGGCGAAACCTGGTGGCGCGCTACGGCGCTTATCCCGCGGTGTGGATCATCGGCGGCGAATCGGCCGGCCCACAATGGACCGAGATAGCCAGGTATGTTCAGCAGATTGATCCGTATGGGCGCCCTTCGTCCATGCACCCGGGCGATTCTGGCCGCAAATCGGTGACCGACGAGTCCGTGATCGATTTCGATATGCTCCAGACCGGGCACGGGGATTGGGACGCCGCACGCGGCGCCATTCCGAAGCTCAAGGCCGCCTACGACCGAAAACCGCCCATGCCCGCCCTGATTGGGGAGTATTGCTATGAGGGCCACATGCAGACCGCCTTCCAGGATGTGCAGCGTTATGTGTTCTGGGGCAGCATGCTCAGCGGCGCGGCGGGCCTCACCTATGGCGCGGCGGGAATCTGGCATGCCGGCGTGGAAGGTGACCCGGGCATCACGCCAATTTACGACTGGACGACGTGGAAGGAGGGCATGAACGCCCCCGGCTCAACGCAGATCGGCTTGGGGAAGAAGTTGCTCGAACAGTATCCGTGGGCGCGTTTTGAGCCGCATCCCGAATGGGCTGAACCGGGCTGCTTTGCCGCAGGCATTCCCAACGGGATGCGCATCATCTACCGCCCGAAAAAGGGCATCTACGATTGGAGTGGTTTTACCGTGAACAACCTCGTGCCCGGAGCGCCTTATGCCACATTCTTCTTCGACCCGGCCACCGGGCGACGTTTTGACCAAGGCATCGTGACCCCCACCTCCGGTTCATGGAATACCCCCAATGTGCCATCACCCCAGGATTGGGTGCTGGTCATGCAGGCACCGGACCTCGGCCCGCCGGTGATCCTTCCGGGTGCCACTGCAAGTCAGCCCTACTCCGGCCGCTTGCTCCCGGAGGGGGCTGCCTTCGCCAGCCGGACGGGCCCGGGCTGGCTGACGATTCAGCCGGACGGCCGCGTCTCGGGCACGCCCGGAGAGACCGATGCCGGGGGCAATGCCTGGATCGTTTCGGTGACGAAGACCGGTGGTCAGCCTGCGCTCATCCAGCTCCAGATCACGGTGGCCGGTTCGCCGGGAGTTCATCTCATCGGGAATTTCAACCGCTACAGCGGAGACCAGAACGAGACACAATATCAGAGCGGGCTGAAAATAGCCCACAGTGGCACAGTGGCCGGCTGGACCCATGCGGGCACTGGCGCCATGCACGCGGTGGACCGCGCCAATCCCGCCGGCCAGTCGAACCCATCGGACTGGGCCATCATGATCTTTGAGGATAATGTCATCACTTCCAAGCCCGTCGCCGCGAATGTCGCCGGGCATACCTACCGCGTGAACTTTGAGACTAGCGCCGCCGTCTATGCGGGCTCGAATCCGGATCAGGCGACGCAGGCCGGCGACGCTCTGCTCATCGAGGTGCTGCGCACCGACAACAGCGTGCTGGCCAGCACCACGAAGGCACCCGGCGCATGGACCGGCAAGATGACGTTCACCGCCGCAAACTTCGAATACAAAGGCGATGGTTCGGGCAATGTCCGCCTCCGCATCGGGCCGGCCAAAACAATGAAAAGCGGGCGCTTCCACGGGGCGATCGACAACATCATGGTGAGGGAAATGAAATGAAGGGACAACAAATGAAAGACCGCTCCACCGGCTGCTTTGCGGCATGTCTTGCTGCGGTTGCGCTAATGTCCTGTCTGCCGGTAGTGCATGGCGCGGAAGCTGCGCAGTGGGACGTGTTCGAAACCTCCTACGAGAGCGCGAAAGCCTATCCGAATGCGTTCACCGAGGTGGAGGTTGATGTCGTCTTCAAGCAAGGCGAAAACCAATGGAAGGTTCCGGCCTTCTGGGCGGGCGGCAAGAAGTGGACGGTTAGATTCGCGCCTCCGACTCAGGGGAAATTCACCTACCGCGTCGAATGCACCGACCAGGCGAATCCCGGCCTCAATGGGAAAGAGCAGACACTTTCAGTCGCGGCCTACAAGGGCGACAACCCGCTGCTGAAACATGGTTTTGTGAAGACGAGCCCGGGCAAGACTTACTTCGAGCATGCCGACGGCACGCCGTTCCTCTGGCTGGGGGACACTTGGTGGAAATGCCTTTGCAAGCGGATGACCTGGGAAGGCTTTCAGGAACTAACCGCCGACCGCAAGGCCAAGGGATTCTCTGTGATCCAGGTTGTCTGCGGGCCTTATCCTGATGAGAACTTCTTCGCGCCAAGCCTTGAGAATGAGGGCGGACAGCCGTACCTGGCGAAGGATATGAGTGTGGTCAATCCGAAGTATTTCGATTATGCGGACAGGAGGTTCAAGCATCTGGTGGACGCGGGCATTGCGCCGGCAATTGTCGGTGCCTGGGGGCGGGGCGACTGCAACAGCATGGAGGCTTTCGGAGCTGTCAATATCAAGCGGCACTGGCGTTATCTGATTGCGCGTTACGGCGCGTATCCGGTGATCTGGATACTGGCCGGTGAAGTTCCGGAAGAAACAAAATCGGGGCAGGGCCCCTGGGCCGAAGTGGCGACCTATCTCCGGAGCATCGATCCCTACCATCACCCGCTCACCTGCCACACGGGCCAGGGGCGTCGCGGTGCCAAGGACGACATCCCTGTGATCGACTTCGACATGGTCGGCGGAAATCACGACGAACGGATTGCCGTGGATCCGAAAACCGTGGCGATCGTTTCCTCGGCCTACTCGACAAAACCGCCGATGCCCGTGCTGGTCGGCGAGACCTGCTATGAGGGGCACATGCAGCAGGGGTTTGGGGATGTTCAGCGCCGCATGTTCTGGGGTAGCATCCTTAGCGGCGCCGCGGGCCACACATACGGGGCGGCGGGGATCTGGCACGCCGGCGTGGAAGGCGATCATGGGAATTGGGGCGCGTGGAACCGCCAACCCTATGACTGGACGACCTGGAAGGAAGGCATGAACTACCCCGGCTCGACTCAACTGGGGCTGGGCAAGAAACTGCTGGAGCGGTATCCATGGTCACGCTTCGAGGTGCATCCCGAATGGGCGCCGGGCTGCTTTGCCGCAGGCATTCCGGGCGAAGTGCGGTTTGTCTATCTGCCGCGTCGCAACATCTATAACTGGAGCGGCCCGGAGGTGAAGAATCTTGAGCCGGATGTCGATTGGCATGTTTATTACTGGGATCCAGCGACCGGGCGGAAATTCGACCAGGGCGTGATCAAAGCCACGGCGAAAACGGGTGACAAGAAAGCGAAGCCGGTGAGTTTCAGGAAAAACGTTCCGTCCCCGCAGGACTGGGTGCTGGTGTTTGAACGGGAGGAAAAGAACAGATGAACAGACTCACATCCTATATCCTATCAGCGTTACTGCTGACCATCTTCCCTGTCAGCGCGGATGAGCTGGCAGCCGGCTTCGTGAATCCGCCGAACTCCGCCAAGCCGTGGGTCTATTGGGTTTGGTTCGCGGGTGGGGGCGTGGGTCGAAATACCTCGCCATTGAAAGCAACCCACGCTCCCGTGCGATGTATGCCAAGTTTGGCATTCCCTCGCTTTGGGTGAATTCGTCGGGGAATTCCTTGTGCGGCGAGAGTAGCTTGGTCCGTAGTTTGTTCCAAGACTCGGAATCCGCCCCCAACAACTGATAGATCACCACTCCCTGCCGCCGCAGCTTCAGAAGTGGATGATCGACCGTGACGACCTCAAGTATCCGGCAAAATATCAGGCCGGCCCGATCGTCCCGCCTTCGAAAAACTCCGCCTTGGTGAGCGTCTGGCGCAGGTCCTTTTCGCCACGGCTGACATTTGCCGCCCAGCGCACGATGCGCCGCACCACCGGGCGGCTGTCCCAGCGGATGTGGGCGATCGTCGGCTGGCACCACATGAAGGCGGGATCGCCATCGGAGCAGACCAGCGAAACATCTTCCGGCACCTGCAGCCCCCGCCCGCCGAGAAACTGCAGGGCCGCGACCAGGAACGGCGCTTCGTCGATGATCATCGCGGTCGGCGGGGTGAGCCGGAACAGCTCCTTCAGGCACCCGTGAAAGCCTTCGCTCGTCTCCTCCCAGTCCGCCAGGTTGAATGCGCCCGTTTCGATGCCGTGAGCCGCCATTTCGTCGAGGACGGCACGCTCGGCCGCCCCCGGCACCGGCAGCCGTCGCTCCCGGCGTGCCAGCATCACGATGCGGCGGTGGCCGAGTTCAATAAACCGGCGCGTGACCGCAACAGAAGTTGAAACATGGTCGGGCCCCACCCCGGCGATCGGCAGCCCGCGCCTCCGCCCAAACAATGCGAACGCCGGTACCGGCTGCGCCGCGAACCACTCGAGCACCTCGCGCGAGCCGGAACCCACCACCCAGGCATCCGCCTCGGTCTGCCGCACCAGCCGCGCGACGCGCCCCAAATTCATGTGCAACTCCTGCAGGCATTTGTCGGCGAAAAAGACGCTGTGCCCCGCCGCGCCCAGCCGGTGCAGCAGATCAGTCACATAGCCCTCGGCCAGTGCCACCGACTGCGGGTCGTAATCCAGGATCGCCACCCGCAGCGGGCGAGCCGCCTTGCCATAGGGCAACACTATCCGCCGTCTGCGGCCCGCTCCTTGCGGCACCAGCATCCCTTGCTGCTCCAGAAGCTGCAGCGCCGCTTCCACCGTGTCGCGGCCGACCCCCAGTTCGACCGCCAGACGCGGGCGGCGGATTTTTTTCCGTTAAAGTGTTAGAGTGAAGTAGTGCTGGTTGATCGGACGGTGTTCCGACACCGTCTGTTTTTGAACAAACGTTTGAAACCAACCAACACTATGAA
>Ga0268284_1001508_pt1 | contig 11781 bp, 14 predicted proteins | sample saktaG_14_FD_190137 | JGI IMG/M metagenome (GOLD analysis project Ga0268284, IMG submission 190137) | Saline water microbial communities from Sakinaw Lake, British Columbia, Canada - sak_2013_06_06_40m | ecosystem: Environmental > Aquatic > Non-marine Saline and Alkaline > Saline ... | reverse complement strand
TTATGTTTAATTGGTTTGGTTAAGGGCAGCCCGCCTGAAGTTGTAGAAGGACATGTCAAGGCAATAGAGGTGGAGAACAAACAGAGATATAGGTTTTTTAGATAATAACATATAGCGAAAAATGCAAAGCGAAAAACTAAAAACCAAAGCTCAAAACTTAAAATTAAGAAAATATTGCTAGATATGGAAGGGTAATTTATAAAATGGAATTAGGTTCAAGCATATTAACTCTCAAAGGGAAAAATAAGTTTTGAATTTTAAATTATGGTTTTACGCTTTTCACTTTAAATTTTTAGCTTAAGCTTAATGCTTTTATGAGTTAAATTAATTATATCTGAAAAATATTTTTGAGAGGGAAAAACAGTATATTATGCGAATCGGAATTAAATCTTTAGGATGTCCAAAAAATCTTGTTGACAGCGAAGTTATTTGTGGGAAATTAAGAGAAAAAGGTTATAGGATAGATGGGAAAATTAAAAATTCAGATATAGTAATTATAAATACCTGCAGTTTTATAAGAGAAGCGGTAGAAGAATCCGTTGAAGCAATTCTATCTCTGGTAAAACTAAAAAAAGAAAGCAAAATCAAGCATATAATAGTGACCGGGTGTCTTCCTCAGAGATATAAAGATGATAATCTTGCTCAAGAATTTCCCGAAGTTGATGCTTTTTTGGGAGTAGGAAATTTATTTGAGATTGATAATGTAATAGAAAGTATTTTGCAGGGTGAGAAAATTTATAAAGTATGCCCTGAACCTAAATTTCTTTATAATCATAATTCCCCTCGAACTATTTTAACCCCCAAACATTATGCCTATATTAAAATGTCCGAAGGCTGCCAAAATAATTGTTCCTATTGTTTAATACCCAAAATTAGAGGAAATTATCGCAGTAGAAAGATGGAAGATATAGTGGAAGAAGTAAAAATGCTTTCAGAAAAACAAAATCTATCCGAGATTATTTTAATTGGTCAAGATACAACTTTATACGGAATCGACCTTTATGGAGAATATAAATTAGCTGAATTGTTAAAGAAACTTTCTCTTCTTGAATTAAATAATTTAAAATGGATAAGGCTTTTATATACCCACCCCGCTCATTATAATGATGAATTGATTGAAGTTATAGCAAATTATCCTAAAATATGTTCCTATTTGGATTTACCTTTACAGCATATAAGTGATAAAATACTAAAAAGAATGCATAGACCGGTTAAAAAAAATTATATTATTCCGTTAATTAATAAGTTAAGAGATCGGATACCGAATTTAACTTTGCGCACTACTTTTATGGTGGGATTTCCCGGAGAGACTGATCAGGACTTTAAAGAACTGTTGAGCTTTGTAAAAGAATTCCGATTTGAAAGATTAGGGGCCTTTATTTTTTCACGGGAAGAGGGGACCCCGGCTTATAATTTTTCCCCACAAATTTCTATGCGGGTTAAAAAAGAACGTTTAAAAAAAATAATGCTTACTCAGCAGACGATTTCAAGAGAAATAAATGAGCATTACCTGGGAAAAGAAATTGAAGTGTTGGTTGATGAAATAAAATTAGGAAAGCCAACAATTTCCATTGGGCGAACTAAAGGAGATGCCCCGGAGATAGATGAAAAAGTTGTAATAAGAACAGATAAGGTAAAAGTAGGAGATTTTATAAAAGTTAAAGTTATAGAGGCCTTAGAATATGATTTATTGGGGGAGCTTAAGGAATAATGAAAAATATAGTATTAATTGGCATGGAAGGAACAAATAAAGCAGAGATAGGGAAAGACTTGGCCAATAAACTGAAGATGAAGTTCGTAAATATCGATGACATTATGAAAAAAGAGAGTGGATTGGACCTGCCGGAACTACTAAAAGAGACCGGTGAAAAACATTTTCGATCTTTGGAAACCCTAATAATAGAAAAAATATCAGATGTTTCTAATTCAATAATTGTGATAGGTGGCGGAAGCATCTTAAATAGGAAAAACATTAAGACTTTAAAACAAAATGGTGTGTTAGTCAATTTGATTACCGGTAAGTTAAATTATAAAAGAAATGAATTTAAAGATGAAAGATCTCGTCTACTAAATCAATGGAATCAAGTTTTTCAATCTGCAAAAGTTATCTTAAATTTGAAAACTCCCAGCTTTCCCGCTGCTGATTATATTATTGATGTGACTGATTTATCCATAGAAGAAGTATGCTGCAAAATAATTGAAAAAAATATAGGAGGAGGGGTTAATTTTGACTGAAGAGAGATTAAAAATATTTAGAGATAAAATAGAGAAAGAAAATAAGGAGATTGATGGATTTTTAATTACTAACTTGCAAAATATGAATTATCTAAGTGGATTTGACGGGGAAGGATTTGCCCTGATTACCAGGAAAGATAATTATTTATTAACCGACTCACGTTATACAGAACAGGCTGAAAAGGAAAGTCCTGATTTTAAAATTATAATTGATGAGCCGAAGGTAAAAGATGCACGTATCTTGGCATTAGGAAAGATATTGGCAGAAAATAAGATTAAAAAAATTGCCTTTGAAAGCAATAATTTAAGTTATGCTGATTTTAAGAAATATTCAGATAGTTTAAAATCTATAGAATTTTTAACAACTAAAAACATAATAGAACAGATAAGAATGGTTAAAGATAAAGATGAAATTATTAAAATGAAAAAAGCTGCTCAAATAACCACAGAAAGTTTAAAAGAGGTGTTTGAAATAATAAAACCGGGTATGCGAGAACTTGATATTGCCTCTGAGTTAGCTTATACTATGAGGAAAAAAGGTGCACAAAAAGAAGCTTTTGAAACAATTGTAGTTTCCGGGGAAAGATCGTCTTTTCCGCATGGGAAACCTTCTGAAAAAAAGATTGACGAAGGCGAGCTTATAACTATTGATATGGGAGCGAATTACCAAAATTACAATTCTGACATAACCCGCACTATAGTTATGGGTAAAGAAAGCCAGAAACAAAAAGAAATATTTTCTATTGTATTGGAAGCTCAAAAAGCCGCCCTGGAAATTATAAAACCAGGTTTAAAATGTAGTGAAGTGGATTCAGTTGCCAGAAATATAATTGAAAAAAAAGGTTATGGAAAATATTTTGGACATGGACTTGGTCACGGAGTAGGGTTAGATATTCATGAAATGCCCAGAGTCTCATTTAATGATGACACAATTTTATTACCCGGAATGGTGGTTACTATCGAACCCGGTATTTATCTTCCTAAATTTGGCGGAGTCAGGATTGAAGATGCTATTCTGATAACTGAGGAAGGTTATGAAATATTGACCTGGTTTCCAAAAATATTGAATCTTTAAAAAATATAAAGACAGGTCGGATGTCTCCGACCCCTACAATAAAAAAATATAAATAATAAGAAAAATAAGGAGGAAATATTATGAGTAGTAATTTAAAGAAAATAGATCCGGAGATATTCGAAGCTATAAAAAATGAGGAGAACCGTCAAAAATACACCATAGAATTAATTGCTTCAGAAAATTTTGTTTCTCCGGAAGTATTAGAAGCCCAGGGTTCAGTGTTAACCAATAAATATGCCGAAGGCTATCCGGGGAAAAAATATTATGGTGGATGTAAATACATCGATGTTGTAGAAAATTTAGCCATCGAAAGGGCAAAAAAGATATTTAAAGCAGAGCATGCTAATGTTCAGCCACATTCCGGTTCACAGGCAAATATGGCTGTTTATTTTAGTATTTTAGAAGTGGGAGATACTATTTTAGCAATGAATCTTTCACATGGCGGCCATCTTACTCATGGGAGCCCGGTAAATTTCTCAGGTAGATTTTTTAATATTATTCCCTATGGAGTGGATAAGGATACCGGCCGAATAGATTATGATGAATTAAGAGATTTAGCCATAAAAAATAGACCAAAATTAATTATCGCCGGGGCAAGTGCCTACCCGCGCGAAATTGATTTTTCTGCATTCAGGTCTATCGCAGATGAGGTGGGGGCTTATTTAATGGCGGATATTGCTCATATCGCCGGTTTGATTGTTGCAGACCTTCATCAAAGTGCTGTACCTCATTGCCATTTCGTTACTACGACTACCCATAAAACCTTAAGGGGGCCCAGGGGCGGTTTAATTTTGTGCAAAGAGGAATACGCCAAAGCAATTGACAAAACTATTTTCCCGGGGATTCAAGGCGGTCCGCTAATGCACGTTATAGCAGCTAAAGCGGTTTGTTTTCAGCAAGCAATGACCCCGGAATTTATAGAATATCAGAAACAAATTGTAAAAAATGCTAAAACCTTGGCGAATAAATTAGTAGGATTAGGTTATAATTTAGTATCCGGTGGAACAGATAATCATTTGATGTTAGTAGATCTAAGAAATAAAGGGATTACCGGAAAGCAGGCAGAGAAAGCTTTGGAAGAAGCAGGGATTACCGTTAATAAGAATGCTATTCCTTTTGATCCTGAAAAGCCTATGGTTACCAGCGGAATAAGAATCGGGACTCCTGCGATAACTACCCGGGGAATGAAAGAGAAAGATATGGGTGTAATAGCCGAGATGATAAACAAGGTCCTGAATGATACGGAAAATCAGAAAATAAAAGACGAAATGGAAAAAGAAGTTGAGAATTTTTGTAAAAAATTTATATAGGAAGAATGTTAATGAGTAATGTGTTGTAGGGGCACGATGCATCGTGCCCGCAGGTAAAAAAAGACAATAAAACTGGAAGGGCACAATTCCTGTCTGCGTGCGGACACGCACAGGCAGGCATTGTGCCCCTACAATGACTGATTAAATAAATAACAAAGAAAATAATTCAGAAATAAAGATTTAAGCGAACAGGAGGTTTTATTTTGATTTCTACCAGTGATTTTAAAAAAGGTTTAAGCATTGATTTAAAAAATGAAATATATAGTATTGTTGATTTTCAACATGTAAAGCCTGGCAAGGGTGGTGCTTTTGTAAGAACCAAGCTTAAAAATGCAAGGACCGGGCTGGTAACTGATAAGACTTTCAGAGCAGGAGAAAAAGTAGAACAAGCTATAATTGATAGGAATATCATGCAATATCTGTACAGCGATGGTGCAGGCTACCATTTTATGAACAAGGAAAGTTACGAGCAAATTTCACTATCTAAAGACCAAGTAAATGAAATTGCTGACTTTTTAAAAGAAGGCAATGACGTAGATGTTATATTCTGCAAGGGCGAAATAATGGGCATAGAATTACCAAATTTTATGAGTCTAAAAGTGGTTAAAACTATGCCCGGTGTAAAAGGGAATACTGTTTCCGGTGCGCTTAAACCGGCAACTTTAGAAACCGGGGCAATAGTTCAAGTTCCTTTGTTTATAAAAGAAGGGGATATAATTAAAGTAGACACCAGAGAGAGTAAATACGTAGAGAGGGAATGAATTAGTATTGCGTATTGCGTATTGCGTATTGCGTATTGCGTGAAGAAAAAAAGGAATAAGAAATTTAAAATACAGCAATATGTAAAAAAGTATACAGGAAAAACAAGGTGGAAAATGGAAGAAGTAATAAAAGAATTTAAAGATTTAAAGATTTGGCAAAAAGGAATAGAAATTGTCAGCGACATTTATATACTAACAAAAAAGTTTCCTAAAGAAGAATTATACGGTTTGACGTCTCAAATTAGGCGCTCGGCAATCTCCGTACCTTCTAATATAGCAGAAGGCTTTAGGAGATATCATAATAAAGAATATAAACAGTTTCTATATATAGCCTTAGGAAGTTGTGCTGAATTAGAGACACAAATTACTATTGCGAAAAATTTGAAATATATAACCGAAGATAAAGAAAAAGAATTAATCGAAAAATTAGATCATCTTTGCAGAATGACTTCAAATCTAATTAAAAAGCTTTAACGCAATACGCAATACGCAATACGCAATACGCAATACGAAACAGGGGTGTGAAAAATGCTGACGGTTAAAACTGATTTGGGACAGATAGAAATATCCAAAGAAACAATCGAGAGTATAGTCAGTTTAAATTTAGCGGATGTTAAAGGTGTGGTTGGGAGCAAAAAAACAATTATAAAAGAGATAACTGACATGTTAATTGGAGATACAGATAAAAGTAAATTAAGTATTTCATCCCGTACCATAAAAATAGAGACAAAAAATAATACACCTTTGATTAATTTATACATTATTATAAAGTATGGAGTAAGAATACCAAATATAGCCTGGGATATTCAAACTAGAATTAAAGAAGATATAAAGAATAAATTAGGAATAAACATTAATGAAATAGATATTCATGTTGAAGGGATTCAGTTCCCTAAGAAAACACAAAGCAGAAAAGATCTGGTTGCCCCCAATTTATTTGTAAAAGTTTTCTAAGATTGTCATGGGGACCCCATGTAAACGGAGGAGTAATGGGAGAAAGAAGATTGTCCCGGGAAATAAGTTTAAAAGTGTTATTTCAAATAGATTTAGTTAATGCTAATATAGAAGAAACACTTAAATACACTTTCGAAGATAGTAAATATTCAGATGAAGTTAAAGAATTTACTCTTACTTTGGTTAAGGGAGTGGTGAGTAATTTTCCTGAAATAGATAAGGCAATTGAAAAATATACTGATAATTGGTCTTTGGAAAGAATAACCAATATTGACAGAAATATTCTCAGGGTAGCGATTTACGAAATATTATACTTAAAAAATATACCTAAAAGTGTTTCTATTAACGAGGCAGTTGAATTAGCAAAAAAATATAGTACTAAAAGTTCTTTTAGTTTTGTAAATGGAGTTTTGGGAAAAATTGATAAGAATGATAAAATGTTAGAGAAAATAGATTAAACAATTATGATTAATTATATAGAATCACAAATGTATACGGTTTCCAAGCTTAATAATTATATCAAAAAACTTTTTGAAAATGATTTTAATCTGCAAGATATATGGATATTGGGAGAAATATCAAACTTTAAGCTGCATTCTTCGGGGCATATGTATTTTGCGCTCAAAGACAAAGATAGCCAGATTAAGTGCATAATGTTTAAAGGGAACAGTTATACTTTACGATTTATGCCTGGGGATGGAATGAAAGTTAAATTGAGAGGGGATATCAGTGTCTATGAGAAAAGAGGAGAATATCAACTTTACGTAAAAGAAATTATTGAGGCCGGAAAAGGCGAACTGTATTTGGCCTTTGAGAGATTGAAAGAAAAACTAAGAAATGAGGGGCTTTTTTCGGAAGAAATTAAAAAAAAATTACCTCTTGTTCCGCATAATTTTGCAGTGATAACTTCTCCTACCGGCGCAGCAATTAGAGATATTATAACTATTTCATTAAGAAGATTTCCCAATCTTTCGATTTTAGTTGTTTCTTCTCTGGTGCAGGGGGCATTTGCCGCTCAGGAAATTGCAAAAAAGATAGATTTCTTAAATAAACATTTTGAAGATTTAGATTTTATTATAGTTGGCCGAGGCGGAGGCTCATTGGAAGAATTGTGGGCGTTCAACGAAGAAATATTAGCCCGCAGTATCTATAACTCTAAAATTCCTATAGTTTCTGCAGTAGGCCATGAAACAGATTTTACTATTTCTGATTTTGCGGCTGACTTGCGTTCTCCCACTCCTTCTGCTGCAGCTGAAATGACCATACCGGATAAAAATAATCTGATAAATAATCTAAGTTTTTTAAAAAGCAAAATGTCCAGAGCGGTTAAAAGAAATATTGAGTTAAAAACAGAAAGTATAAATTCTATAAATAAAAGCCTTAGATATCAAAAACCTGAAAACAAAATTAATCAATATTATCAGTATATCGATGAATTTAGCGCCCGTTTAAATTTAAGGATTAAGCATAAAGTAGAGTTATATGAAGAAAGGATAAAAAAAGATTCCCAAAGACTGGGTTCATTAAGTCCTTTGGCAATAATTGAAAGAGGATATAGTATCTGTAGAAAAATTCCAGGCAGAGAAATTATTAGAAGATTAAATCAAGTTGAAGTTGGCACAGATATTGAAATTATCATAAGTGATGGTAAAATATTAAGTAAAGTAGGAAAAAAGGAGGCGGTTTCAAGTTGAAAAACAAGAATAAAATAGAAGATATTCCTTTTGAAGAATATTTGAAAAAATTGGAAAAAATCGTGCAAAAATTAGAGGAAAGTGAATTAACCTTAGACGAATCGGTAAAAGCCTACGAAGAAGGAATGAATATATCAAAAATATGTTTGGAAAAACTGAATGAAACTAAAAAGAAAATAGAACAATTGGTAATTGATGATGAAAAGAAATATTCAACTAAACCTTTTTCTGAAAGAGAAGGAGAAAGTACAATAAATGGACTTTAATAAATATCTGGAAGATAAAACAAATATCATAAACAAAGCCTTAGATGAATATTTGCCATCAGAAGAAAAACCACCTTCAATTATTCACAAAGCGATACGTTATAGTGTCTTTGCGGGAGGGAAGAGAATCAGGCCAATTTTAACCTTGGCAACAGCAGAATTATTTGGAAGAAATGCAGAAAGCGTTTTAAAAACAGCTTGTGGAATTGAATTAATTCATACTTTTTCATTAATCCATGATGATCTGCCTTGCATAGATAATGACGACTTTAGAAGAGGGAAGCCAAGTAACCACAAAGTATTTGGAGAAGCCATAGCATTATTAGCCGGAGATGCTCTTTTAGTTTCGGGATTTGATTTAATTATTGAAAACTCGGAAAATAAAGAAATAAAAAAACAGTCTATTCTAAAATTAATAAAAGAAGCATCCTTTTATGTTGGAACCGAAAACATGTTGGGAGGACAGGTAGAAGATGTCACCCTAAATAATGAAGATATAACAAAAGAAAGCTTGATCAATCTATACACCAAAAAAACCGCGGCTTTGATTTGTCTTGCTATCAGGGCAGGTGCAATATTATCCGGAGCAAATAAAGAGCAGCTTAAAGCATTAAGCAAATATGGCGAGAATATAGGCTTAGCATTTCAAATTACTGATGACATTCTCGATATTATGCAAGACCAAAGGGATGCAGGAAAACCTACTTATGCTGGCAAATACGGGATAAAAGAATCAAAGAGTGAATCCGAGAGATTAATTAAAGAGGCAAAAGATTCTTTAAAAATATTCGATCAAAAAGCTGAAACATTGAAAAGTTTAGCTGATTATTTGTTAACAAGAAAAAAATGAAAGAAGTAGATCGTATATCGTTAAGAAGAAAGAAACCAGAAGTTAGATTATCATATAGTAGAAAACAAGAGAGAAAAGATGGGGACAGACCTTGTGCTTGTCCGTAAAGAGTAATGTATTGTAGGGGCACGATGCATCGTGCCCACAACAGACTGAAGGCAATAAAATAGTTAGGGCACAATTCATTGTGCCCCTACACATTACATATTACTTATTACTGTATTTTTATACGCTAAAAGAAATTAAGGAGAGGAAGATGTTTAGAACAAATAACAGAAAATATAGTGAATTAAGACCAATAAAAATTACCAGGAATTACATAAAATATGCAGAGGGATCCACCCTTATGGAGATGGGGGATACTAAAATAATATGTACCGCTTCGGTTGAAGATAAAGTGCCTTTATTTTTAAGAGGGACAAGGCAAGGTTGGATTTCAGCTGAATATTCCATGATTCCCCGGGCAAATCAAATTAGAAATATCAGGGATTCAGTAAAAGGTAAAATAAGCGGGAGATCTTCTGAGATTCAAAGACTGATAGGGAGATCTTTAAGATCGGTAGTTGATTTAATTGAACTAGGAGAGAGGACTGTATGGATAGATTGTGATGTCGTTCAAGCCGATGGTGGAACCAGAACCGCAGCTATTATCGGATCTTTTATTGCTTTATCTGACGCCATAAATTATTTAATGGCTGAAGGGCAAATAATTGGTACTCCTATAAAAGATTATGTGGGAGCAATCAGCGCCGGAATAGTCGACGGAGAAATGTTGTTAGATTTAAATTTTGAAGAAGATTCTCATGCCCAAGTTGATTTAAACATGGTGATGACTGAAAAAGGAGAAATAATAGAAATTCAGGGAACGGCCGAAGGTAAGCCTTTTTCTGAAAGAAATTTACAGGAACTGATTAAATTAGCAAAAACAGGAATAAAACAGATAATTGAAAAAGAAAAGAACATATTGGGAGAAATATGTTAGAAATACTTATTGCTACAAGTAATTTAGGTAAAGTTAAAGAAATAAATGATATTTTGGATGGTCTTAAGATAAGGATTTTAACTATGAAAGATTTTCCGCATCTTCCAGAGATAGAGGAAGATGGTGAAAGCTATCAAGAAAATGCTTTTAAAAAAGCCAAGAAAATTTCAGAATATACCGGCAAAATATGTTTGGCAGATGATTCGGGATTAGAAATCGATTATTTAAAAGGAAAGCCGGGAATATATTCTTCAAGATGGGGAAACAGTGATGAAGAGCGTATAAATAAGGTACTTAAATTATTGGAAAATGTTCCAATAGATAAAAGAAAAGCGAAATTTGTTTGTTCTGCAGTGCTTTATTTTCCGGATGGTAAAATACATATTGTTAAGGAAGAATGTAAGGGTAGTATCGATTTTAAAGCAAAAGGTGAACATGGTTTTGGTTATGACCCTATTTTTTTAGTTCCCGAATATGATAAAACTTTTGCAGAATTAGGAGATGAAATCAAAAATCAGATAAGCCATAGGGGTAAAGCAATGAGAAAAATAGGTAATATAATAAATAAATTAAAAAGTTAAAACTTTTTTATATATCGCACACAGCATTAGTTTAAACTTAAAGCGAAAAGCGCAAAACGAAAAGCCATATCTCAAAATTTAAAATTTAAATATATATCTCGATTCGTTGATTAGTTACTTAGTTAATTGGTTAATAAATTATTAGAATTAAACTATTTAACTAGTTTATCTTATATATTGTATTTAAAGCTAACGACAAACGACTATTTACTAACGACTAGTTAAGAGTTTTGAATTATGGTTTTTCGCTTTTCGTTTTAAATTTTTAGCTATATAACGACAATTAAAAAATGTTTTTTTTCGCTCGATACTCGATACTATATACTCGTTACTGTTATTTTAGTGTAAACTTTGTTAGGGTAGTTACCTATAAAGAGGACTGTTACTTTTTTTCTATCTTTCCTTTTTCTTTCTTAACTCGATACTTGATACTATATACTCGATACTGTTATTTTGTAATTGACTTCTCTAAATATTTCTTATATAATGACTTTTGTTTCGGGGTGTAGCGCAGTTTGGCAGCGCACCTGCTTTGGGAGCAGGGGGCCGGAGGTTCAAATCCTCTCACCCCGACTTTTTTGCGGGAATAGCTCAGTTGGTAGAGCACTAGCCTTCCAAGCTAGTTGTCGCGGGTTCGAGACCCGTTTCCCGCTCCAATGTAATATCCCGCGCCTGTGGCTCAATAGGATAGAGCAACGGACTTCTAATCCGTAGGTTGGGGGTTCGATTCCCTCCAGGCGCGCCATTTAAATAAATGTGGTGGGCGTAGCTCAGCCCGGTTAGAGCCCTGGAATGTGGCTCCAGAGGTCGGGGGTTCAAATCCCCTCGCTCACCCCAGTATATCGATATGCGCTCGTAGCCCAATTGGACAGAGCTGCGGACTTCGGATCCGATGGTTGGGGGTTCGAGTCCCTCCGAGCGCGCCAAATATAATTGTGGCATTTTAATAAAAAATATAGTATCATGTATTAAGTGTAAACTTTAGTGGGGTAGTAAGAAAGAGAAAAGAATATTTATTGCTTTTGTTTTTTTATCTTCTTTTTTCGCTAGTTCTTTTTCTTCACGCAATACGC
>Ga0268284_1001505_pt1 | contig 11795 bp, 9 predicted proteins | sample saktaG_14_FD_190137 | JGI IMG/M metagenome (GOLD analysis project Ga0268284, IMG submission 190137) | Saline water microbial communities from Sakinaw Lake, British Columbia, Canada - sak_2013_06_06_40m | ecosystem: Environmental > Aquatic > Non-marine Saline and Alkaline > Saline ... | reverse complement strand
CAACCAGGGACCATCATCGCGGACGGCGCGATGGGGACGATGCTGCAGCAGGCCGGCCTACAGCCGGGTGAGCTGCCGACACTCTGGAACGTGGAGCATGCTGACCGCGTGCGGGCGGTGCACGGCGCCTACCTAGCCGCCGGCGCTCAAATCCTGCTGACCAACACCTTCAGCGGCAACCGCTTTTGCCTGGCCAAACACGGCCTGGCCTCACGCTTGGAAGAGCTCAATATGGCCGGGGCCCAGGTTTTGCGTGCTGAGATCGAAGCGCAAAAGAAGCAGGGCGCAGCACTTGTCGCGGGTGACATCGGACCTTCGGGCGAATTGCTGGTGCCCCTCGGCAGATTATTATTTGCTGAAGCGGTGGACGGGTTTGCCGAACAGGCCCTCGCACTCATCAAGGGAGGCGCGGATGTCATCTGGATCGAAACGATGGCTGACATCCAAGAAGTGCGGGCGGCCGTGGAAGGGGTCCGGCAGGCCTCCGCCGATATACCCATCATCGCTACGCTGACCTTCGATACGCATGGACGCACCATGATGGGCGTTAAACCGGAAGCAGCAGCAGGCGCGCTAATAGAGTGGGGCGTCGCGGCATTTGGAGGCAACTGCGGCAACGGACCCGACGAAATGCTCGCGGTCATCGGGAAAATGCACGCTGCCGCGCCCGGGGCCATCCTGGTGGCAAAGCCTAACGCCGGTGCCCCTGAGTTTGTCAACGGCGCAACGGTTTACCGCGCGGCGCCCGAGGCCATGGCAGAAGCCGCGCTACGACTGCGCGCCGCCGGGGCGAGCATCATCGGCGGGTGCTGCGGCACCATGCCGGAGCATATCGCGGCAATGGCGAAGGCAGTCCACTTATAAGATGTCTGTACGAACGCCTCTCACCTTGTCATTGCGAGCCCGAAGGGCGTGGCAATCTAATTGCCCGGCGCAAGGTTACGTACGGGGACAGATTGCTTCATCGCCTGCGGGCTCCTCGCAAAGACATACGGAGCTTTATAGCAAGTCGAAATAGGCTACCGGCTTCCTGCGTTCCACCAGCTTCTCCGCATTGAAGGCAATGCGCAGCAGCAGGTTCTCCTCCCACCACCTTCCCATGGCCTGCATACCGATGGGTAACCCGATGGCATCATAGCCAGCCGGGAAGCTGATGGCGGGCAGGCCCGCCAGGTTGGCGGGGAAAACGTAGCGCATGGTCTCCGTGGTGCTGGTAAGGTCGGAATAGCCACCCTCAGCATCCTCGAGCGAAACCTCGGGCGCAACGATGCCTGTGGCCGGTGTGATGATGGCGTCCACCTCTTTGTAAATATCCTTAAACATATCCATGACACGCGTGCGGATGCGCTGTGCCTTGATATAATCGCCTGCATTGAATTCCCGCCCTAGGGCGAGGCTGACGCGTACCTCGGCGCCGAAATCCTTGCTATTGTCCGGGTAATTATCCATCGAGCCGGCCATCTCACCCAGGATGCTTATCACGTGGGCGACGCGCATGGTGTCCAGCCCGGGTATGACTATCTCCTTCACCTGCGCCCCGGCAGCAACCAGTTTCTCCAGCAGCGCGTTGCAGGTTTTCACTATCTCGGGCGCGGCATGCTCAAACCAGGGCTTGTAAATGCCCAGCTTTACGCCCTTCAAATCAGCCTTGTTCCAGCCTTCCAGCGTTACAGGCGGCTGATGCAGCGAGTTGGGGTCTTTAATATCCGGACCTGCCATGCAGGCATAACCTATGGCTGCGTCCTCCACCGTGGCCGCGATCGGGCCCAGGTGAGCCACGCTCCAGCAGAGGGGCGCCGCGCCGAATTCACTGACACGCCCGAAGGTGGGTTTGAGGCCGATTACACCGCACAGTGCGGCAGGCACGCGAATTGAGCCGCCGCCGTCGGCGCCCACTGCGACCGGGCAGATGCCGGCCGAAACAGCGGTCGCGGGACCGCTCGAGCTGCCGCCCGTGTCGTGCTTGGGGTTGTACGGGTTGCGGGTCGAGCCGAAATTGACGTTAAGCCCGTCCGTGCTGATGCCTATCTCGTGCATATTGGCCTTGCCCAGCAGCAGCGCACCGGCCGCGCGCAGCCGCGCCACAGATGTGGCGTCCTGCCTGGCCGGACCCTTTCCCAGGAAATTTGTGCCCACTGTAGTGGGATAAGGCACCATGTCTACCTCGTCCTTGACCGCTACCGGCACGCCGTCCAGCATGCTGAGCGGCTTTTTGTCTTTCCATCGTTCCGCCGACGCCTTAGCCTGCTGCATGACGTCACCGTCATTAACGGCGATAAACGGCCTCAGCTTCAACTCACCCGCGTCGGCATTTTTAATAGCCTCCAGCGCGCGCTTGGCCACGTCCTCGGGCGTGGTTTTGCCATCATGGTAGGACTTTGAGTAATCACGGATAGTCCGGCAGGGCATCGCCCCGGCACCATTCCCCTCTATCTTATTCAGCGCCTTGAGGTCCGGCCCGTCCTCAGGTTCAGCTTTCTTGCTCACGAAGGAAATGGGTGAAAAGGTGGGCGGCTCTTCAGGAACAAGCTCGCGGAAATCCTCGATCCCCCCGCTTTTCAGCATCGAGGGCAGCAGGAGTGCCCTGAGTATGCCGGTGTCAAGTGCGCCAGCCATCATGGAGAGTGTCCCCCCCACCAACCTCGGCAATTTCACCGACTTAAGGTCGTACTTATCTGTACCGCTCATCTCTGCCTCCTAAAATTATAATTTAAACGCAAGTATATACCCGTTGGGCAACCGCAGGCAAGGGGACCGTTGAACTCGTCATTGCGGGCCCAAAGGGCGCGGCAATCTATCCCCGTCGAAGGATTGCTTCACTTCGTTCGCAATGACATGGTTTTAGTTTGGGATTGCTTCATTTCGTTCGCAATGACGTGACGCTCAAAAGCCGTGCCACGTGCAAACTTCGCTTAAAGGCGCCCTTTCCGTCCTGAATTTATTCACGGCGGCGTCCGGGTCGGGGTAGCCGATGGCGATAGCTATAACGAGCTGTTTTGATTCGGGTATGGTTAACAGGCGGCGCACAATATCGGGGTAGCCGGCGCCCGCGGCCAGCATGATCGAACCCAAACCGTAGTTCAAGGCCGCCAGGCTGATGGTCTGCGCCACCAGTCCCACGTTCATCATGGCCCACGCGCTTAAATCCCGCTCTGTATAAATAAAGATGGCGTTGGGGGCATCGAAAAAGCGGTACATGTCCACGAACCATTTGAGCTGCCGCTCAACATCGTCTTTCCGGATGCCCAGGGTCTTATATAAACTGATACCGTTCGCCCTGCGCCTTTCCCTGTAAGGTGACAACCATTCGGGACGCGGTATATCCGGCCCGCGCTCGTCCTGCCCGAAAGCCCTGGCTGCCATGGTCTCGCGCAATTCCCGCATCACTGTGCCGCCGGCCACGGCGAACTCCCAGGTCTGTGTATTGGCCCAGGAGGGCGCGCGCTGCGATACGGTCAGGAGCGCCTGCAGCACTTCCCTGGGCACGGGGGCGGGTTTGAAAGCGCGCACGCTGTAACGTGAATTGATGGCCTCGATGATATCCATGGTTCACCTTCCTTTTGCATGGCCTGAATGATAGCCGCGTCTCTCCACTGCGTCAATATCTTCCCGAGGTGCTACAATATAAACATCCGGTAATAAGGAGGCGCAGAGATATGCCAAATGAGATGTCCGACGAAGAGATCCGCAGGGAAGCCATCCGGAGGGTAAGGCGCAAGAGGGGGTTTTTCGTTCACCTGACAGTATATTTGATTGTGAATGCATTTCTGTGGTGCATGTGGTCCCTGTCTGCCAGCGGAGTTTTTGCGGGATTCGGGTGGGGCATGCACGGCACAGCTTTTCCCTGGCCGGTCTTTACAACAGTATTCTGGGGGATAGGCCTGCTCTTTCATGGCCTGGGTGTTTTTGCCTTCCACAGCGGCTGGGAGCAAAAAGAGATTGACAGGGAAATCGAGCAGATCAAGAAAGGCAAGGGTTAAGCCGGTATCAGTGTTTTATTGGCCGGCGCCGCTGAATTTCATCAGTATAGCCTCGACGACATCGGGGTTGCCGCCGTTGTTTGTAACCGAAGCATCGCGTATCTTGCGGCATAGGGCTATGAGATGTTTGCGTTCAGCCGCAGATAAAAGACCGTAGATTTTCTCTATCAGCGCGCTAATCTGCGGATCGATCTCCGCCAGCAGTTCCTGCCCCTGCCCGGTCAGGCTGACTTTAACCATTCGCCTGTCCACGCGTGACCGGCGCCTCCTGATAAAACCACGCTGCTCCATCCCGTCAATCACGACGCTGATAGACGTGCCCTCGATGGTCAGGTATTTGTTCAACTCCGACGGAGACATCGGCGCCCCAAGAGTCATCAATGTTTGCAGGATGATCCACTGAGAGTAGGTCAGCTTATACGGGTCCAGCACCTTCATGAAGGCCTTGTGCCAGTTCACAAAAGCCTGCGAAAGGATAAGCGATGCTACATTAACGCCCGCTCCATCCACTCCTTTGCCGGGCTTTGCGCCACCCTGTTTGTCCGGATCAACAGCCATATCCTTTACCATCTCAGTACTCTTACGCATAGTATATATGTTACAGGACATCTTGACAAAAATATATAATCATGTAATTATAAATTGTCTAATTACATTACTGTTTCAAGGGTCATAAATCAATTCAGGTAATAAGGAGGTACGGCACGAACATGCAAGAAAAACCGACTAATCTGAAACGCGGACTAACCCTGGTTACACTATTTACCCTGCTGACCGGCGCGATGGTGGGCATGGCCTGGGCGGTGCTGGCCAACGTATTCCTCGACCGGGGCGGGCCGGCCAGTATCATCTCCCTCATCATAGCAGCGGTATTCACCCTGTTCATCGGGCTGTGCTTCGCCGAGCTTTGCTCGATGATGCCGGTAGCCGGCGGGGCCTATATCTACGTCAAGCGTGCCATGAACAAGTTCGGCGGCTTCACCGCCGGCTGGCTGCTGGTGTTGGCCTACGCGGCCATGATGCCGGGTGAATGCATCATCATCGGCAAGCTGGTAAGCGCCATTATGCCCGGGGTGCCGGTTGCCTGGGTGGGTGTGGGCGCAGCCGTTGTTTTTACACTCATCAACCTGGTCGGCATCAGGTTCTCCGCCATCGTACAGCTGATACTCACAGTAGTATTATTCGGCGGCATTTTTATTTACGCCCTCCCGGGGCTTGGCAGCATACAGGTGGATAACCTCATGCCCTTCTTCGGGCGGGGAGTGGCAGGCATGTTCCTGATGGTGCCTATTTACTTCCTGGGCTTCATGGGCTACGACATACTGCCGCAGGCAGCGGAGGAGGTTAAGGCGCCCGTCCGCAAGATGGTGATGATAATACCCGCGTCCATCTTCTTCGTCCTTATCGCCTACCTTTCGCTCGCCATCGTCAATGCGGGCGTGTTGCCCTGGGAGACCATCGCCAAGAGCACCGGCAGCATACCCATTTTCCCCATTGCCGAGAAGCTGCTCGGCCCTTCGGGTCCTGCCATCATCATCATCGCCGGCATCTGCGGATTGGTGACCACGCTCAACGGCTTCGTGGTGGGCGCATCCAGGCTGATGATGGCCATGGCCAAGGACAATGAACTGCCGTCATTCTTCGCCAGCGTCAACAAGCGCTTCGGCGTCCCGCACTGGGCGATTATCTTCGTCGGCATACTCGGCGTGATCGGCAGCTTTGCGCCCCAACTCATCGTGCTCTTCGATACGGCAGCCTCGGCGGTCCTGGTTACCTACGCCCTGACCGCCATCAGCGTTATGACGCTGCGCAAGAAGGAACCCAACGCCGAGCGCCCGTACAGGCTGCCGTGGGGCAATGTGATACCCATACTGGCCCTGATCGGCGTCGTGCCCACCTTCCTTATCTCGCTGGGCATCCTGACCACCGAAGCGCTGATAGTCTTCGCGGCCTGGGTCGTTATCGGCCTCATCTACTACCTGCTCTTCCGCAGGAAGATGGCCTGACCAGAATAAGAAGTAATTACCGGCCGCAGCGGGCAGCATTTTTCGGCTGATAAATGCTGCCCGGCGGCCCAAGGCGGTAAATAATGAGCGTTAAGCCACTCAGCGGGATCAAGGTGCTCGACCTGACCTGGGTCTATGCCGGCCCCTTCGCCACCCAGATACTGGGCGACCTGGGCGCGGAGATAATTAAAATAGAGGCTGCGCCGGTGGGAGATAAAACACGGATCATGCCGCCTTTCAAGAACGGCTATAGCGGCTATTTCGCCACTCTCAACCGGGGCAAGAAGTCCCTGGCGCTTAACCTGAAAAACGCTAAGGGGAGGGAACTCTTCCTCGAACTGGCCTGCAAGGTCGATGTGCTGACCGAGAACTTCGCGCCAAAAGCGCTGGAACAGCTCGGGTTGGGCTACGAAGACGTCAAAAAAGCCAACCCCCGCATTATCTATGCTTCGGCATCGGGGTTCGGCAGCTACGGCCCTTACGCCAACCGGCCCTGCATAGACCCGGTGGGACAGGCCATGGGGGGACTGATGAGCTTAACAGGTTTCCCCGACCGGTCCCCCTTAAAGGCAGGGCCGGGCATCGCCGACGCCATCATGGGACTGTATGCCGTCGTCGGCATCATATCAGCCCTGCGACTGCGGGAGCTTACAGGCGAGGGACAGAGGATAGAAGTGGCCATGATGGACAGCATCTTCTCCGTGCTGGAGGAGAACGTCATCAAGACCAGCATGGAGGGGGTGGCGCCGCAGCGCCGCGGCAATCTCGACCCCTTCGGCGTGCCCTGGGACACATTCCTGACCAAAGACAACCGGTGGGTGATGGTCTGCGCTTTCAGCAGCCCCGTCTTCGAAGAACTCTACGGCCTGATGGGCCGCGATGACCTGGTGGAAAAATATAAGGGGGATAATATCGACGGATTCCTCAAACGTTCCGCTGACCAGGAGATGCTCAACTCCGTCTTCGCCGGCTGGGTCAAGGAAAATATGACCGCCGATGACCTGGAGGGCCTTTTCGTCGCCATGGACGCGCCCATGGGCATCATCAAGGACGTCAAAGAACTGCTCGATGACCCGCACCTCAAGGCACGTGGCATGGTAGTTGACGTGGACCATCCCAGGCTGGGCAAGGTCAAAACATTTAACCTGCCGATTAAATTTTTCAGTACCACCGTCGGCGTTAAACCGGGCGAGGTCCCCCTCGATCCAGAGGTCGGACAGCACACCAATGAGGTACTGAAAAACTACCTCGGCAAGACCGATGCTGAGATTGCAGATTTGCGCGACGAAAAGGTCATCTGGGTTTAACCTGCACAGGCAAAATTGCAAACGAAATTTAATGCTGCGAGGTACGCAAGATGATAATTGACACCTCTAACACTTTACCGACACGCGAGATGCTCTTCGCCGACCTTTTCACGCCGCAGCCCGGCATGGAGGGCTACATCAAGCTTTTCGGCGCCAAGTGGAGCGGCTGGCTGGGACTGACCCCGCAGGAGTTCGAGGAAATGGCTAACACCCTCTCGGGAGACAGGCTACGCGAGACCCTCATAGATTTGGCCGAAACTGGCCCCATCGGCATGGAGAATTTCATCAGGACAATCAGGGAAAACGGCATCACCTGGTCAGCCGTGCATAATATGGACGAATCCAATGCCGCCGGTTCGGCCCTGCCCAACGTTTACGTGGAGGACATGCTGAAAAAGTACCCCGGGCAGTTCATAGCCTTTGCCGGCTACAACCCGCATAAGCAGATGGAGAGCGTAGCCAACGTGGAACGCGCCCTCACCACCCAGGGCTTCAGGGCCGTAGTATTCCGCCCCTTCGTGCACGGCTGCTATGCCGACGACCGGCGCTACTATCCTCTCTACAGCCTGTGCGAAAAATTGGGTGCGCCCGTCTGGATACATACATCGGTGAACTGGATGACGAACGTTTCCATGTACTACGGCCATCCCCGCTACCTGGAGCAGGTGCTCATCGATTTTCCGAAACTGAACATCATCGCCGGGCACGGAGGCTGGCCCTGGATTCCGGACATCGTGCTCATGGCCTGGAAATATGACAACCTGTATATTGACACGTCCGCGCACCGTCCCAAGTACCTTGCCACGCCCGATACCGGTTGGGACATGTTCATGCGCTACGCCAATTCCACTATCCAGGACAAAATCTGCTTCGGCTCCGACTGGCTCTCCATCGGCATGCATATCAGGGACGTGCTACAGGAAGTGGACCGGTGGCCCCTCAAGGACAGCGTGAAAGAGAAGTTCCTGTATAAGAACGCGGCGCGTATTTTCCACCTGGAATAGGCGCCTTAGCCTGTGGGGCGGTCCTGCGAACCTTCTATCTTATAGCCATTTTTATTGAAGAGCTTCAGGCAGGCATCAACAATTACAGCGTCATAGAGAACTCCCCTGTTCAGGGTAATCTCCTCGAGGGCTTTTTCAATCCCCAATGCAGGCCGGTACGGCCTGTCCGACGACATAGCGTCAACAACATCAGCCACAGCCAGTATTTTTGCTTCCAATAGAATTTGGCCGCCTGTCAGTCCGTTGGGATATCCCGAGCCATCCAATCTCTCATGATGCTGCAAGGCTATCTGGGCTATGGGCCAGGGAAACTCTATGTTTTTTAAAATATCATAGCTTCCCTGGGCGTGGATCCTGATAAGTTCCCACTCCATATCACGCAGTTTGCCCGGTTTATTCAGGATATCGGACGGTATGTGTATTTTGCCTATATCGTGGATGAGCGCAGCTATGCGCAGGTACTTAACCTGGTCATCGGGAAGTTTTAGTCCCCTGGCGATCGCCACCGACAGGTCGGCAACCTTGGTTTGATGTCCTGCCGTGTAGGGGTCCCTCATCTCAACCATTTTTGACATGGCAGCGATGGAATCATTGAGGGCCTTATCCAGGGTCTCGTAGGCAGCCTCGCGGTCTTCCTCTGCCTTGCGTTTTGTCACCAGAGTCTGCTTTTTTTCCAGCGCGCTGAGGACGGCCGGTCCCAGGCGTTTGATATGTTCCTTAATAATGTAATCCCAGGCGCCGGCTTTCATACATTCGATAGCTACATTTTCAGTGACCGACCCCGTGACCATGATAAAGGGCGTTTCGGGTGAGTTTTCCAGCGCCAGCCTGAGTGCGGACAACCCGTCGAAGCCTGGCATACTGTAATCGCAGAGTATGATATCGGGCAGGAACTCGCGGAGCGCTGCCAGGTACTCATGGCGGGTTTCCACTACCTGGAACCGGCACTCTCCCAGGACCTTGCGCACCTCCCTCTCGCACAGTTCGGCATCGGTGGGTACGTCTTCAACTATCAATACATTCATATCCTTACTCTCCACAAAGTCCCGCCCGGGACGTTTCTGTCAGCATACACCTACAGGGGTATTGCCCCCGGCCGGCAAAACGCATGGGCGGACGCCTATCATTCATAATATCACTACTTAACCGGGAAGTGAAAAATAAAAAGTTGCGCCCTTTCCGGGCTTCCCTTCAGCCCAGACACGGCCGCCATGCCGCAGGACCACCCGCTGGACCAGGGCCAGTCCCACGCCGTTTCCCTCAAATTCCTTAACGCTGTGCAGCCGCTGAAATACACCAAAAAGCTTATGGGTATACTGCATATCAAACCCCGCGCCGTTATCCTCCACCGAGTAAACGTTCTCGCTTTCCCCTTTTTCCCCGTGCACCCTGATAACGGCACGTCTTTTGCGCGAGGAGAACTTTATGGCGTTGGAGATGAGGTTCACCCACACCTGCCTCAACAGCGCCAGGTCTCCCATCACAGGGGGCGCCGCATCCACCTGGAAATCGATACGTTTACGGGTTTGCGCCGTGGTTAAATCCTGAAAAACCGCGTTTGCCAGCTCTTCCATATCCAATTTGCGTGGATTTATGGCAGACCGTCCCAAGCGGGAAAAGGCCAGCAGGTCATCGATCAAGGTACTCATTTTCTGGGCGCCCTCAGCTATAACCGAGCAGACCCGTTTCCCCTCTGCATCCAACAGCTCCTGATATTCCTCCATCAATATGCGCGTGTAACCGCCGATGGCCCGCAGCGGGACGCGCAGGTCATGGGAGACGGAATACGTGAAGGCCTCCAGTTCCTTGTTAGCCGCTTCAAGCTGGAACGTACGTTCACGGATGTGCCGTTCGAGTTCATCAAGCGAAACAGTCGTCTCCTTTAACTCCATCGCCATCCGGTCGAATGCCCGGGATAATTCACCGATCTCATCCCTGGCATCGGTGCCAACCTTCTGGTCGAGATGCCCGCGGCCAATGGCAGCGGCCCCGGCGACCAGCCGGGCCAACGGCAAAGTGATAGTACGGGCCAATAAAAAGCTGGCCGCTACCACTATCAACGCCAGCAGCGACACAATGGATATCACCGTCACCGCCATAGAATCGATCCGGGCATACGCCTCGGCCTGGTCAACCTCTGTAATCAAGCACATATTATAGTCGGGCAGCCATTTGTAAGCGCCTATCACAGAAACATTACGGTAATCGCTATAGAAACCAACCCCGTCGCTGCCCGCCAGTCCGGCCCTGACGCCCTCGGTGCGTACGGTTTTCTTGAGTGCATATCCCTCACCGAAGCTCGGCTCGGTGACGAAGAAATTGGATTTATTCACCAGGTAAGTTTTCTCAGATAGCCTGAGGCCGCTCTGCGCGGACATAATCAGGGAGAGGTCGCGCATATCAAGCCGCCCGGCCAGGACAGCGACCAATTTCTTTCCTTTGTCCGTGACGGGTGTGCTGACAAACATGGTCGTCTGCTGTAATGGCAGTGAATAGAACACCCCCTGTGTATATGTATGTGTTTTCCCTTCCGCAAAGAAACGCTGGTTAGAGTGATATTTCCCCTCCTGCGCGTCATCACTGGAAGCCATTATGATGCCGCTGCCGGGGTTAATCACCGATATCTCGACAAAACCCCCGACGGGCTTGATACGCGGCTTGAGATGGTCTTGCTCGAGGCCCAGGAGGGCGCTGCTATAGGCAGGGTCAGCAGGGTCATAGGCCGCCAGTGAGGCGGAGTGCTGCACTACCAGGGGGCGCTGGGCCAGTTCCTCGATTCTCTGTTGATTGCCTTCAATCCACCTGGTCAGTTCGCTGCTTTTCATCAGGTTGGTGGAAACGAGGTGGTTGATTTCGACCTGCTCTATGGATTGCCGGCCGGTGTATAGGGCCATGAAACCCACGATAACGACCGGCACAATCGCCAGCAGTGCGAATAGCCAGGTTATCCTTGTCCTTAGGTTCACCTGGATGCTCTCCCGTAAATTTCCTCCAGGAACTGCATAGTGTACGACCGGGTAACATCGAACGGCCCGGTCAGCAGGCCGTAATCCTGCAACAGCTTATACATGGCCTGCCAGTCATCCGCTTTCATCCAGCCTATATGGTCTTCCCCCGTATGCACCAGCGGCAACTGCGCTTCCATCATCGCGGCTTGCAGCTGCGTGTCCCTGTCACGCGCATATTTCAATATCACGGGGACTGCCTGCTGGTAGTCTTCGATGGCATCCTGCCAGCCCCGCAGCGTGGCCCGCAGGAAGCGTGCGGCCAGGCCGGGATTCTCAGCGATCAGCCCGTCCCTGGTTACCACCAGGTCCGAATAAAAGTAAGCACCATAGTCGCCGGGCCAGATAAGGTTGAGCTTTAATCCCTTTTGCCTCATCGCTAAAAGGCTGCCGCTGGAATAGCAGGCTGTGATTTGCGCCTCCCCGTCATAAAATGTTGTATAGTTCGGGTCCCAGGCGATAAGTTTCATCTTTGAGATATCGAGCCCCAGCC
>Ga0268284_1001504_pt1 | contig 11816 bp, 9 predicted proteins | sample saktaG_14_FD_190137 | JGI IMG/M metagenome (GOLD analysis project Ga0268284, IMG submission 190137) | Saline water microbial communities from Sakinaw Lake, British Columbia, Canada - sak_2013_06_06_40m | ecosystem: Environmental > Aquatic > Non-marine Saline and Alkaline > Saline ... | reverse complement strand
TTATTTCTCTTCATAGTGTTGGTTGGTTTCAAACGTTTGTTCAAAAACAGACGGTGTCGGAACACCGTCCGATCAACCAGCACTACTTCACTCTAACACTTTAACGGAAAAAAATCCGCCGCCGAAAGTATCCATATGAACGAACCTGAAAATAAGATTCCATCCGAAATACTCAAAGCCGATGATGTTGAGGCCAATAAAGACAGTTGCAGCGGGATTTGGGACGTATCCCATTCCGCAGTGAAATCCTCGATATGGTAACCTTCTATCGGCCCGACGAAGGCATGGATGATTCCGAGTTGTCCCGGCAACTGAAGAAGACGGGCTTGGCGCGCTGGATACCACGCCGAACTAGAAAGGCCGATTTGGACTTGGCTGCCCCGCCAGATATAACCGAAGACGATGATGATTTCTAAATTCCGTATGAGTTTCAAAACACTGAGGACGACTACCTGTGGGTTGCCGGATTGTGGGAGCCCGGGGAAGGGGACCTGGGTTTCTGTTATACCATGGTGACGACGGCGGCCTTGTCGCCTCTGATGGCACCCATTCACGACCGGATGCCGGCGGTATTGCTGGCGGACGAGGTTCAGGGATTTCTCGATCCTGGAATCCGGTGGAACTTCCATCCGTTCGCCGGGTTGTTATTGGCGACGCCTTGCGCGAGTCCGTTGGTTAAACCTCGGGATATGGGTTTGCAGCAGCAGGAGTTGTTTTGAACGACCGTGGCGGCCTTTCCCAACGCCTCAAACGGCGTCAGCCAGCAGCTTGCCCGCCTTCTTGATTGTGGCCGCGCCCAGTTTGCCGTCCACGAGCTTCGAGCCGGCGATGAGCGCCTTGAGTTCCGCCAGAGTTTTCTCGGCGGCCGCGAGGGATTGCTTGGCGCCCCCGAATTTCTTGTCCGGGAAGTAGCGGGTGAAGGTGGTGCCGGTCTTGCTGAGGTTGAGCCGCCAGCCTTCAAAGGCCGCGGTTTCGTAACTGAAGCGGGTCAGGTTCTTTTTCGATTTCAAGGGAGCCGCCGCTTTCTTTGGGGTTGTTGTTTTCATTGGGGTGGTGGTTGTTATGGTGGATATATCCGGCCCAATCTGCACTTAATTGCTAGGAAATCCAGTTTTTTTTCGTTAGGATTTCCGAATTAACAGGTCGTTGGCTTTTGGCCGGTCAGCTTGATGCCGGGAACTTGGACCTGAGAAACCTGGCGACGCGCAAGCACTCCTCGCCCTCGTCCGCGGCGGCAGGGCATCATTGGCATCCACACCGCGAGCGGTAATTTCTATCAATGGTCGCAGGCCTGAGAGCCGCCCGGAAAGACCACCCCGCTGACAATCCGCACCTTGTCGCGGGCCTCAAGGAACGCGAGCAGGGCGTCGAGGTCCATGTTCATGGTCGAGCAGGTGTGGAAGGTGACGGATTTCCCGAAGCGCCCGGTGACAGTTTCAGCCAGTTGGCTCAGCCTGATGCCATCCGGGTGGGCTGAAACAAGGTCGATGATTTCGTGTCCGTGGATGGCGATGGCGTCTGTCATGGGAGCGGGAGCGATGGGGGAGTGCCGGGGGGGCGGCGGCAGCATTCGCGGTTGCTGCCGGGAAAGCAAGCCGCATGAGGATCCGGGTGTTGATTGCGCTTCGGCCGGGATTGATCAGGCGCCGGATCGACCGGGGGCCAAGCGGCTGCGGAGTGAAGCGGCATGAGCGGTTTCCGGAGCATCATGAAAATCACGCCGGAGTTCGGCCGCACCGCGCTCCCGCGAGGCAGTCCCCAAATGGGGACTAGTTGTGGCGTACGGCCCGAGGTTCGGAAATGCAAACGGCCTTCCCGGAGAACCGGAAAGGCCGTGGTGAGCGTCACGCGGAATGCGGGGTAAACCGCGGAGTTGGAGATATCCAAGTCAGACCACCATGTCCTTGAGCTTCTTCAGCGGGCGGACCCTGACGACCGTGGAGGCGGGTTTGGCCTTGAACATGACTTCCTCCTTGGTGAAGGGGTTGATGCCCTTGCGCGCCTTGACCGCGGGCTTGCGCACGGTGCTGATCTTGAGCAGGCCGGGCAGGACGAACTCGCCGACCGCGTTCTTTTTGACATGCGCTTCGATCACGTCGGCCAGGCTGTCGAGGACCGCGGTTAGTCAAGGAAGTCATGCCCCGCATGCGTGCCGCCGCGCCTTCGATCCCGAAGATCGGCAGCGAGGACAACGAGGAAATCATTCAGGACGCCACCCTGATGGCCGCCCGGATGATGATTAGCGCGGAGAAAGCCGGACAGAAGTTCACGGCCGGCAATATCGCGTATTACGCCGAGCGCGCCGCACGCAGCGGACGCCGTAGCTACTATTACGGTAGTACTGACGCGCTCTCGCCCGGCTGTCAGATAGAAGGCAGGGCGCGGCACGAGTCGCTGGACGATGAGATCGAGTTTGAAAACGGCGGGTCCGGGAAAGCCGGGGATGTCTGCACCCTGCACGATATTGTCGCACCGCTGGACTACCAGGGCCACGAACCGGATCCCGCCGAGGAAGCGGCTAGAAATATTGACTGGGCGGAATTCCTGGCCAGTCATCCCCCGCGCCACCGCACCGCGATCTGCGTGCTGGTGGAAGGCGGCACGATGCGGGAAGCCGGCAAACGCTGTGGCATCCGCGACGCTGCCGCCTCGAACCTGAAACGCCGCATTGCCGCAGACCTGATCGCGTTCTTCGGCCCGGAAGTAATCCGCCGTTTGCTCGACGGGACACGTCCGGGTTGGGAATCCGACCTGCGGATGTCGCGAGAGCGACACCTGTGTCATGCGACACTCGGTCAGGATGTGGCAAGTCCAACGAGGAGCTAAATAATCACTCCCCCGGAACTCCGCTGTGTGTGGGGTTCCGGGGGAATTGGGCGGACGCTGGGGCAGGGGCGCCTTTTTTTACCTGCCACCCGCTGCGGACACAGCAGCTATCGATACCTTGGTATAACAAGCAAGCAATCGATGCGCGATCCTGGGCCGCTTTCGGAAGCGTTGGAAGCCGCAGCGGAATAGTGGCCCGCGAACTCGATCTCGATCCGCACTGGCTCAACACCGGCCCGTCGGACCAGATACAAGCAGGTTTGCCTGAAGGTTTCCTTTCCCGCCTTACCCGGCGCGATTACGGCTCGCATCTCATGATATACTGCTTCAGGAGATGGCACTTTCCGGCCACGTCCTTACCCAGGAGACGCCGCCGCGCGCGGCAGGCAGCACCGGCCGTGGCAACTCGCGCCGTTACCATCTCGAATCAGGAGACTGGGCTTTCCTAACCGGCGGACCCCACTTGCCGCGCTGGATGCCGTGGCCCCCGCTCTGGAGAATCGTGCAAGGCATCCTCGACACGCTCCTTCAAGCTGGTGATCATGCCAAGCACCCGGCCGTCATCTCATCCCGCTTCCGCGAAAACCTGACAGGTCGGTGCCGGCAACAGGGCGGTGAGGATGGTGAGGGTGTGCTTCATGGGTCGTTCTTTCTAACGGAGTGCCGATCAGGAAACGGATGTCCTGGTTGTGGAAATTGGCGACAAAGGCGCCCCCATCCGGAAAGTTTTTCGGGGTATCCTCAATCACCAACACCCGCCACGGCAGGGTGTTGGCGGCCTTGGCCGCGGCAACAAACACCAGAATGAATGCATTGCCTTTGGGCGGGATCCTGACGGTGGCGGCTGGCGTGCGATCCGTGGAAAAAATGAAGTTGAGGGTATTGCCCTTGGCATAACAGAAAATGGCCGGGGACAGCCCGTTGGTTGGGACCGTGCAGGTGACTTCAGCCCCCTTGTCCGAGCTCTTGTCGGTGATGTTGATCAATGGCGGCGGTTTTGTTTTTCAATGACATTCCAAAGACCCTGCCCTGGGCACCATCCAAATTCTGGAAAAACATCGTTTCCAAGGGCACGAGTTTGGTGGTTTGCGCGTTACCATTTCGTATTCCGTGGGCGAAGGTGGCGCGGTGGCCTTGATCTCCCAGGATTTCCAAACGCCGGTGAGGTGGGGGTTGGCGCTGTTTGCAGGAATGACGTCGGCCCGGGCGGTCACACTCTGGTCGGGTCCCGCGTTTATCTGCAGGTCGCCAATGGCCAGCATCAATGCCAGACGGGCGTTGGCCCGCGCCATCGCCATGGCATTGCCCTGCGCCGACGCGCGCAGCGAGATGCTCGAAAGCGTCAGCAGTCCGACCGCGAGCACGGTGAGCAGGATCATCAGCGAGAGCGTGATGACCAGCGCGAAGCCCGTGAGCTGTGAGCGGACAAATGCGGGTTGTTTCATGGTTGTGGTTGCTGAGAAGAGAGGGATCCGTTCTCAGGGGTCAGAGGAAGAGGAAGAGATTTATGATTTATGATTTATGATGGGAAGAGGGCCGGACTGGAGGGCGGGGAAATGGGGGTTGATCAGCGCTTACTGCGAGGCCTTGAGGCGCGCGAACACTTTTCCGCCGGAGTTGGGGATCACGACGCGGACATGATCGGTGGGCATGCCGGGGGTGATGGTGACGGCACCCGAGCTGGTGGCCGGGATGGTGATGTCGGTCCAACTTGATAGATCACTGCCGTATTGCACCGCCTGCGTGGTGCCGGGAGGCAGCGAGTCGTCGTTGCGGTCGTATTCGAAGGTCCACTGGCCGCCGTCTTGTTGGATGGCGGGCAGCGCGGTGGTGGATGGAGTCATCGGCGCGGTCCTGAGGACGAACTCCAGCAAATTTGATATGCCAGACCCTCCAGGTTTTTCAGGCACGCCGCCGCCGGAGGGCAAGGCAGGCACCTGCGGCACATAACAGAGTCACGGAGGGTTCGGGCACGCCGGTGACAGTGAGCGTCCAATCATTCAAAATCATGGTGTCGCCGGTGGCGACATCCGCCACATACAAGGTCCAGTAGCCATTGGCATCGAGGCCGTCGAACGAGGACAGGAAGGCGGTGCGCGGCGAACCGTCTAATGAATTGTCCGGATCCATCTCGCGGGCGTCGGGTTGAAAGAATCCGGAGACGCCGCCGGAGATGGGGATGCCGGTATGGACGTCCGCCCCGGCATTGTCGGCCAGGGTGATGGAGAGCGTGCTGACACCCGACCCGGCGAGTTCTTCTAACGTTCTGCCGGGGCGGTTGAGCAACACGGCGAAGCCACTGCCGTGGGTGAGGTAGGCATACAAGTCGCCAGTCCACCCGCCGCTCATGGTGAGCTGGACATTCACCTCGCTGATCGCGGTGATCAACGAGCTAAATTGCCGTGTGTCGGATAGACCGATGCCGCTGTTGTCAGGAATCGGGGTGTTGATGACAAACGTCTGGCTGTCCATCGATGCGGCGCGGGCGGCAAACGGGGACAACGCGAGGATCGTCGGCAGGATGAGTGGTTTCATGGTGGAAGATTTTTACGATCAGGAGGCGGAGGTTAATAATCGGAGGTAACGGTATGGCACCTGTGGTTAGGGCAGGGCAAGTCGATAGAACGCGCTCGACTGTGGCGGATTCTCATCGGTGAAGGTCATTGTGCCGGTCGCATTCGCGGTGACGGTGACGAGAGTGGTCCAGGCGCTCATGTCCGTGGAGCGCTGGATCTGATAGTTCCGCCCGGGAATTCCCTGGAACTTCAATCCGATGTGGCCGCCGTCCAGAAGCGTGATGACCGGCGGGTTAACCGTTGTGCCACCGCCGGTCGCAGCCGGACCCACGGTCACGGTCACCGTGCCGCTGGTGGCCGCGCCGCGTGCATCAGTGAGCGTCACGGGGAAGGTGTCGGCGCCGGAGAAACCGTTAGACGGGGTGTAAAGGATGCCCGCCGCCAGAAGCGCCGCCGTGCCGCCCTGGGCCGAAGCCGGGCCTGCGGCAGTCACGGAAATCGCGTCCCCATCAGGGTCCGACGCCATGGCCAGCAGTTTGCTGAGGGAAACAGTCGCCAGGGTCTGATAGGGCGTGCTGATGGCATAACTGGAAAACACCGGCGGGCGGTTGTAATTGTTCACGGTGAGCGTGCCCGGCACATAACTGATGGCGTAGTTGGCCGCACTGAACGTACCGGCCGTCGCCGCGCCGGGCGTGATCGGATAGGAAGCCGCCTCCGCCGCCGCGCCGCCGCCATCGCAGGCCAGCGTCACCGAGCCGATGGTTTCACCATTCTGCAGGCCGTTGCTGGTGAACTGCGTGCTGCCACTGCCGAAGGTCACGCTCTGCCCATACGTCTTGCTCTGGTTGTCAGCCGTGATGGTTAGATCCGCAGGGGTGATCGCCAGCGTGCCGGTCGCGCCGATGAGCGTGTAGTTGGCGGCTGCCGCGCCACCCAGGGTCAGGGTGGCAGCGGCCTTGAAAGTGGCGATCGCCCCGGACCACTGGGACGAGGTACTGACCGTCCCGCCGGAACTGGCGGTGCCGGTGCCCCCCACAATCCGCTCCAGCGCGTAAACCTTGGCATTGCTAGCAGCAGTTGTGTGGGCCGACTGGGCGCTGGCAACCGCCGTGAACGAGTTGTTAGGATTGCCCAATGTATAGCTGCTGCTCACCAGTCCGCTGCCGCCGATCCACAACTCGATCGCCTGGGTGGTGGCGACCGTGGTGCCGGTGGCCGCGGCGGTGCTACTGCCGGTTATGCTGGCCGTTTTGTCCAGCGGGCTAACAGCCAGGACGCCGCTATACTCCAGCACCACGGCGGCCGAAAGCAGGCTGGCCTGATTGATGGTCACGGCGGCGGCCGCTGCGGCAACATTGGGCGCATACCAGATTTCGGTGGTCGTGCCGTTGGCGTTGGCAGTTTGTACCGCACGCGTCCAGGCCGCTCCGGTTTGAGTGATGCTGGTCACGCGGTCGCTGGAGGTGCCGCGCGTCGAGATCACCGCGATCATGGTGTTGCCGTTGGCGGGTGCGGTGACCATGTTCACCGCGATCGTGGTGGCGGCGCTGGCACCCGTGTTGCCGGTGGCCGACTGCACGCGCATCGGCACCCCGGGCGTTGGCACCGCCTGAACCGCCTTGAAGGTGGCCATCGCGCCGGACCACTGTGACGAGGTGCTGACCGTCCCCCCGGAACTGGCGGTGCCGGTTGCGGTCAGGATTTTCTCCAGGGCATAGACCACGGAATTGCTGCCAGCGGTTGTATTCGTGCTTTTCGCGGATGCGACGGCGGTGAATGAGTTGTTAGGTGAGTCAAGGGTATAGCCGCTGTTGAGCAAGCCGATTCCACCCACACACAATTCGTAGGCCTGCGCGGTGGTTGCGGTGGTGCCGGTGCTGGCAGTGGTGCTGTTGCCGGTGTTGTTCGCCACCACATCGAAGGATGCCGGAGCCAACAGGCCGCCATACTCCATCACCACCGCCGCCGAGAACAGCGCGGCCTGGGTGATGCTGACGGCCTTTGTCCCGTTAGAAACATTCGGGCCATACCAGATTTCCGTCGTCGTGCCGTTGGTGTTGGCCGCTTGTGACACGCGCGACCATGTGACGCCGCCGCCGCTGATGCCGCTTACCCGGTCGGCGGTGGTGCCGCGCGTTGCGATGACGGCGACCAGCGTGTTACCATTGGTCGGGATGGTGCCCAAGGTCACGTTGATGGTGGTTGCGGCGCTGGTGCCGGTGTTGCCGGTGGCCGCCTGCACGCGCATGATCAGCGTGCCGCTTACCAGCGCCTGCGATCCCACATCCTTGCCGGCCAGACTGGCGCTGCCGCTTAATGATAGATCTTCCCCGCCCACCTTGTTGCCTATTGCCAGGCTGGCAGCGGCCACGTTCGTCGTGCCGTCATAGGTCCGGCTGCCGCTCAAGGTCACCACCAGGGCCGTGATCGTTCCCGTTAGACCGGTGGGTTGGGTGAGGGTATAATTGGCCTTCTGCGCACCGGCAAGGGTCGATGTGGAAGTCACCACCTTGCCTGTGCCCACGTCCTTGGTGTTGAATGTGCCGCTGGCATTGAGGGTCACCTCGTCGCCGCCGACCACGCCGCTCAACGTTCCGCCCGCTAGAGCGGCGGCAGTGCTGCCGTCGTACGGCTTGGTGGCGACCGTCGTGCCCGTCACGGTCAGCGCCTTGGGCGTGATCGTTCCTGTCAGCACCGGCTGGGTCAGCGTGTAGTATCCCGCGGAGGAGCCGGAAATGGTCATTGCGGGGGTCACGGTTTTGCCGGTGCCAGCGTCCTTCGAGTTGAACGTGCCGCTGGTGGCATTGCCCAGGGTGACCGTGTCGCCGCCGACCACGCCGCTCAATGTCGCGCCGGTGAGAGTGGCGGCGGTGGTGCCGTTGTATGTTTTGCTGGTGACCGCCGTGCCCGTCACCGTGAGGGCCTTCGGGCTAACGGTTTGGGTATCCAGGGCGCCGGATGTGTTAGAAGCGAAGTTGATATCTCCGGAATAGACGGCCACGAGGTTGTCATGGCTGCCTGGTGTTAGGGCGGTGAGGGCGGAGGCGATGGTGCAGGTGCCGCCAGCGAGGGTCGTACTACCGATGGTCGTCCCGCCAGCGCCGCCGTCTTTCAGGGTGACCAGGCCCGTCGGGGTGGATGATCCGCTCACGGTCACATCGAAGCTCAGCGCGTCGCCGTAGGTGGTGGAATTGCCGGTGCCGGAGTGGCGGACCAGCGTGGTGGTGGTAACGCCCGTGCCAATGACGATGAGGGTCACGCTGGCTTCCTCGGAGTTCGTGCCTTCGTCCGAGCCGTTGGTGGCGGACACCACATAGTAATACGTCGTGCCGTTGGTCACATCCGTGTCGGTGAAGGTGGTGCCCGCCGCAGTGTTGATCTGCACGTAGCCCGAGCCGGATTTCAGCGAGCGTTTGATTTTGTATCCCGTGGCTCCGGAGGACGGCGCGGTCCAATTCAATACCACCTGGTTGTTGTTCTGGACGGCGGTGAGTCCCATTGGTGGCGGCAGCGCGAGCGGGACATCGGCAAAGGTGAGGGCGGCGATGCTATTAGTGCCATAGAGCAGGTTGCCTTGGACTCCATTCCAGCCGGTGCCCTGCAGATAGGTGATGGTGCTGGCCGTGGAAGCGGCGGTCAATGTGAGTTTGATCACCTTGCCGGAGACACTTCCGGAGGCCACTTTGTTTGCCACGCCATCCAGGAAAAGCAGACTCGGGGCACCGGTATTCCAGGCCATGTTCTGATCAAATTCCAAGGTGATTCCCGTGTGGGCTGAAGTGGTGAAGTAGGCTTTCTTCAAATCCGGCGCGGTGAAAACCGAACCCGGCAGATAGCCGTAGTTGTCCTGTTCCACCAGCGGCCCGATCAAGTCGGAAAACACCTGATAGCCGGCCGGTTCATAGTGACAACCGGATCCAGGCACGATGCCCAGGGTGCTCATGATGCGCATGTTGGAATACAGGTATGGCAAGGTCCGTTGTTTCTCGCGCAGCTTGTCATCCGACCCATTGGACATCGATCCGCAGGCGGCCGGCCAGATCTGGAAGAGGTAGTATTTCTGAAGGTTGGGGAAATCCTGCTTCCACGCGGCGGAGATGTCCACAAAGTATTGTTGATAGAACTTGTAATCATAATCGCCGTCCGGGCCTTCGACCCCCTGGTCCTGTTCGCCCTGGTGCCAGAGCACGGCGCGGATGCCGTGGGTGAGCTTGGCTCCCACAATCCGGTTGTAGAGATCGGCGTAACTGTTTTCGCCCCAACCGGTGCCAAGGGGCAGAGAATGGTTGGCGGGATTCGGCCGGTGCACATCGATGCGCGTGCCGCCGATCGCGCCGTTGATGATGCAGACTGGCATGTTGTTGTTCGCGACGAGACGGTTCGCGAGATACCAGCCCCAGAGGCCGAGTTGCAGGTCGTTGCCCTTGCTGATGGCATAACCCCAGCCGGAAGTGAGGCCGTAAGTGCGGACCCACTTGTTGGTGGTGACTGTGTCATTGGGCGCGGTGTTGTCGGTGGCCAAGGCATTCGACTGGCCCTCGATGATGAAGGCATCGCCGCAAATCAGGTCGCTCACTGTGGCGCTCGGCGGATTATCGACGCCGCCGGTGGTGGTCGTGCCGTAGGTCACCTTGTAGGTCATCTTGCCTGCGGCGATCGGCGCGGCGAAGGAATAGGCGCCGCCCGCAAGCGTCTGGCGGTGGGTGGCGTAAAGCACGTCCGCGCCGGTGTCGGTGGTGTAAACCTTCAGATAGACATCGGTCGCTCCGCTCTGGGTGCCGCGGTAGTGGATCGTGCCGAGGCCGGTGCCGGGATCGCGGGCGAAGAACTGCTTGTTCACCGGCTTTTCGTTGGCCGCAGGGGTGCGCTGGACCCACGGATCGCTGGCGGGTTCCTGCACATTGATGACGACGCTGTTAGTGACGAGCGCGCCGCCGTTGTCGATAGTGAGACTAGCGGTCATTGGGCCGCTGCCTTGCGAGCGGGTGAGCGTGAGCGTGCCGTTGGACGTTTGCTTGATGACGGCCACGCCGCTGACAGTCCACTTGTACTTGAGCGTGCCGAAGCCGGCGGCCTGCATGGCGGTGAGGTTGCTGATGTTGGCGGTGACGGTCATCGTTTGACGTCCGTCCCACGAGGTTGTGGAAGGCGTCAGTGTGAACACCGGGTCCGGCACGGTATCGAGCACGGTGAGAGGCACGTCGATGATCTGAGGACCTGCGGCAAACACGGCCTTGAACCGGATGGTTGCCGAGTCATTTCCGGAAATGCGGGGAGCCGTGTAGTTGAACGTGAGCTGATCGGTGGCGAGCAGGGTTTCCTGGCCGTTCTTCACGTAGATCCAGTAAACCTTCTGCGCGCCGCCGGCTTGGGCGGTGAGGGTGGTGGTGGTTGCTTCGTTCATCGTCACCGAGGTGGGCGTTACGGAGAAATCCGAGCCGGATGGCACGATACCGCCGACGAGGGTCTGCACCGGTTTCTGGTTTTCATATTCCAGTTTCACCCAGTTGGCGGAGCGCACGACGTTGGAAATGCGGACCTCGTCCATGTCGCCGACGAAATTGTAGCCGTGCGTGGGCACAAAGCCGCCAATGTCAAAACGGCAGGGTGTGGGCATGTTCATCAAGCCGCCACCAGTGGAAGCATCAAGCACACCATTGACATAGAGTTTGCAGGCCGTGCTTTGAAACGTTTGGACGACATACGACCACTCGGAGGTCGGAATCGCAGCGGTTCCGCTTATATCTGCACCGCCGAAGTAACCGTCCACGCGGATGCGCGGCGGACTCGTGAGATTCACGATCACCTTGCCCTGCCCCTGCTCGAGGCCCCAGCCGAGCAGGACATTGCCGGATGTAGAGGGGCGGATCCAAACTCCCGTGGAGAACGGACCAGAACCGGTGGGCAGGCCGGTGATGGCGGTGCCGCATTGGATGCCTTGGCCTGCGGCGAAACTGCGTGCCCTGCCGATGAGTCCGTTGGTGGCGGTGGTGCTGTTGTTGGCGGGTGTGGTCGTGCCGACGGTGTCCGCAAGCGTGTCACTCATGTGGTGGACGCTGGCGTAGCCGTTGGAGGAGCTGAAAACGCTGGAGCCGCTGGATGCGGTGGCGACGCCGCTCTTGCCCCAATACATGATGATTTCCTGCCGCGCGTTGCCGGTGATGGCGGGGATTTTCACCCACACGGCGGCTTTGCCATTCACCGCATCCCACTGCTCGATCTGATAGGACAGCATCGCGCCCGCCGCGGTGGCGAAGCGGAGGTCGCGGCCGTCGGACTGCGCCTGGCTGAAGGGGAAATTGCCTGAGTTGAGTCTAACCAACAGCGGGAAGTTGGTTTCCGTGGCGGCCGAGGCCGGCAGGTTCGCCCCATCCGGGGTGGTCAGGATATAGAGCGAACCGGAGTAGTTCCATGACTGATAGGTTGTCACGGCCACGGTATAAACCTTGGTGCTGCCATTCTGGGCGGTGA
>Ga0268284_1001503_pt1 | contig 11822 bp, 7 predicted proteins | sample saktaG_14_FD_190137 | JGI IMG/M metagenome (GOLD analysis project Ga0268284, IMG submission 190137) | Saline water microbial communities from Sakinaw Lake, British Columbia, Canada - sak_2013_06_06_40m | ecosystem: Environmental > Aquatic > Non-marine Saline and Alkaline > Saline ... | reverse complement strand
GAAACCATCAAAGATTATCAGGAGCGCATTAACAAGGTGTTGGTTTATATCAGCGAACACCTGGATGAAAAACTGGAACTCGAAAAACTGGCAGCCATATCAAATTTTTCAGTATTTCATTTTCATCGCATTTTTAGGGCATTCCTGAACGAACCACTTGGAACATTCGTAACCCGCCTACGAATGGATTATGCAGCAAAATTATTGGAATTTGGTACCGACCCGATAAGTGAAATTGCATACAAAGTAGGATTTGATGTCCCTTCTTCTTTAAACAAAGCATTTAGAAAACGATTCGGAGTTTCACCGGTTGAATTTCGTGAAACAAAAAAAGCATTGATTCCTTTCGAGTTTATTCATTTAAAAAATAATATCATGGAACTCAATTTGAAACCTCAAATCAAAGAAATTAAAGACAAGAAAGTAGTTTATGTGCAGGCCATTGGCAAATATGCTGACTCAGCAGGGCAGGCCTGGGATCAATTATGCGAATTCATGAAGCAGGAAAAGCTGTTCACTTTCGGATTAGAAACCATTGGAGTTGGACATGATGATCCAAGTGTGACGGACAGTGATAAACTTCGCTATGATGCGTGCATGACTGTAAAAAGGGAAGTTCAACCAAAGGGAAACATTGGAGTGAAGGTCATAGCTGGAGGAAAGTATGCCATCTTTAAATACAAAGGTCCATATACCGATTTAGAGCAAGTGTATAATTATATTTTTAAAAATTGGCTACCTTCTTCAAATTTCGAATTGGCCAATAAGCCTAGTTTTGAGAAATACATTAACAATCCCGAAAAACATAAACCCGAAAACTATAAAACGCACATTTATGTGCCGCTGAAATAATAATATCTCAGGAATAAGTTAAAGCCCTTTTTTAATGAAGGGCTTTTTTTATTTGTTCAACTACCATTATTTTTTCCGTACATTTATTCTTCAAATCACAAATAATCAACCCATGAAGTTTCTCCGGAAGTTTGTCAAATGGCTGGCAATTATAATCCTATTTCTAATCGTTCTAATGTTTACGGTTCCAATACTGTTTAAAGGGAAACTTGTAAAACTGGCTAAAAACGAAATCAATAAAAATGTAAATGCAAAAGTTGAATTTGGTGATTTTGACCTGAGTTTGTTCACGGCTTTTCCTTACGCCAATTTTGTAATGCATGATTTCAACATAACTGGATTGGGCGATTTTGAATTGGATACTTTAATGAAATTTGATAAATTGGAATTAAGAGTCGGATTGTTTAGTTTGGGCTCAAGCCAGTTGAGTATTAGATCTATTATACTTGACCATCCGATTATTAAAACCAAGGTCTTGAAAGATGGGCAAGTGAATTGGGATATTGCAAAAGAAAGTACAACTACTGCCACCAATAACCAGGAACCTTCCGGTTTCAAATTGAATTTAAAACGAATCAAAATCGTGAATGGCGAATTTGTTTATGATGATGAAGAAATGAACTTTCTTGCTCAATTAAAGGGTATTCAAGGAATCCTTTCAGGTGATATGGTTGCAGACGTTGCAACCCTCCAAACTACAATATCGTCAAATGATTTTACGCTAAATTATGTTGGAATAAATTATATAAGCAGTGCAAAAATTGAAGCAAAGGGAGGAATTAAAACCGATCTGGCTAATTCAAAATATACCTTCACGGGAAATGAAATTTTGCTAAATAATTTGGCTTTGCTCCTTGACGGAAGTATTGAAATGCCAAATGAGGATATTGCAATGAAGTTGGATATTAAGGCAAAACAAAATGATTTCAAAAACTTTTTATCGATGATCCCCGCCATTTACAATAATAATTTTAAAGATATAGAGACAAGTGGAAAGCTGGAAATAAATGCTAAAATCGAGGGTATTTATAATGAAAAGCAGATGCCTGGTTTTGAAGTGTTTTTGAATATTAATGATGGAATGTTCAAGTATCCGGATTTACCGGGATCGATTAAAAATGTTAATGTTGACTTAAATATAAACAATAAGGATGGAGTGATGGATCATACAATTATTGATCTTAAAAAGCTTCATCTTGATTTTGCCGAAAATCCAATTGATGCACAATTGTTGGTTGTAAATCCGGTAAGTGATCCAAACATTAGTGGTATGTTAAAAGGGAGCATTGATCTGGAAAACCTTAAAAATATCATACCTTTAAAAGAAACCGAATTGAAAGGAATCGTAAGTTCTGCCATTGATTTTAAAGGAAAAATGTCATCTGTGGAAAAAGGAAATTATTCCGATTTTTTAGCAAGTGGAGAAATTAAAGCCAGAGATTTTTCTTATAAAAGCACAACACTTCCTGAGGGATTAACCCTAAACAATGCTATACTTGAATTCAAGCCCCAGTATCTTGATCTCAAATCATTTGACGCTCAATTGGGAAAAAGTGATTTTCAGTTGAAGGGTAAAATTGAAAATTATATGGCTTATTTTTTTAAAGATGAAGCCCTGAAAGGGAATTTCAATTTTAACTCAAACTTAATTGATCTGAACGAATTAATGTCCGGCAATGCTGATGAAAAGAAGGAGCAAGAATCCCCATTAAGCGTTTTTGAAGTCCCGGCAAATATTGATTTTACACTTTCATCAAACATCAAAAAAGTGTTGTACGAAAAAATTGAAATTAATGATGTAAAAGGAGATATTGCTATTAAGGATTCAAAAGTGGAGATGAAAAATGTGATGATGAACATGCTTGATGGAAGCATTACGATAGATGGCTTTTATGAAACAACCGATATAGCCAATCCTAAAATAAATTTTAGTTTGGGGATTAATGAGATTGATCTTGGAAAAACATTTAAGAATTTTAATACCTTTAAAATACTTGCTCCAATTGCTGAAAACTGTCTGGGAAAATTTTCAGCTTCCGTCAATAATTATAGTTGCTTGCTTAAAAGCAATCTGATGCCTGATCTTAATTCCATTAATTCCAATGGAAAAATCAACAGCAAAAGTATTCAACTTAATAATGCGACTATTTTTAATCAAATTGGCAGTTTGCTGAAAGCCGATGAGTATAAATCTTTTAATTTGAAAGACCTTGTGATGAGTTTTTTAATTAAAGATGGGAAAGTTGAAGTGAAGCCGTTTGTTACAAAGATTAAAAACACTACTACAACTATCAGTGGGTTTCACAGTGTTGACCAAACGATAAATTATAATTTGAAATTTTCAATTCCCCGTTCAGATTTTGGAGGGGCAAACCAAGTTTTAAGCAATCTGCTTTCAAAAGCAGAAAGTACCGGCTTGGATTTTAAAATGGCCGATTTTATTGACATAAATGCTGCAATTACCGGAAGTATTACAAACCCGAAAATCACGCTCGATTTGGGAAAATCGGGACAAAGCATCGTGACAAATGTTAAAGAGCAAGTAAATGAAAAAATAGATGCGACTAAGCAGGAAGCAATTCAAAAAGCCCGGGATCAAGCCGATAAATTGATAGACATAGCCAATGATAAAGCTTCACAATTAATTGTGATTGCAGATAGCAGTGCGGCACAGGTAAAAAAGTCAGCTAAAACTTTGGCTGACAAAGTTCGTTCTGAAGCCGAAGTTGAGGCAAAAAAAATAGAAGATAAAGCAAGTAACCAAAATAAGCTATTACAAATAGCAGCTAAAAAAGGAGCCGATAAAGTTCGTTCGGAAGCCGAGAAAAAGGCGGTAAAAATTGAAGAAGAGGCTGCTGTCAAGGCGGATCAATTATTACAGAAAGCAAATGCTGAGGCTGATGTTTTAAAAAATAAAGCAAATAATGAAGGGGATGCCTTAATCGAAAAAGCGAAAGGTTTATAATTTCTTGAAATATTAATTCTCTAATTGTTTTGAGTTTGTTCGATCTTGTTATAAACAGAATAGGTTATTTTAATAGGTGGGTTTAATCGTTTTTAAGATTATCTTTCTATTATTTTTATCTTTATTCCATTGAATCAATCTAATCTTCTACTATCATGAAAAACCTAATCCTTATCCTATTCACATTTCTATTTCTTCAAACCCAGGCACAAATTCTTTCCGAAAAAGAACGTTCTGAAATCAGGGATGAAATCATTGAAGATCGTTTGCTCAATCTATTACCAAAATTAATGGATCGAGCCGATATCGACATGTGGATTGTTATGTCGCGCGAGTACAATGAAGATCCTGTGATTAGAAGTATGTTGCCAGCAAAATGGTTTGCAGCTCGTAGAAGGACGATACTGGTTTTTTACAGAGATAAAGATAGCAATTTGACTGAGCGATTAGCTGTTTCAACCTACGATGTTGGAAAGAATATTAAAACTGCATGGGATAAAAATAAGTTTCCGAATCAATGGGATGCATTATGTGAAATTATTGTACAGCGTAACCCTAAAAAAATTGGACTGAATTATTCAGAACATTTCGGAATAGCTGATGGACTGGTTCTGACAGATTACAATGAGTTTATGAAGGTTTTACCAGAAGATTATCAATCGAAAATAGTTTCTGCCGAAAACTTGGCTATTGCCTGGATTGAAACCCGAACTAATTTAGAAATGAAATATTTTGCTCAGCTGGTTGAAATCACTCATCAGGTTATCGCTGAAGCGTTTTCTAGTTCAGTAATAACATCTGGTAAAACAACAACTGAAGATGTCCAATGGTGGATTAGAGATAAAATTACAGCGCTAGGTTTGGAAACATGGTTTCATCCAACCATTGATATTCAGCGATCAAATGCTAAATTGGAAAGTTTTAAAAATGTATTCTCGAAAGATACCGAAGGAGAAGTGATCGAAGCCGGAGATTTGTTACACTGCGATGTAGGAATTCAATATCTTGGGTTGAATTCTGATGTACAAGAGCAAGCTTATGTTTTAAAAGCAGGTGAAAAAGAGGTGCCTAAATTTTTAAGAGAAGCAATGGTTCAGGGGAATAGATTACAGGATATTTTTACCTCAAATTTTGTTACCGGAAAAACAGGGAATGAAATTTTCTTAAAATCTTTGAAAGATGCAAAATCTGAAGGTATTAAACCATCTATTTATTCTCATCCATTAGGCTTGTATGGGCATTCGGCCGGTGCTGTTTTCGGAATGTGGGATCAGCAAGATGGTGTGCCGGGTGCAGGCGATTATCCATTGTATAAAAACACAGCGTATGCCATCGAATTAAATGCGAGTGTTTTTTTGCAGGAATGGGATCGTGAAATCCGAATTATGCTTGAAGAAGATGGCTTTTGGGGTGAACATGGATTTAGGTTTATTAATGAACGGCAGACTGAGATTTTTAAGATCTATCCAAAATAATAAATTCTGACTTTCAATTTTTAACGCTTTTTTAACAATCTTTTGTGCAAAGGATTGAATATTTGTGTTATTTTTACTCATTCTAAATAATGATATTTAGGAAGTGAATAATTAACACATTATTAAACTGTAGAAAATGAAAAATATTAAATATATCATCCTATCATTAATTTTATTTGGATCAGTGAACTTGACAGCACAATCACAACATATTACTAGTGAAAAGGCCAGTATTAAATGGACTGCAAATAAAGTTGGTGGATCGCATAATGGAACAATCGATTTGAAAGAAGGACATTTGATTTGGGATCATGATCAAATCACTTCGGGTAAATTTGTTGTTGATATGCAAAGTATAAAAGACACTGATTTGCAAGATGAAGGTTATAACAAGAAACTTGTGGATCATCTTAAGTCAGCCGATTTTTTTGGTGTTGAAGAATTCCCTGAAGCTATTTTAGAGATTACCGGAAGCACTGTTCTGGCTGGCAACAAATATAAGGTTTTGGCCAACTTAACAATTCGTGGAATTACTCATCCAATAGAATTTGATGCTGTAAAAGAGGGAGATAAATTGATGGCAACTTTAACAATTGATAGAAGTAAGTATGACGTAAAATATAGCTCAAAATCATTCTTTCAGAATTTGGGAGATAAATTAATTTATGATGATTTCGTACTCGAAATCGTCGTGACTAAATAAATATTAATCTTATCAAAAAGGTTAATAAGTTGAATAGGTTAACATTGAAAAAGTAGGTGAAGGTTTTGTTATAATGAATCCGGAAATAATTACTCCGGATTTTTTATCTGTATTTTAGAATGGCTTAAATGATTTTCTTGTTCAAATAGTTTCGGATTGATATAATCATAAGCTTCGCTTGACAAATCTCAATGTGTTTGTTCGAATGACTTGTCTATATTTGTAAAAGAAAAAATAAGGCATGTTTACAAAACAATCAATCCGTCGAAATATCACCTTGATTACTGCTTTTGCAGTGTTTTGGGTATTTTTGGGTGGTTTGATTAATTTTCATGCGAACAGAATTTTGGGTACTGAACTTATTGATCATGCCTATCCGGCAATTAAACCCAAAACCAAAGAAAGCACATTCCAATTTTCCGATATTACGAAAACATCAAGTCATCTTGATCTTTTTACCCTGACAAATAATTTCGATCTATCCAATTTAATGCTTCCGACAGCGCTTGTTAAAAAGCAGGAAATTGCGGCATCTATCATTATTGAAATCAGGTCTTACCAGTTTGGCTTACGAGCCCCTCCATCACTATAAATTTCATAATAATTTTATTTAGGCTTGCCTAAATGGACACTTGCTGTGTAAAAAAGCAAATGCCAGAATTGTATTTAAGAAATTTAATAGTAAAAAAATTGATCATCAGTAAGATATAATAAGAAATAAATTAGGTAAGGCTTTTATGTCGTAGTTTAAGCCTGCCTGATTTCATTTATCGATTATTGAAATAATGAAAACCACACTACATAATTCAATTATTGAGTTGAGAGATCTCTCAGGTTTGGGTTAGCACTATTTTTACTGACGGTTGTTTATTCGGGGATGCAAGCTGAAAGGCTTGCATCCTTTTTCGTGAATCAAGATTTTTAGAAGAATGAGCGAAATAAAAATTTAATGAAGAACGAATCCCGATAGTGAAACGTATCGGGATAAATTAAAATACTGAAATAAATAGGTTCTAAAGGGTTGTTTGTTTAGTTATGAAACAGATATAATCTGGTGAAGAATTAATTTTATTGATCGAGGTTATCCTGAATAAGCAGTATTTTAGAATTTAACTCATAAGCTGTTAATCCCCCAAATCCTTCTTTGTTTTTCAGGGAAACGCCATTATCAAGATTTATACATAGCGTATCTTCATTATCAATGGATTGATGAATAACATCAATATGAACGGGCACATGCCCGTGAACAATCAGGCGTTTGCCAATTTTCAGCGAATCAATTTCAAAATCGCGTGTCCAAAGCATATCGAATGTATCTTCAAAAGGATCTTCAATTTTGAAATTTAATCCTGCATGAACTAAAATGATTTTTTCTAAAAGGATATAATTTTTTAAGCCTTTGATCCAATCTGAATATAAAAGTGGGATTTTGTGCAGCTTAGTTAGCCCAAAACTCAACATAAATTTATCTCCTCCGTGAGCTAACCATTCTCTCTTAAATCTGTTTTTCCGGCCAAATTTAATAAGTTGTTTTCGTGATGGTTCGTGTTCAAGCGATTTTAAAAAATACTCTTCGTGATTTCCCTTTAAAAAAATAGTATTATAACCATCATTTTGTAAAGAAATTAAATAATCAATAACACCTTTTGAATCTGGTCCGCGATCAATATAATCGCCCAAAAAATACAAATCATCCTCCTTTTTGGGTTGAATTTGCCCTTCAATTAATTGCTTCAAAGTTTTAACGCAACCATGAATATCCGGAATGACCCATTGTTTTAACATGAGAGAGGCTGCTGTTAGTTTAATTTTAAAGTTAAATGTAAAAATTCTACCTTTGATAACAAATATAGTTAATAAAAATTGCACATCATGAAGAATACGAAACGCTTAATTTTGATCATTCTGGATGGATGGGGATTGGGGAAAAAAGATAAAGCGAATGCAATATACAATGCAGATACTCCATTCTTTGATTCGCTCATGAAAAATTATCCAAATTCAAAATTACTCGCTTGTGGAGAGAGTGTAGGATTGCCTGATGGCCAGATGGGAAATTCGGAAGTTGGTCATTTAAATATTGGGGCCGGGCGTAAAATATATCATGATTTAGTGCGTATAAATAAAGAAATTGCCACAAACGATATAAAAAATAATAAGCAATTAAATGAAGCTTTTAGCTATGCGCTAATTCAGAAAAAAAAACTCCATTTTGTAGGTTTGGTATCTGACGGTGGCGTACACTCTCTAGATAAGCATTTATATAAACTTTGTGAGTTGGCCTCTGATTTTGGATTAAAAGATGTTTTTATTCATGCAATCACTGATGGTCGCGATACCGATCCCAGAAGTGGATATGGATTTATTGACTCATTATTAAAAAATATTAATGGTACAAGTGCAAAAATTGTAAGTTTAATTGGCCGATATTATTCAATGGATCGGGATAAAAGATGGGAACGGATCAAAAAGGGCTACGATCTTATGGTTAAGGGTCAAGGAGAGAAATCAACGGATGTGCTAAGCTCAATTCAGAAATCCTATGACAAAGGGTTGACCGATGAATTTATTGATCCAATAGTTATGGTTGATGAAAATCAGAATCCTATTGCTCAAATTGAAGATGGTGATGTGGTGATTTGTTTTAATTTCAGGACCGATCGTTTACGACAATTAACCATTGCACTCACTCAGGAAGATTTCCCGGAACAATCAATGAAGAAGTTAGACCTGAAGTATTATACCATGTCGAATTATGATAAGAGCTTTAAAGGAATTCAGGTAATTTATGATAAACAGGATGTGTCTAATACGTTAGGAGAAGTTCTTGCAAATAATGACAAAAAGCAATTAAGGATTGCAGAAACGGAAAAATATGCACACGTCACTTACTTCTTTTCAGGGGGTAGAGAAGCATTATTTGAAAATGAGGAGCGTATCATGGTTTCATCACCGAAAGTTGCGACCTATGACTTGCAGCCTGAGATGAGTGCTCCTGAAGTAGCTGATAAAATTGTTGTAGAATTGAATAAGCAGAAATTTGATTTTGTTTGTTTGAATTATGCCAATGGCGATATGGTTGGCCACACCGGTATTTATGAGGCAATCTTGAAAGCAGCTGCAACAGTCGATAGATGCTTGCAAAAAACCGTTGAGGCAGCACAGGCTAATGATTATCGTATTATTGTAACAGCTGACCATGGGAATGCTGATCATGCCTTAAATGAGGACGGAACGCCTAATACAGCACATTCACTAAATCCGGTTCCATGTATTTTGATTGGAGAAGGTAATGTTGAACTAAAAGATGGCGTTTTAGCTGATTTAGCTCCTACAATTTTAAAAATACTTGGAATTGAACAGCCAACAAATATGACTGGTTCAAGTTTAATATAAGATTATCATTTGAAGCTACAAATTAATACCACTGGCTTAATTAGGCATTTATATCCCAAGCAGTTAATCTGGGAAATGCCTTGTCATGACAAAAAAATTTATCTCACATTTGATGATGGTCCAACCCCTGATGTAACCGATAAATTATTAGATGTTTTAAAAAATTATGAAGCAAAAGCTACATTCTTTTGTTTGGGCAAGAACGTTTTAGAGAATAAGTCTCTATTTAATAGAATTCAGAAGGAAGGGCATCAAATTGGAAATCATACCTGGGATCACCTGAACGGTAAAAAGGTTGAAGCAAGTGAGTATCAAGTTTCAATTAGTAAAACTCAGGATATCATTAATTCAAAATTATTCAGGCCACCTTATGGCCGGATTAGTAGTGAGCTGGCTAGTATAATTTCAAATAATTTTAAAATTATAATGTGGTCCGTTTTAAGTCGTGATTTTGATATAAAGCAAAGCAAGGAAAAATGCTTATCAACAGTGCTAAAATTTACCAAAGCTGGATCAATCATTGTTTTTCATGATAGTTTGAAAGCTTCAAGTCAAATGCTTTATGCTGTGCCGAAGATGTTGGATTATTATCAAAAAAAAGGATTTGAGTTTTCGGCTATTAATGATGAACTGGTTTAATTAGCAGAAAGGATGATTTAAATTAGAGACGCATAATATTTCGACTTAATACTATCAGATTTTTTCACATCTTTGTAAATATATTTAAAGAATCTTGAATACACTTCAAAAAATATACCTAATCATTTTTATGCTTTCATTGGCATTCATTGTAACTCAGTGTGCCAATCCTGTGGCACCACAAGGAGGTCCAAAAGATGTAACGCCTCCGAGAATTCTTGAGATGAATCCACCAAATTATTCGACCTTATTTAGCGGTAAGCAATTAACGATTCATTTCGACGAATATATTAAGCTTAATAATTTAAGCAATCAGTTAATGATTTCGCCTCCTTTAGCAAAAACACCTCGAATCAAAACAAAAGGTAAATCAGTCGTAATTGAAATCGATGAACAATTAAGAGATAGTACAACTTATACCTTCTTTTTTGGTGATGCCATTGTTGACATAACGGAGGCAAACCCACTCAAGAATTTTGAATATGTTTTTTCTACAGGTACACTTATGGACTCAATGGCTATAAGGGGTAAGGTTATAAATGCTTTTGACATGAAACCCAAAGATGGGATTGCAGTTTTATTATACATTCCCGGTGTTGATAACATTCCGAACGACTCACTTCCTTTATTAAGCCTGCCTGCTTATGTATCGCGTACAAATAAAGATGGTGAGTTTGAATTAAATAATTTAAGAAATATTCCTTATAAGCTGGTAGCACTTTTGGATATGAATAGTAATTATTTATATGATTTACCAAATGAAGAAATTGCTTTTTCAGATACAATCATCATGCCTGCATTTCTGGGACGTAAGATCTATACTCCATTTGTAGATAGTACAAAAAAAGAAACACCCAAAGCAGAAAAGAAAGCGGAAACGAAAGCAGTAGTAGGAGGCCAATTAAAAGAGTTTGATGATAAAGTCACTAAAAATGAATCTGTAAAAGAAACTCCTAAAAGTGATACTTTATCAAAGTATGATTTATTAAAATTATTTCTGTTCAGAGAAGTTGATTCAACCCAGCAAATTGTTGAATCTTCAGTTTCAAAGGGGTCACTTATAACTTTCCGACTGAAATACCCTTGTAGCGAATTCCAGATTAACCCACTAAATTTCTATCCGGTCACATCTTGGAATCAACTAGAAACAAATAAGACAAATGATACTATTTTGTGTTGGGTACATCCTGATATGCCCGATTCACTTCAAGTTGAATTTGTTGCAGATTCAAGAATTCTTGACACTTTGGACTTTGTTTTAAACAAGGTAAATCCTAATGCAAAGGTTGACACAACAAAGGTTGAGAGATTAAATTATAGCTCTAATATTTCAGTTAGCAAGATAGGCTTGGATAAAAATGTGGTTATTGAAAGCGAATATCCTTTGGTAAGATATGATTTTTCGGGAGTTAGTTGGTTTGAAGATACATTAGTTGGAACGCCTCCAATAGTTTTTTCAGATTCAGTGAAAAGAATTTTCACCTTTGATCGTGTGCTGAATGATAAAGTTAAATATAAACTTATTATTCCGGACTCTGCGATGATGGATATAAAGGGCAGAATTAATGACAGTATCATCCTTGAGTTCGAAACTCGTAAAAAGGAAGATTATGCTACTATTGTTGTTAAACCAACACTTAGCGATACTACCCAACAATGGATAATTCAGTTAATGGATGCTCAGAATGTGATTGTTGGTCAAAAGTTTGTTAAAGCAAATGAACCTCTCACGTTCGCCTTTGTTTTACCAGCGAAATATAAATTAAAAGCCATTTTAGACGAAAACAAAAAT